>Ga0181520_10009300_pt1 | contig 13614 bp, 13 predicted proteins | sample PEATcosm2014_Bin_29_FD_132451 | JGI IMG/M metagenome (GOLD analysis project Ga0181520, IMG submission 132451) | Peatland microbial communities from MTU Mesocosm Facility, Houghton, MI, USA - PEATcosm2014_Bin02_30_metaG | ecosystem: Environmental > Terrestrial > Soil > Wetlands > Peat | place...
CTAATTTGTCGAGCAGATTCATCGTTTTCTAATTATAAAATGATTTTACCCAAAACAGCTTATTCCCAGCGGAAGATACGGAAGGCGATAAAGTAAATGATCACGGTCCAGATGGCCATAATAATCAATTGCTCACCAATACCGGCAAATGATTTGGCTTCAGTCGCTATTAGCCGGGCTCCGTCAATTACCGGAGTTAGCGGTAAATAAGCGGTGATCCCTTGTAGCCAAGTTGGCATCAAGTAGCGCGGGAAAAAGGTGCCGCTTAAAAACATCATTGGGAAAATAATAATGTTGGCAAGTGGCGCAACCTGACGTTCGTTCTTGGCCCAACCACCCAGAGCTAAGCCGATTCCCAAAATCATAATGATACCGAAAGCTAAAAAGGCCGCCAGGCCGAAGTAATTACCGACTATTTTAATATGCCAAACGGCCAACGCAACTATAAACATTAAAGCAATGGACATCAGACCAAGCGTGGCGTAGCCCATCATCGTTGATACAAAATACTGCCAGACTCGAAGCGGGGTAGTGTGCAGGCGCCTTAAGATACCCATTTTCTTCAGCTCCGGAAAAACATTGATCGGGCCAAAGATACCGGTACCTAAGATGGCAAAACCGAGTAGTCCGGTAAAGGTATAGTCAAACTGCGTCAGGCTATGGGTATTGGTTTGCAGCGAGACAACAGTAAAAGGTGTCACGGTTTTAACTAATTTAGCATTAACCCCTTGAAACTCAGATTGCAGTACCGAAGTTAAGGTCGATGCGGCCTCTTCGTTATTTTCGGTATAGTGAACAATCGCTTGACCAGACGGATATTGCTGACCTTGAGTCGTATAACCAAAATTAGCTGGTAGCTCAATAGTGGCATCTAATGTGCCACGAGACATGGCATCATTAGCTGCCGTAAGTGTGGTAATAGATTTGTCGACTTTCAAGGTTTTTTGGGTACTAGATTCAGATTGAGTAACAAATTGTTTGGCGTACTGTGAGTTGGAATGGTTAATGATAGCCACGTCGAAGGAGACGCTGTTAGTGCTGCCGAAAATGCCGCCAAAAACAAACAGAAATATTAAGGGGAACAGAAATGTAAAGAAGAGCGCTACGCGGTCACGAAAGACCCGCCTCAGTTGAATATAGAAAAAGACCCAAACGGTATAAAGTTTGCGTTGCCAAAGTGATAATTTCCGCTTAGAGCGAGTAGGTCGGGACTCGGTAGTCATCGCTTGTGATGCCGGACGCCAACGGCGAGTCAAGCGCCAGCCAATTCTAATAACCACTACGGCTAAGATTGCATATAAAATAATACTTAACAGGCTCATTATTCGCGTAACTCACTGCCGGTTAAGTCAATGAAAACATCTTCGAGATTAGCTTGCTCAATCCGTTGTTTTTTCTTAAACCCGCGGGCGATTAGTTGTCGAATTAAGTTTTGGGGGGTATCGAGAGCCACAATTTTACCATTATCCATAATGGCTACCCTGTCACACAACTGCTCAGCTTCCTCCATATAATGAGTCGTAATAATCACACTAATACCTTGCTTCCGGATATCATGAACTAAATCCCAAAGATGCAGACGAGCTTGCGGGTCCAGACCGGTAGTCGGTTCATCCATAAAGAAAACCTTTGGACTGTGCACTAAGGCAGCGGCGATACTAAAGCGCTGGCGCTGGCCACCGGACAGGTTTTCAACATAGGTATTGGCTTCGTCTCCCAGCTCAACATCATCTAGAAATTCTTTAGGATTAACTGTTTCACCATAAGCTGCAGCAAATAATTGCAACAGTTCGGAAAGTTTGGTCTTGTCTTGGAATCCAGGAGTCTGAGGCTGGACGCCAATTATTGCCCGGACTTTAAAAGGATGAGTAGCCACGTTAATACCATTTAGAATGGCGGTGCCACCATCGATACTACGCAGCGTCTCAATCATCTCAAGAGTTGTGGTTTTGCCGGCTCCGTTAGGCCCTAAAATGCCAAAAATCTCGCCTTTTTTAACTTCAAAGCTAATACCATCGACGGCTTTTTTGTCACCATAATACTTACGGAGGTCTTTAACTTCCAGAATATCTTGATTCATTCAGGTTGTGATTATAGCAAACTACGCTGTTGCCACAAAATAAATGCCCGGCTTATTAATAAAACCGGGCATTTTGACAATTTCTTAACTTATTTATTTGCGCTTGACGGTCAAGAAGCCGTTGCGTGGGTTTTCGTTTACAACGAAGCCAGCTGGCAATTCACAACCTTCAGGACGTTGGTCCTTACTGAAGTAGTAAATTCTCTGCCTTTTACCACCGCGAAGCGTAACGTCCTTTGAGTTCAGGTAGTATGTTACACCCTTTGAGTTCGTGTGCTTGTATGCCATGTATGCATCTCCCTCTCTTATATTAGTTAGTACCCTAAAAATACTCTGGTAGCTTTTCGTTTGTCAACCCGTTATTCCAAAATTCGGTAAGTGTTAGCTTGATTGACCCCTGTTATATCAGCTGTATAAGGTACATCAGTTATTTTACCTAAAACAACCACCAACCGGGATAATCGTCCCAAAAACAGTTTCGTAGCATAACCGTATTGCTTCAGGTGAATCGATGTAATACACTAACAAGCGTATATAAGCTTAAGTTTTAAGTGGAGAGATGTTAATAATATGGACTTTATGAATCGAGTTACCCAAAATCAACAACCCACTCGAGTGGCCTCATCGCCGGATTCGGTCGATCTTCCACCAAATCGAGTTAAAGCTGAAGAGCGTCACAGTCATGATAACCGGCACGACAATTTTGCCAAGTGGAGCCGTTGGGGCTCAAACGTCTTACTGGTCGTTGTTGCCCTGTTAATCGCGGCCGTGGCCTGGTTAATTTATTCTGCTTCACCAACTTCTGAATATACCTATGTCGACCCGTCTAAGTTGCAAGCCGTATTCCTAAATACCGGCCAGGTTTACTTCGGTAATGTCCAAGTGCTAAATAACGACTACTTGGTACTGACCAATGTTTACTACTTGCAAAACAACAGCTCTAGCACCAGTAGCACTAGCTCGAGCAGCAATCAAAACGTTTCATTAGTCAAACTAGGCTGTGAACTACATATGCCTTACGACCGAATGGTGATAAATACCAGCGAAGTCACATTCTGGGAGAATCTCCAAGCCGGCGGACAAGTAGCGAAGGCTGTCGCCTCTTACCAAAAAGACCACCCGAATGGCCAGCAAAACTGCAGCCAGTCTTCAACCCCGACATCCAATAGTACGACCAACCCACAATCTAGTCAGTAATTAAGTACTTAGATAATTAAGCTTGAACTGTTTTTCGGTGCGGCCAATGATAGCGCACTTCCAGCCCGACAAAGAGCAAGGTACTAATAATTGTAGCCAGCAGCGTCCAGCCGGCTAGATCCGGTGACCACAGCGGACTGACAAAATCGAACTCATAAAGACTGACTGGAACGTTAGGCAAACTGACTCCGTGACTTTGGACATACTGTTCGACGCATGGCACCCGGTTATGCCCGGAAAAATCCGTCGGATCCAGTTGCTGGCAATAGACTTCGGCATTGGTATAAATTTGAGTGTTAGCCGTACTAGCGGAACTGCCAGCCGCTTCCACTGCCCGATCGTAAGAATAGACTAATTGGATTGGCGGATAAGCTCCATTGGGCCCGTTGGATAAGTCGGTATTCATATGAGAAGTTACATAGACCTGCAGATTCTGTAGCGCCTTCACGACATCGTCATTGTTTTTATCGGCAATATTCACTTGATCGCGTAAATAGGCCATTTGTAAATTGTTATGGCGAAGTGCCCCGATACAGACAGCACCGCAAATAACTGCTAATGCCAGAAAGTACCACGGCTTAAGATAGCCTATTTTCTTTAGCCAATTCCGCTTGTCCATAATTAAAATTGTATACCCTTCTTTGAAACAGTTTCAGCTAAACGTATACTAGATTTATGCATATCTTCTGTAGTGGCATTGGTAGTGTCGGTATTGGACCATTAGCCTTGATGGCCCATCAAGCCGGATATACCGTCACGGGCTCAGACAAACAATCCACTCAATATCTCGACTATCTTAAACAACACGGCATAACCGATATCTATACCGGGCAGACCCGAGAGCAAATTGCCGCCGTTCATCAAACTAATCCGATTGATTGGTTTGTCTATACTTCTGCCTTACCGTTAGAAAACCCCCATCATCCGGAGTTAGTTTTTTGCCAGGAACAAGGAATTAAAACAAGTAAACGTGATAAATTTTTAAACACTTTCTTACAAGAAAAACAACTGCAGCTGATTGCTATCGCTGGAACTCACGGCAAAACCACAACTACTGCCATGACTATTTGGCTATTAAAGCGTTTGGGTATTCCGGTTAGTTATACCTTAGCTGCTAAGGTTTCTTTCGGGGATATGGGTGAATACGCTCCAGATTCTCACTATTTCGTCTACGAAGCCGATGAGTTTGATCACAACTTTTTAGCATTCAAACCATATTTTAGCTTGATCAGTGGGGTATCTTGGGATCATCACGAGATTTATCCAACGCGTGAGGAATACCGAGCTGCTTTTCGGGAATTTATTACGCAAAGTCAGCAAACTTTGCTCTGGCAGAATGATGCTACTTACTTAAAGATTGATGATACAACCGCACAAGTACGAATTTTAAATGATAATGACGTATCTATAGATAATCTCAAATTAATGGGTCACTATAATAGGCTAGATGGCTGGCTGGCAGTTCAGGCTATTCAGGCAATAACCCATGCTCCAGATGATCAATTAACCGAATTAATTAATGATTTTCCGGGATTGCAGAAACGCATGGAACAAATAGCGCCAGGCTTGTTTAGCGACGAAGCTCATACCCCTGATAAAATCCGCGGCGGATTAAGCGCAGCGCTAGAAATAGCCGCTTTGAAAAATCAACCGCTGATTGTGATCTATGAACCGCTGACTAACCGCCGGCAACATTATATGCTAAATGATTATCAGGACTGCTTTAAAGGTGCCCAAAAAGTTTATTGGCTGCCTAGTTATTTAGCCCGTGAAGATCCAAGCCAGCGGGTTATCCCACCGGCCGAATTGATCAGCCATTTAGCCGACCCCTCGATTGCCCTACCGGCCGAGAAAAATGACGAACTCAAACAGATTATTCAGCGCCATTTGGCGGAAGGTGCTATGGTTGTCGGCATGGCCGGTGGTGGCGGCGGCAGTCTGGATGAATGGCTCAGGCAAGAATTTCCATCTAATTAACTTATTAAACCTTATCGTATCGGCCAGTAGTCTCGTCAACTTTAACAGCTCCCTGACGGATAACTTCAATGACATCATCAACTATCCGGATAATGGTTGACGGCTGGCGGCTGGATAGATCGCCGCCATAGATATAAAAATCGACAGATTTACTAAAATAAGTCTTAGCTTGGGCAATCGTTCCGGCCGGTAGCTGAGCCTTTGGACATGCTTGACTGGTCAGTAACGGTCCGGTTTGAGTTAGTAGTTTGCTCAATGACTGGTCGGCCGGCAAACGTAGTGGTAACCCCGATAGGCCTAAATGTAAGTATTCTAGCTCCAGGCCGCAGGGTATAACCACACTGATGGCACTCGGCCAGAATTGCTCGACAGCCTTAAGATAGCGGCGTTTCAAACCCAGCTGAACTAATTGTTCAATATTGTTAGCTATGACTATCCCTGGTTGATGGGTCTGCTTTAGGTTATATAAGCGCCCTACTGCAGCTCGATCAACTGCCCGGGCCACTAGACCATAGACCGTATCCGTCGGCATAACCCCTACCGTCCCGGGGTGTTGTAACACTAATGTCATTTCACGCATTTGATCAGCCATCCAAACTTAAACTGTTATCAGAGAACCTGAATGTGGTTTGTGCGCAAATAAGCATATACCACTAAGACGGCTAATCCTAAGATAATCACCACCGTTGCCAAAATCGCTATGCCGACGCCGTGACCCGGTTGTTTGGCGGGTTTAGAGACGGGCAATTTGTTAGGCTTGAGTTCAACCGACTCTTCCTTTTCTGCTTCGGGCGGGTCCAGAGGCACTTCCGGTGGTTTTGGCGGTGGTACGACGTCCATGACTGGAGTGACGGGACTGGGTTGGGGCGGCTGGGGCATAGTGTTTGGTTGCATAACTATATGCCATTGTAGCATGCCATTCAGCCCTGATATCAACTACTATCAAACGGTTTTAGTTTGACCATGTAAAATAGTACTACACACTCCGATGATTAGTTATCTATGGCTCGATATTAAACGCTTTGCGGTCTTGGTACCGGGTATTGTCATATTTTACCTGTCAGTCAGAGATATCTTCCCTTTTTTCGATAAACGTCTGCCCTTTGCTTTTGCTTTTTTAGCAACTTATATTTTAGGTGCTTATGTCTTAATTCCGGCTATCTTGCGTCTCTGGCGGATTATTGTTCCGGCCAATCACTTGCCGCTTTATTGCATTACTCCCGACGGCTATGCTTCCGATCCGTTAAATATCGGCATCATTGGCAGCCGCCGACAGTTGATTAAAGCCATGACGGCCGCCGGCTGGTATAAGACCGACCGCCGAACCTTGGGCAATTTGACTCATGCCGCTTTAGCCATATTGTTAAATCGATCCTACCCGGCGACACCGGTCAGTTCGCTCTATTTATTTGGCCGAAAACAAGATATTAGCTTCGAGAAATCCCTCACCCGAAATCATGGCCGAGGACGACGCCACCACGTTCGGTTTTGGGCTACCACTTACGAAGACCTTAACACCTTAAGTGCCACATCCATCCACTGGTATAACCGACGGGCCCAACCGCAAACTACCAATTTATTGTGGGTAGGAGCCGCCTCTCAAGATATCGGCCTGACTTTTATTAAACACAGCCTGCAGATTACCCATCGGGTAGTGCCCGATACCGACAGCGAACGCGAACTGATTGTCCGACAGTTAGAGACTAGCCAGCTAGCCAAAACTTTAACTACCATTGAGTTATTCTCGCCCTACCGTCTCACTAATCGAGCCTGGGGCGGACGGCATGGTTACTTGTCAACCGACGGTAAGATGACTATCGTCCGGCTTAATTTCAATTAACCGCCGTAGTCCTCGCCCGGAGTCAAACTGCTAAAATAATCGGTGACTTTAATAGTATTGCCGCCGCCGACAGGCATAATGTACAGTTCGCCGTCTTTGGCAACAATCAAGTAATTATCGGTGTACCAACCGTAGGGTACATAATCGCTTAATGTCGCGATTTGTTTAGCATTTAAGCCGCTGGCATCACCAATAAATAGAGTGTTTTTACTGTCACGCTGTTCGTACCAGAAAGTCTGATTACCACTGGGCGAAAACAGATAAATCGGAAACAGGTTATAAAAAGTACTATCGGTAATGCTTGAGCTGGTTAAATTGGCATTGGTAAGGGTGTAGTAGCTGTTATTGCCGTTGCCGTCGGGTACTTGCAGGTAAATGCTTAGGGGTGAATACTGCGCCGAGCTGAGATAATAACTGGGATAGCTAAGACTAGCCGGCACTGGAAAATCTTTAAGATCCTGCTTGTTACTGCCGTCCGGCTGAATGCTGAGTAGACTGTCGCTTTTCCCGCTTAACTGACTGGTATCGCTACCGCTCCAATTGGTGGTATAGATTACCGTGCCGTTGACCAAAAATATCCCGCCGAAAGTGGTTAGGGCAAAGTTTGAACTGTCTGTGCCGGTAGCGGTAGTTTGATCAAGCACGGTTAATTGTCCGTTAGCGGCGTTATAGGCTTTGAGTATTTCACCGCCCGGCAACCAGCTTTGGACGTTGTTACGAGTCAAACTGTAGATAAAGGTGTCGCCGACCCAGCCCACCGGGTTAAAAGTAGCGGCCGTGGTATCGAAAGTGGTCAACTGATCATTAGCTGTAGTATTGATTAAGTATAATTCCGGCTGATTGGTATGAGACCGGCTGGACTCTAAGACCAGGTACTTCCAGTCCCGTGAAGCTACCAGAAAAGTATCGTTCGGGCTTTCGTTGCCGGTACCGGCTAAAACAGTCTGACGATCGGTCCCATCCAAATTAGCTTTAACCACATCAAGAGTGCCGCTTAACTGCGATAAAAAGTACAACTTCCCGGCAGGTGTTAAGCTGAAGTGGTTCTGAGAAATATCCTGAGTGGTAACCGTCACAGTGCCGCTGCCGTCGTTATAACCGTAAGCTGAGAAGTTAGCTGACAGCTGGGTATCGTTGGCCGGCAATACGACGCTGGCCTGTCCCTTATTATTGGTTGTAATTTCGGTATCGGCAACCCGGATTAAAACATTGGACACCGGTTGGCCGTTAATAGTGTTAGTAACCGTTAAAGGTACCTGACGACCGGTAGCTTGTAATTTGATTATCAGATCAGTTTTTTGCTTAAGGATCGGCACTAATACCGAGGCGCTATAGGCCTTGTAATACTGCTTACTGACCGATAGTTGTCGGTGCCCGACATGAATCTGCAGTTTAATGATGCCACTACCGTTTGTCGCCGCACTCAACTGATCAAGCGTGACCCTGGCATTGGATACCGGCTGATTAGTGGTGGCGTCAATCACATCCACACTAAAGTTTTGTTTAAGCACCAGGCCGGCCAGCTGATAACGGCTCCAAGGTAGCCCGGCTAAAACGGCTAAGATTACGACGATAGTCAAGGGCAGAGTCCAGAGTTTTTCCCGCCACCAGCCGCTAAATAACCGTTTTAGCCAGTTAGGCTTTTGCACCGTTAATTTCGGCTTGGTTTTTTCAGGGTTGTCAGATGATTGGGGTTTGGTTTTTTCTGGTTCTGGAGAATTACCTTTTTCGTCTGTGCGAACGACCTCTGCATCATCGCTAATCGGTTGATTGGGCAGTGGCGGCGCCGAACCGACATCGGGTTTGGTTTTAGGCATGTGGGCTGATTTGTCGTCCATTATATAAACTGTTTAAGCTTTGTTTGTATTGTAAGACTTAGGCGGTCAGATTGCTAGGGAGCCAGTCGGTTCATGTCCCGCGGGAAAAGAGTAGCTTCTTTGACGTTGCCCAGGCCGATGGTTTTCTCAGTCAATCGGTCAATGCCGTAGCCGCAGCCGCCGTGCTGAGGCAGGCCGTATTTGAAAGCTTGCAGGTAGTATTTATAGCCCGGATGATTAACGTCCAGCCCGGCTTTTTTCATTTGTTCGACCAGTTTGTCGTGATGATATTCCCGCAGCGGGCAGGTGGCCAGTTCCAAGCCGCGGAACAGTAAATCGCCCCACAGCACGGTAGTCGGATCATCTGGGTTTACCTGGTGATAAAACTTCATAGCTTCGACCGGGAAATGAATGGCAAAGACTAACTCGCTACCTAATTCTTTTTTGCTGTATTCACAAATCCAGCGCTCCTCATCCGGCATCAGATCTTTTTCGGTGGTCGTATCAGTACCGGTAGCTTGACTGTAGAGTTCGTGAATTTTAGCAACCGTTAGCTTCGGTACCTTATCGGTGACGACCAGTTCCGGCGCATTTAAAGACTTAAGGTCCTCGGCATGCTTTTGATAAACCTGACGCAGCGTATAAAGCGTCATCTCACCAACGGTATCTAATACTTCATCGAGATTTTGGACAAAGCCCATTTCAATATCAAGCATCACCACTTCGCTCAAGTGTCGGGTGGTAGCGCTGGGCTCCGCCCGGTAAGCCGGAGCTATTTCAAACACCCGCTCAAAAGCACCAACCATCATTTGCTTATAGAGCTGTGGGCTTTGAGCTAGAGTAGCTTCCTGGCCGAAGTAATCCACTTTAAAAACTTCGGCGCCGCCTTCAGAGGCACCGGCGACAAGTTTGGGCGTTTGAATTTCAATAAACTCATGCTCTGTTAGATATTCCCGAATATAACGCAATAAACTGGCCCTAATTTTGAATATTTTCTGTTCCTGAAGGTTGCGGATATTTAAAGTCCGATATTCAAAAAGCGTATCCAGATTTTCGGCTTTATGATCAATCGGTTTATCAATTTCGATCGGCGGTTCATCGGTTACCGGAACCACTACGGTAATCTTACCTTCATGCAGTTCTGCTCCGCCTGGAGCCCTAGGTTCATCAACCACTTGGCCGTCAACCGCGAGTACCGTTCCGATCTGCATACCACGGAGCTTTTCAACTTCCGCTTTATCATTTAAAACTACCTGAACTAAGCCGCGGCGGTCACGCATATTAATAAAAGTTAAGCCGCCCAGTAAGCGCTTTTTATGCAACCAGCCTTCAATATGGATCTGCTGGCCAATATGGTCTTTAACCTCATTGCTCAGTATTCTCATCAACCCGACTCCTTAGCTTAATCAGCCCTGCTCTTTTTTCAATTAAATAAAAAACAACTAATCAAAGTTATTCTACCATCTCCGTTGGCTGCGCTGGTACTTTTTTCTCGGCGACTTCCGGATCGGGTGAGCTATCCTTATGATCGTGCCGGGAGGCAACGGCTTTTCGGTCTTCATGTTGATCGAACGATTCAGTGCTGGCCTCGCCCAGTAATTCCTGCAAAATATCGCTTAAAGTTATAATCCCGACATATTCATTGAAGCTGTTGATGACCACTAGCAGATGCTGATTGGTTTCGTTGAGGGCCCTGAGAGCCTGTTCTAGACTATCGTTTTCGTGAACGTAGGCCACTTTTCTTTCAAAAAAGTCCCGCACCTTACCCCCTTTGATAGCTTCAACCGCGACATCTATCGCAAAGGTGCCGACAATATTAGACGGCTGGCCATCATAAACCGGAAAACGGCTATGATTGGTTTTATTCAGCTCATCCAGCAGCACTGGCCCTAAATTGTCGTTGACACTGACCGTCCGCACCCGGCGTTTGGGAACGACTAAATCGCGGACATGATAATCGCCAAACCGGAGCGTTTTACGGATTAACTCCAGATCTTGGTCGCTGATACGGTTGTCGTTTTGCTGTTTCTGGCGCCGTAACAGTTCATAGATGTCTTCCCGTTCGTAAAGCCCAGTATGGGCGATGGCCGGGAAACGGCCGATATAAAAAGCCAGATAGGCCGACACCGGATGTAGCAAGCGCAGCAATCTGACCACGGCCGGAGTACACCAGACCGCCAGATAGGTGCCGACAATGGTTAGGCGGGTCCGGGGTATCCATACAAAAGCCAGCCAGAGGATTAGTACGACCGCCAAAAAACCAATCAGCGACGGAGCCACTCGAGCAAACATCACAATACCGCCAGCTGCACTTAAGCCGACAATTAACCATAGAATCAGTTTCAGCTCGCCGCCGTAGACCTCCGCCGAAAATAAGGTCTGGGCAACTTTATCACCGCCCCGAGCCATCCGTTTCAGTTCCCTTGCCGGAATATAAAAGTAGGTCTTTTCCAAAGTCAGCGCCAGAAGCGCCAACAGTACCAGTAAAATAGCAAAAATGAAAGAACTCATGCTATTTATTATCTTACCACTACTTTGATGATTCAGGCGTGACGTACAACAATCAATGAACAATTAAACAATATTGAATATAAATCATTATCATGCTATAATAGTTTAGTCCTATTAAAATAAAAAAATGAGTGAAACACTAATTGCCGCCGCTCCAACCAATGCCGAAATAGAGGTTGAAAAACCATCTCTATCTTGGCAATCCTATGAGCAACTTACCGGCCCCGAATCAATGTCACAATTTGCGGAGAAGATAGACCGAGAATCGAGATTATTTGATTACGAATCGGAAATAGATAACATTGAGCAAATGGAAACTATTAAGCAACGGCGGGTCAAAGAAATTGTTAGAGATAGCAGGAATAGCGATTCGACAATCGAAACCCATGTCCAACAACTAGCCAAACAGCTTAATGAATTAGAGGTCAGACGAAAAGAAGCCGGAAGATTACATCGATTTATGGAAATGCGTTCACATTTATGGCAAACCAGTAAAAATAAAGTAATGCTGTTTGATGCTTTGGAAGGTGAAATTCAGCCACTAATAGAGGGGATTGTCCACGACACTCCAACTCAGGGAAACCGATTTGTAATCAGCGAGAGATTTATGGAAGCAGCTGATCGAACCAAACCGGTAATTGATATTGACGCCAGAAGAGAACCCATTAAAGTACCGGTAGCGGCTATAGTATCGGCTCAGAGTTTTAAGTCATGGGGAATTGGCCGAGGCGAAGGAGCCACGAAAGACGGTAAAAGCAGTTCGGCCGTCATTCTTGATTATGCACGAGCAAAAGAGATACCGGACATTGACAACGCCATAGCCCTCGTTCAACCTGACGGTAGGGTTATCATTATGACCGAAAATGCACATCGTGTAGCTGCCGCCAAACTAAGGTGGCAAGAATTTATTAACATTAAAAGGCTGAGTGTTTTTCAGGCTAAATGGTCTGTGGCCTAAATTTTGATATTTAAGCCCATTTATTTGACTTAACCTAAAATGCCAAGTTAACAGATTGTAACGCCATTGCTTATGCTATACTTACCACGTCATGATCTGTATCGGTTGCGGTTCAGCCATAGAAACAGAGTCTACTGGCTTCGTTGTTTGCCCTAAATGCCATGCCGTTAATATTGAGGGGAGTAGCTCTCTGCTAAGCCAAACTTCGACTCCATTAGCAGCCCCATTGGTTATTGCTCCAGATTCCAATACTAATAACTCGCCCACTGTATTGCCTGCAATGATATTCCGGCATACCGCCAAAAAGCTAGTGTTGTTGTCAAGTACGATAGTTATTATCATCTTGGTGGCGTTTTTATTAATCTACTCAGTTACCCAAAACAACCAATACAATTCCGAATATAAACTAGCTAACGCCGATATTACCAAGGGCCAATATGCAACTGCGCTAACACTGTTAAATAAAGCCTCCAAGCTTTTTATATCACCTTCAGACCATCAAAAAATTTCGCAGCTGATTAATCAAGATAACAACTGGATTACTGACGCCAATGAATTACAGCAAGCTCAAGGACTCGTCAAAAAACAGGATTTCAAGGATGCTGTGACCATTTTAGGCAAAATCTCCAAATCTTTTCCGGGTATTAGTGAAGTGACATCTGAACAGAAAACAATCGCAAGTGACCAAGCGACAATTGCCGCTGCGCAACAGGCAGCCGCTGCGCAAGCTGCTGCCCAGGCAGCCGTGCAAGCGGCAGCAAAGGCGGCGGCGGAAAAAGCCGCACAACAAGCGGCAGCTGAAGAGGCAGCTAAACTAGCGGCTGAAAAAGCCGCTCAACAGGTTGCTTCTAACCAATCCGGTCCATCCGGTACAAACCCTTCATCTGCACCTTCTTTTTCCTCGAGCCCACCCACACCTGTTGGTTCTACTATCTATTCTTGGGCCGGCGAGGACTTCAGTACAAATTCCACTAGTATATCTGTTGATATTACACAAGAGCAGCCGACAATAAATAGTTTTATCTCTCACTCGGTGATGCAAATTTATCTAGTCGGAACTGGTAACTGGCATGATTTAGAATTTGGCTGGATTGTTTCAGATCAAATCAACGGTGATTATTTACCTCACCTTTTCAGCTATGTTGACGGAATCCAAGCATCACAAGGCTGCGGCTACTATAATGGCTGCGGTTTTGTACAAGTTTCCAGTACCGTCAAAATGGGCGAGGCGGTA
>Ga0181520_10009301_pt1 | contig 13613 bp, 12 predicted proteins | sample PEATcosm2014_Bin_29_FD_132451 | JGI IMG/M metagenome (GOLD analysis project Ga0181520, IMG submission 132451) | Peatland microbial communities from MTU Mesocosm Facility, Houghton, MI, USA - PEATcosm2014_Bin02_30_metaG | ecosystem: Environmental > Terrestrial > Soil > Wetlands > Peat | place...
CCGAGCGGCACGACTCGCGGCGCATCGACAACCAGCTTCGCGGGCGCGCCGGCCGGCAGGGCGATCCCGGCAGCTCCAAGTTTTTCCTCTCTCTGCAGGACGACCTGCTGCGTATTTTCGGCGGGGAGCGGATGCAAAACCTGATGCTGCGGCTGGGCATGGAAGAGGACGTGCCGATCGAGTCGAAGCTGATCACCCGGCGCATCGCCAAGGCGCAGGAAGCGGTCGAGGTGCAGAACTTCGAAGCGCGCAAACACCTGCTCGAGTACGACGACGTCAACAACAAGCAGCGGCAGGCGGTGTATGGCATGCGCCGCCAGTTGCTGGAGGGCGTGGATCAGAAAGAGCACATCCTGGACATGATGCGGGGCATCGTGGAACAGACCGTGGACATGCGCTGCCCCAACGACAAGCATCCCGACACCTGGGACCTGGGCTCGCTGCGCAACGACGTGCTGAGCCTTTTCGGCGCCAAGATCGACCTGGCGGAACTCGGCAGCCTGACCAAGGACGAGATCTCCGACGCGATCGCCAACAGGCTGAAACAGAAATACGAGGAGAAGGAAGCGCTGGTGGGCGCCGACACCATGCGGCACGCCGAGCGCATGGTGATGCTGAACGTGATCGACAACCAGTGGAAGGATCACCTGCTGTCGATGGACGAGCTGAAGCAGGGCATCGGCAACCGCGCCTACGGGCAAAAAGATCCGCTGGTGGAATACAAGAAGGAATCCTTCGAGCTGTTCAGTGCCATGATGGACCGCATCGAAGACGAAACCGTGCGCTACCTGTACTTCCTGCAGGTGACGCAGAACGCTCCCGTGATGCCGTTTCCGGAAGAGGGCGAAGAGGAAGAAGGCGGCGAGGAAGAGTCTTCCAACGGGTCCGACGGGCGGGCTGCGGCAGCCAGCGCCGCGGCCGCGGAGGCACAGCGCCAGGCGGCCAAGAGCTCGATGGAGGACTTCACACGCAATATTCAGCGCAAGAAGGAACGGGAACTGCAGGACCTGCAATTCGTGGGCGGAGATTCGACCAGCGCTCCCAAGACGGTGAGCGCCGGGCAGAAAGTGGGCCGCAACGATCCATGCCCCTGCGGCAGCGGCAAGAAGTATAAGAAGTGCCACGGAGCCTAGGTAGGGCATGCTTTAGCTTGCCCGTATTTCTTGAAATCGAATAATATGACCAGTGACACGCAGTATCGGAAAGCCCTGGGTGACGCCGTGTCCGTTTACGAATCGCTGCTGCCGCTGGAACCCGCGCTGGAGACGGCCGGCGCCTGGTGCGTGGAGGCTTTGCGCGCGGGCCGCAAGGTGCTTGCCTGCGGCAACGGCGGCAGCGGGGCGGATGCGCAGCACTTCGCGGCCGAGCTGATGGGCAGGTACGTTGGCGACCGGCCGGCGCTCGCCGCCGTGGCGCTCAACGCCGACACCACGCTATTGACGGCGATCGGCAACGACTACGGCTACGACCAGGTTTTTGCGCGACAGGTGCGCGGGCTGGGGAAGACCGGCGACATTTTGATCGTGTTCACGTCGAGTGGCAATTCGCCGAATATTCTGCGCGCGCTCGAGGCCGCGCGGGAACTGGGAATCAGGTCCATCGCTTTTCTGGGCCGCGGGGGCGGGGAAGCCAAGGACCTGGCCGATTGCGTCCTGCTGGTGCCCCATGCCGTCACCGCCCGCATTCAGGAAGCGCATCAGTTCCTGCTGCACGCGCTCATGGATAGGATTGAAGCGGGAGGGTGAGGTAGGCTCAACCCCGTTCCGGGTAGTGGGTCAGTTTAGAGCGGCCCGGCTTTGCTGACGGTCTTGCTGCCTTGGCGATATTCGATCTAGTATTCGAGTTCCAAAAACCGATATTAGAAACGTGGCTACGCTGGCCAGCAGGATAATAAAATGCATATCCTCGGCCGTCTGGTTGGATTCTCTTCGTACATTCGCGAGTGCCGTGGCGGTCGCTCTGTTTTCGATGTCCTCCCGGAGCTTATCCACGTCTCCCAGCTTGTCTACCGACGTCTGGAGACTATCGACCTTTACCTGAAGAGCCTTGACCCATTCGCGGGACGCCTTATCGCTTTGCGCGAATCCGCTGTGAAATGTGAGCATGAGCAAAGCCAGAAGGGTTGCAGTTTTCATTTGACGTTCCTTTCGCGCCTGAGCAGGCGACTGGAAAACTCGTTGCGCACTTAGAATGCCACTTATTAGTATTCATATGTTATTGATTGTAAGTTCGGGCCAGTGAAAAACCGGGCGATTTTGTGCGACGAAATACCATTTCTCGGCAGTCCGCTTCCGGATGCCGGCGGTGCTCACAGCGGCGCGGGGGGCAGGTCAAAAGCCGTGGGCAGGTCGCGGAACAATTGCCAGAAGCGGGGACTCGCCTGCGACCTCACGCTGGATTGGGCCAGTCCTTGAGCCGCCCCTGTTTGCGGTCTTCCAGCGCTTCTGTAACCAGAAAATCGAGCTTGCCGCTACTGGCGTCCCGATCCAGTTGCGCGTCCCAGAGTTCCTGCTCCAGCGCGTGAACATGCTGGGCGACCTGCACAAACTCGTCGAGGCTCAGATCCTGAATGGCGCGCTCGATTTCTTCGACACGGCTACAGCCCACTGTATCGGATCGAGCGGTTTCAGGCCGGCGGGATGCCGGCCGGCAGAGCGGCGACCAAGTCGGTCCGGCTGAAGTCCTGGCCCTTGAATAACACCGGTTCTCGCATCACTTTGGCCAGCGCGTAGGTGAAACAGTCGCCGAAGTTCAGGGCCGCTGGATGAAGGCCTTTGCCGAACCACTGGAATGCCTGACGGGCAATGCGGGCCTGTTCGACCGTGACCGGCTCCAGGATGATGGAGAATTCTTCAAGAAACGTGTCGAGCATTGCGCGACGCACCTCATCCCCGTGACGATCCACGAAAATTGCCGCCTCCAGGTAGCTGGCTACGGAGAGGCGCGCGCTGTCGGCGGATTCAATGGCCGCCGCGAAGCTCGCCGCCTCCGGTTCCCGCAAGAGGATGGCGAGCAGTGCGGATGTATCCACAATCATCGCGGCATGCCATCGTCGCCATAGAGCAGACTGGCGTGGTCCGCCGAGCCGTACTCGCGCGACATGCCAGCCGCGAATCGGTCGGCAAAAGCCAGCATTCGCGCCGCAGTGGTGGTACGAGCCCGCTTTCGCCGCTCTTCGAGGAGCCTCGCCTCGAGCGAATGGATCACTACTCCCGTGAGGCTTTCTCCTGTCAATTCAGCGAGTTGTGCGGCAAGCTGGTAAGCTCGCGGGTTCTTGACATTGAGGCTCACTAGAATTCTACCTCCACATGGTAGAATAGCAGACTCACCCCAGCTCCGCAATCTGTCCGAACAGCGGTTTGAGCGCCGGATAGAACGCCTGATACACGCGGTGGGCGCGGGCGTAAAAGGCGGCATCGGCGTCGACGGGGGCGACGGATTCGGTTTCGCGGATGACGGCGCGGCAGACTTCGGGGACCGAGGCGTAGGCGCCGGTGCCGGCCAGGGCCAGCAGCGCCGCGCCGTAGGCGGAGCCTTCCTGGGTTTCCAGTGTGACCACGCGGCGGTTGAAAATCGAAGCCAGCAGGCCGCGCCAGAAGGGACTCTGTCCGCCGCCGCCGGAAGCGCGCACGCTCGCCACCGGTACGCCGAGCGCTTCGACGATTTCGAGGCAGTCACACAAGCTGTAGGAGACGCCTTCGATTACGGCGCGGATCAGGTCGGCGCGCTTGTGGCCGGCGGTGAGGCCGATCCAGCCGCCGCGGGCGGTGGCGTCCAGATGCGGCGTGCGCTCTCCCATCAGGTAGGGCAGCCAGAACAGGCCGTTGGCGCCGCGCGGCGCTTGCGCGGCTTCGGCGGTGAGAGCGTCGTAGGAGGCGCCTGGGGCGAGCTGGTTGCGGAACCATTGCAGGCTGAGCCCGGCGCCCTGGGTGACGCCCATCACGTGCCACTTACCGGGAACTGCGTGGCAGAAGGTGTGAACGCGGCCAGCCGCGTCGTACGCCACCTGTTCCATGTGAGCGAAGACGACGCCGGAGGTGCCGATAGTGCAGGAGACGATGCCGGGTTCGACAATGCCGTTGCCGACCGCGCTGGAAGCCTGGTCGCCGCCGCCGCCCACCACCGGGGTTCCGGCGGCGAGGCCGGTCAACGCGGCCGCTTCGGCGCTGACAACGCCGGTGACTTCGTTCGATTCATAACAGCGCGGCAGAATGGCGCGGTCGAGGGCCAGGCCGTCCATCATTTCCATCGACCAGCGCCGGTTCACCACGTCGAACAGCGCGGTACCGGAGGCGTCGGAAACTTCTGTCGCATAATCGCCGGTGAGGCGGAAACGCACGTAATCCTTGGGAAGCAGCACCTGGCGGACGCGCGCGAAGTTCGCCGGCTCGTGATCACGCACCCAGAGCAGCTTGGGCAGCGTAAAGCCGGTGAGCACGGGATTGGCGATGTAACGTAGGATGGCTTCGCGGCCGAGCTTGGCGTTGACGGCATCCACCTGCGGCTGCGAGCGCTGGTCGCACCAGATGAGGGAAGGGCGGATCACCTGGCCGTCGCGGTCCAGGATGACCAGGCCGTGCATCTGGCCGGAAAGGCCGATGCCTTTCACCTCACTGCCGGACACGCCAGCGGCGGCGAGCGCCTGGCGGACGGCCGAGACGGCGGCATCCCACCAGTTCTGTGGCCGCTGTTCCGCCCACAGCGGGCGGGCCATGGTCATGTCTTCATGAGGAGCGGTGCAACCGGCGCGGACCACGCCGCGCTCATCCACCAGCAGGGCGCGCGAGCCCCCGGTGCCGATATCGATGCCGAGCCACATAGGTAAGAAACCATAGTGGCACGGCGCGGGCTTCGATGGGAGACGCATATTCTCTCTTCCGCCCGGTTCCGGGGCTACGGGATTGGATGCCAAACTCCCAGGTCGCCCCTGCCGGGGCCCGCTCCACTCCCCTTAGGAGGATCAAGCGGATACGGCATGCCCAGAGACTCGCTGTTCTCGGCGAACCATCGATGCCACAACTCCGATGTCCCGACCCGGTGGCGGCGATCGGCCTTTCGGCCGTTGGGCTACACTGAAAGAGAAGAGCCGGCTTGCGCCCTGGTGCTGTGACCCTGCCGCCGATTGACCCAAATCTCGAATCCCAAGTCATCCGCAAGCCACCCTTGCGCGATGACAACCGGCAAGCAGCGGGCAAGATCGCTATTTTTCAGTACGCCACCGTCATCGCGTTCGTGTTTCTCATCTCGGGCTTCTGGCGGCTGCAGGTTCAGAATCCGCAGTACTTTGACGAGCGTGCTCTCGCCAACAGCGTAAAGTCGCAGCCGATGGCCGCGCCGCGCGGCCGCATCCTCGACCGCGACGGGCGCGTGATCGTCGACAACCACAGTTCCTTCCGGCTGCTGCTGACGCGCGAGTCGTTGAACGAAGCGCACCTGGCGCCGATCGCTAGCGGCCTGGACCTGGACCTGACCGACTTACAGGCCAAAGTGCGCCGCTACCGCTCGCGGCCGAAGTACGATCCGATCGTGCTCAAGGAGGTGGTCACTTCGGCCGACCTGTCTTTCGTCGACTCCCACCGCGACTTTTTCCCCGAGCTCCTGCTCACCCAGGATTACAAACGGGCCTACCCGCAGAACGGCATGATGGCGCACGTGATCGGCTACACGGGTGAAATCAGCGATCAGGAATTGGACATGCCGGAGTTCGCCAAGTACCTTGCCGGCACCGCCATCGGCAAGTTCGGCATTGAGCGGCAATACAACGACACGCTAGCGGGCGTGGATGGGCAGCGCCAGGTGGTGGTGGACCACCTCGGGCAGGTGCGGCAGATTTTGAAGATGAAGCCCGCCACGCCCGGCAAGGACCTGCAACTCACCATCGATCTGGATCTGCAGGCCGTCGCCGAGCTCGCCATGGATGGCCGCAACGGCGCCGTGGTCGCTCTCGATCCGCGCAACGGCGAGGTGCTGGCCATGGTCAGCCGGCCGGCGTTCGATCTTAACAAGTTTGCCGAGCACATCAAGTCCGCCGACTGGAAGACCATCATGGATAATCCAGACCATCCGATGATGAACCGCGCCATTCAGTCGCAACTGGCGCCCGGTTCGACGTTCAAGCCGATCATGGCGCTGGCCGGCCTCGAGACCGGCACCATCGACACCAAGTGGACGGTGCATTGCGCGGGCGGCGCCACTTTCTACGGCAGCTACCGCAGGTGCGACAAAAAAACCGGGCACGGCACCATTTCATTGCACGCCGCGATTGCAGACTCCTGCGACGTTTTCTTTTACACCCTGGGCGACAAGATGGGTATCAGCCCGATCGCTTATTACGCCAGCCTGGTGGGCTTCGGCCACCCGAGCGGAATCGATTTGCCGAATGAGGCCTCCGGCATCGTTCCCTCGCCCGAATGGAAGCTGCGCAATTATCGCGAGAAGTGGTGGGCCGGCGAGACCATCTCGGTGGCGATCGGGCAGGGCGCGCTGACGGTGACCCCGCTGCAACTGGCGCGCGCGATTGGCGGGATCGCGATGGGCGGCGTGTGGCATCATCCTCACCTGGTGCGGGAATTGGACGCCACCGAGAAGCCGGATCAGTGGCCGCTCGATCCGGATCACGTGAAGGATGTCATCGACGGCATGTACGGCGTGGTGAACGAAGGTGGCGGCACCGCAACGGGATTCGCCACCTTGAAGGGCATCGAGGTCTGCGGAAAGACGGGAACGGCACAGGTGGCGTCGGCCGACTTGGCCAAGCAGAAGGGCGGAGTCGACATGACGGACAACGCCTGGTTCGTCGGTTTCGCACCGCGCTCGGCGCCGGAGATCGTGGTGGTTGCTTTGTGGGATCATGGCCGGAAAGGCTACCTGGCCGCGCCCATCGTGCGCGATGTCCTCAAAACCTACTTCGACAAGAAGGCCAGGCTGGAGGCGCTGCGCCAGCAGCAGGCTTCCGTCACCGCCCGGCTCTCGGAGATCACCCACCTCGGGATACCGGCTCCCGATTCCCCGGCCGGCCAGGCTCACAACTGATATGACCCGCTATCTCTCCGCGCGCGATTTGGATTGGTCCCTGCTGCTGATCGCGCTGGCGCTGTGCGGCATCGGCGTCCTGCAGATTTTCAGTGCCACTCTCGATGGCCCCTACCACAGCGCCTGGTGGCGGCAGATCCTCTACGTCGCCGGCGGCCTGCTGCTCATGTGGCTGGTCCTGGCGGTGGACTATCATACGCTGCTGCATTACGTTCCGAGCTATTACGTTGTTTCGGTGGTGGCCCTGTTGGTGACTTACGCGGTGGGCCAGACGGCCTTTGGCTCCCGCCGCTGGATTCCGCTCGGCGGCGGTTTACATTTACAGGTATCGGAATTTGTCAAGCTGATGATAATATTGTTGGTAGCCCGGTATCTGGCGGAGATCAAGACGGAAACGCTGGAGATCCGGGAGATGACGATACTTTCGTCGCTGGTGCTGGTCCCTACGCTGCTGGTGCTGAAGCAGCCCGATCTGGGGACCTCGTTGACGTATGTCGCCATCTTAATGGTAGGTGCATTTCTTGCCGGGCTGCGGCGAAAGTACGTGATCGTCATCGCCGTGGTCATGATCTTTGCGCTTCCTGTGGGCTGGTATTTTCTGAAGGATTTTCAGCGGGCGCGGCTGGTCAGCTTTCTCGATCCGGATCGCGACCCCCAAGGGACCGGGTTTCAGTTGATTCAATCCCAGATCGCGGTGGGAGCGGGTGGGATGTTCGGCAAGGGAGTTACCAAGGGAACGCAGACCCAGTTGCGTTTCCTGCCGGTGTCGCAAAAGGACTTTATCTTTGCGGCGCTTGCCGAAGAGCATGGGTTTGTCGGTGTAGTGATTGTGTTGTCGCTGTTCTTTGTGATGATTATGCGCATCGTCCAGAATGCGCAAACGGCGCCCGATCCGGTGGGTATGTATATCTGCATGGGGGTGGCCAGCCTGTTGCTGTTCCATGTTGTGGTCAATGTGGGAATGGTGGCGGGCTTGATGCCGGTGACCGGCATTCCGTTGCCGTTCATGAGCGCCGGTGGTTCCAGTATCTGGTCCAGTTTTTTGGCTTTGGGGCTGGTGAACAACGTCCGCCTCAGAAGATTCGTGAATTAGCCGGGCCGCCTGCAAGGGTGAGTCCGCAATAGAAATATTATCGGGAGCCTAAGAAGAGACCCTCGCGCGCGGTGGCGCTTTTGAGCGCTCCCCCAGGTGAGAAGAGCGGTTCCCGGCCGTCCGGTGTTCGAGTGAAAGCTCCACCGCCGGCCAGCGTGAGCTTTATTAGCGACCGGCTTGCCGCCTGTACGCACAGGCGGACCGGCGCACACGCAGGGCGCCTACCTCTCCTCCGAGACTCTCCCAAGTTCCCGGGGAGGCAACGGATGTCCAAGGAGTTAGTGATCTCTTCCAACCGCCACGAAACGCGTGTGGCGATTCTTGAGGACGATCAGGTTTTCGAAGTCTACCACCAGCGGGAAAACGAATATTCTCTCGCCGGCAGTATCCATAAAGGCCGCGTGACGCGGGTCTTGCCGGGCATGCAGTCGGCGTTTGTCGACATCGGCCTGGATCGAGATGCGTTCTTATACGTATCCGACTTCTTCGAGGACAACGAAGAGTACGACAAGATCGTCACCAGCGTGGAGGAGAAGGTCCTCAAGATGGACCGCGTGCCGCCGGCCGCGACTATAGCCGCGCCTCCCGCTCCGGCGGAAGCGGCGCCTGCGGTGGATGCGGCCGAACCTGCCGCGGCGATAGAGACCGGCGCCGCCGGACCGCCCGAGCCAACCGGGACATCCGTTACGGTGGCCGAGGCCGCCGCGCCCGAGCCGGAACAGCGCCGCGACGATCGCGATCGCGACCGCCGCGGAGGGCGCCGTTCGCGACGCCGCCGCGGCCAGCGGGGTGGACGCGCGCTGCCCGATTCCAAGTTCTACTCCCCCGGCCATCACGCCGCCGAGCCGGCTCCGCCGAGCGAACCGCGAATGCCGGAGCCAGCCGAACCGGGCGTGTCCCCCAGCGAAGATCTGCTGGTTCTGCCCGGCGAATCGCTCGCCAAGTACACCGGCCCGTCGCGCGTGGAGGAGGAGCCGGAACCGGCTGCTTTCGAAGAATCCGGCGCCGCCGAGCACGAGCCCGAAGCTGCCGAAATCGAATCCGAAACGCCGGTTGCGATTGCGGAAGCTAATCCCGTCGAGGTTCTTCCGCCGGCCGCGCCACAGGAAGTGGAGGCCGTAGCAGCGGAAGCTCCGGCCGAAGCTGAAACAGTTGCCGCCGAACTCGCCGAAGCGCCGCAACCGGCCGCAGTGCCAGACTCGACGGAAGCCGGCGCCGAGTTGGAAGCGGCTCCCGAAGACGAAGAAATTGCCGAGGCCGAAGAGGGCGCCGAAGGCGAGGACATTGTGGAAGGCGAAGGTAGCGCGGAAGTTGAAACCGCGGTGGAAGACCAGGTCTCGGAGGGAGGCCCCGATCCCGCACCCACGCCCACCAGCCTCACCGCGACCTTGCGCGAACAGGGCCCCCGTTACCAGCATCGTGTTTCCCGCCGCATGCGCCGCCGCGGCGGCCGCGACCGCGCTCCGGCGCCCGGCGAAGCCCCGCGCCCGCCGGAAGCCCGCCCCGAACAGCGCACCGTCGCCGCGCCCAGAACGAGCGACGGCCGATCCGAAAAAGCCACCGCCACATCCATCAGCGACCTGCTGCGCGGCGGCCAGGAGATCATCGTCCAGATCGCCAAGGAGCCGCTCGGACAGAAGGGCGCCCGTATCACCTCGCACATCGCCCTCCCCGGCCGCTTCCTGGTCTACATGCCGACCGTCGACCACATCGGCGTATCGCGCAAGATTCCGAGCGACGAGGAACGCTCGCGGCTGAAACGCGTGCTGCAAGCCAATCGATCCGGCATCCCCGGCGGCTTCATCGTCCGTACCGCCGGCGACGGCCGCAGCGAAGAAGAGCTGCGCGCCGACATGCATTTCCTGTACAACATGTGGCTCGACATGCGGCAGAAGGCCGAGCGTAAGCCGGCGCCGCTGCTCATCCACCATGATCTCAACGTGGTGGAACGCGTGCTGCGCGACCAGCTCACCACCGACTTCAAGAATATCTGGGTGGACAACGAAGAAGCCTACGAAAGCGTGTTGCGCTTTGTCGAGCGATTCCAGCCCGCGCTGGTCGGCCGCGTCAAGCTGTATACCCGCTCCAATCCCATCTTCGACGAGTTCGGCATCACCGCGGAGCTCGAAAAAGCCCTGCGCCCCAAAGTCTGGCTCAAGAGCGGCGGCCACATCGTTATCAATCAGACCGAGGCACTGGTGGCGATTGACGTCAACACCGGCAAGTTCGTCGGCAAGTCCAACCGCCTGGAAGACACCATCGTCAAAACCAATACCGACGCCATCCGCGAAATTGTGCGGCAGATCCGCCTGCGCGATCTGGGTGGCATCATCGTGATCGATTTCATCGACATGGACGAGCGCAAGAACCGGCAGAAGGTGATGCAGGCGCTCGAGGACGCCATGCGTGCCGACCGGGCGCCCTACAAGATTCTGCAATTCAACGATTTCGGCCTGGTGGCCATTACCCGTAAGCGGGTCAAGCAGAGCCTCGAGCGCACGCTCTGCACGCCGTGCCCGTATTGCGAAGGCGCCGGATACGTGAAAAGCCCGCAGACGGTGGTCGGCGAGATCCTCGGAGAAGCCCAGAAGATCGCCGCCGCCATCGAGGGCAAGGACGTCATGCTGCGCGTGTCCCCGGAGGTCGCCAAGCTTCTCAAGAGCAACCAGAATACTTACCTGCAAGAGCTGGAAGAGGTGCTCGGCCGCACCGTGATCGTCAAGAGCGATCCGCTGCTCCACCAGGAAAAGTTCGATTTGGCGTAAGCTGGGATCCCGTGGCGCGGGCTGTCAAGCCTGCTGGGTCGAGAGTCGTCTCGACCCTTTTTTATTGCCGCGCCGAAAAGAAAAGCCGAGATGACTCCCGACCCAGGCCCTTGACAGCCGCGCCACGCACCATAAAATGAGGCATAATGACTGCATCGAGGAGGGCAATCCCATGGCAAGCGGAAGTTCAGCAAGACCCAAAGTCAATCCGATTCCGGATGGCTATCACAGTGTGACTCCCTATTTGACCGTAACCGACGCCGACCGGCTCATGCGGTTCGTGAAGGATGCTTTCGGCGCCCAGGAACTGTTCGCTCACCGCGGTCCGGATGGCTCCATCCAGCACGCCGAAGCCAGAATTGGCGATTCGATCGTAATGATGGGGCGGGTTCGCGGAGAGATGAAACCGATGCCGGGCATGATTTACCTGTATGTGCCTGACACGGACGCGGTATACAAGGCGGCAGTGAGCGCGGGTGGCAAGAGTCTGCAAGAGCCGGTCGATGAGTTCTACGGCGATCGCCGTGCCACTGTGGAAGACCCCTGCGGCAACCAATGGTACATGGCCACGCACATCGAAGACGTCTCGCCTGAAGAGCTGGGACGCCGGGCGGCGGCGCTGGCGCAGAAGAGCTAAGCCTGGATTCCGAAGTCAACTTCGGCGAGGTTGCATTCCCACAGCGGAGGGCCAGGAAAAAACAGGTCTTGTATCAGGGCACGGCTTCAGCCGTGCCGGAACGGGATGAACCTCATCGGCTTTAGCCCCTGGGCAGCAGGCAGGGGACTTCCATCTAAAGCCCTCAGAATGCGTGCTGTCGGCGGCACGGCTCAGGCCGTGCCCTGATACAAGGCGCCCAACTTCGGATCTCAGGCTAAGGCGTCGCGCTGGCACGATCGCGCCGTGGCATAATCCTGATATGGAAATCACCTGGCTCGGACATGGCACGTTCCAGTTTCGTCTCGGTTCAGGGCAGGTCATCCTGATGGACCCGTGGACCGATGGCAACCCCGCTTTCCCGATGGGCCACCGCATCGATCGAGTGGACACCATCGCGATCACCCACGGCCACTTCGATCACATCCACGACGCCATCCCTCTCGCCCGCCGATTTGCGCCGGAGGTCGTCGGTATTTACGAAACCTGCGCCTGGCTGGAGCGCAAAGGGGTCAAGAACACGCGCGGTATGAACAAGGGCGGAAGCCAGAAATCCAGCGGCGTGACTTTTACCATGACGCACGCCGTGCATAGCTGCGGCATCCTGGACGAAGGCGAGATCGTTTACGGAGGCGAAGCGGCCGGCTACGTATTGCGATTCGCCGATGGCCGCGCCTTGTACTTCGCCGGCGACACCAACGTGTTCAGCGACATGCAGCTCATCGAGCAGCTCTATCATCCGGAGTTGGCATGTCTGCCGATCGGCGATCTGTTCACCATGAGCCCGCACGAAGCGGCTCTAGCCTGCCGCCTGCTGCGAGCGCCCAAGGTGATCCCCATGCACTTCGGCACTTTCCCCGCGCTCACCGGCAGGCCAGAAGAGTTGGCGAAGCTGGTCACAGTGAGCGGCATCAGCGTTTGGCCGCTGGAGCCAGGCAAGCCGGTGGAATGGTAGATGCTGGTGCGCCCGCGGTCGTGTTCGTAAGAACGGTAGCGCCGGCGGTCTTTTGCCGCCGGTGTCTTGTCGCCGGCGCGTGAGGAGTCGCTACCGGTCCACAGGAATACAAACGTGAAAAACACCGCTTAATCTAATCGCCAGTGTGTAGTTGCAAGTACGGCTCCGAGATGTACGTAATTCGATCGTCCGGAATGCCTGGGGCAAACCGCACATCGACCTTGACGTGTATGCATTTCCGATAGACGTATCGCTCCCACGTCCGAGTCGAAACGCCGCCTTCTTCCATAAAGACCTTCAAGAGATCCGTCCGAGTCATGCCGACCTTGATGGATTTCAGTTCGGGCAGATTCTCACGTATCCAGCGTGCCTGTTCAGAGTCGTAAGCCGTTGTGTTTGGCTCAATACGCAGCAGACTCAGTTGTCGCACCCACCTGGCATTCCTCTTTTCACCTGGTGCGACCAATTCAAACGGCCCGTCGCTTTCCGGCAGTGGCTTCCCGTCTCGCTTCGTGACCACGTACACCGCCTTATCCGAAAACGACGGATCGAGTTCCACCCAGGCGAAAACCGCTCGATATCCATCCCGCCCCTCGGCCACCAAGTAGTACGACGCCGCCGTGTGTTGAAACTTCTCGCCAGTCGGGGTTGGAACCTTGGCAAGCAAGTCGGTCAGCAGGACACCCTGGAACGTGACGGGAGTTCCGTGGTCGATGACCGTGATCGTCCGTTGTTGCAGAAGAGCGAGTTCTGAACTGGAAGGAGCAAAATCAGTTACCGGAACGGAAGGACCGGAAACAGGCCCAACCGTACCTACTCCTTGGACTAGAATGCGTGGCGGATTCTGGCAAAAGGCTGTGGGCAGAACGACGCATAGAAGGAGAGCCACGTTGCGAATCGGCATGGAACCATTATCGGACGAGTATGCCGTTATGGCAGCCCCGAACCTCAGCTTGTGACTTTTGGTGATGCCCGATCCACAGAGCCTTCAGATCTTGTTCGTCGAAAGCCGTTCCATTAGATCGTGAACCGTCTGGGTAACCGGGGAAACCGTGGTCAAAACCTGACCCAAAACCCGAAAATGAGACAGCGGGAAAGTTGTGGGCGGATACC
>Ga0181520_10009302_pt1 | contig 13613 bp, 13 predicted proteins | sample PEATcosm2014_Bin_29_FD_132451 | JGI IMG/M metagenome (GOLD analysis project Ga0181520, IMG submission 132451) | Peatland microbial communities from MTU Mesocosm Facility, Houghton, MI, USA - PEATcosm2014_Bin02_30_metaG | ecosystem: Environmental > Terrestrial > Soil > Wetlands > Peat | place...
CCCTGCCAGACGGCGCTGCCTTTCGTGCCGGCAAAGCCAACCGCGAGAATTTTTGCCAGGATGAAAAAGCTGGCCACCTTGGAACCGGCGCCAATGAACGCGGCGCTGGGCGTCGGCGCGCCTTCATAGGCATCCGGCGCCCACAAATGAAACGGCACCGCCGCGACCTTGAAGCCGAAGCCGATGACCGTCATCACGAGAGCGACGACCAGCAGCGGGTCGAGGCCCTTGCCGGCCAGGCTGCGCGCAACGTCCGTCAAATTGGTCGAGCCGGCAAGTCCATAGAGCAGGCTGAAGCCGAACAGCAGAAACGCCGCCGACATGCCGCCGAATAGAAAGTATTTCAGCGCCGCCTCGCTGGAATGGGCGTTGCGTTTGTTGAACGCGGTCAGGATGTAGAGCGAGAGGCTGGCCAGTTCGAGCGACACAAAAATCATCAGCAAATCCTCCCCGCTCACCAGAAACATCAGGCCAATGGTGCCGAGCAGAATCAGCGAAAGATATTCGCCGACATGTTCAGTGAACGTGCCCGCCGTGGAGATCAGGAGGGTAAAAACCGTCAGCGCCAAAATCGCGACTTTTACGAAATCAATCTGCGGGCTCACGACAAGGATGCCGTTGAGCAGATCAACATGCTCCTGGCGGGTGAACGCCAGGAACGCTGCCGACACGCAGCCCAGAATTGAAAGCAGCGCACCGACCTGGAAGCGGCAGGCCACGGATTTGCCGCGCAACACGGTCAGGTCCACGCCCAGCACCATGAGCATCGTGACCGTCACGATGGTTTCCGGCGCGGCCAGCCGGAGCAACTGGAGATAATCCACGTTGTTCATTGCGCGCCTCCGTTCAGCAACCGCGCGAACAACGGCGATCTTAAGCACGGTTCAATCCAGTTCATCAGCAGGGTGGGAAAAAGTCCGATGACCAGCGACGCTGCAATCAGCAGCACAGCCCCGGCGCGTTCCGGCACGGAAATGGGTTCCATGGGATGTTCTTCGTGGCCGTCCTGCGCCGTCGGCGGAATGTCCGAATAAAAACCTTTTTGGATGGCGCGCAACGTGTAGGCGACGCCGACGATAATACCCACGCCGGACAGAATGGTCAGTTTCGGAAACACCTGCCACGCGCCCATGAGCACTTGAAATTCCGCCACGAAACCGCTGAAGCCAGGCAGGCCCATCGAGGCGACGCCGGCGATCACGAACGTCACGCCCGCGAACGGCAGCAGTTTGCCGACATTCATTCTTTCGAGGTCGTTGAAATCGCGTGTATGCGTGCGGTCGTAAACCATGCGGCCGACGACGCCGAACAGCAGTCCGGCGATGATGCCGTGCGAGAACATTTGCAGCACCGCGCCGTCCAGGCCGATGGTGTTGAGCGTCGCCAGGCCCAGCAGCACAAAACCCATGTGGCTCACGCTGGAATAGCCGATGACAAATTTGAAATCGCGCTGCACCAGCGCCACGCCCGCGCCGTAAATGATGCCGGTGACCGCCAGCGCGGCGATGACCCATTGCCATTCACGCGCGCCTTCGGGGAACAAAACCATCGCCACGCGCAGACAACCATAAGCGCCCAGCTTCATCACCACGCCAGCCAGCAACATCGAACCGGCGGTCGGCGCGGCCACGTGTCCGGTGGGGGCCCAGGTGTGAAACGGCCACATGCCCGCAAGGATGGCAAAGCCGACGAACACCAGCGGAAACACCCAATGTTGAAAGGCCGCCGGGAATACGACTTTTGACAACTCAATCAAATCGAGTGACGGATGACCAAGCTGGCTGCGGGCCACCACCCACGCGGCAATCAAGCCGATGAGCACGAGATGGCTGCCCACGAATGAATACAGCGCCAGTTTCATCGCGCCGTATTCCTTGCGCGTGCTGCCCCAGCGCGCGATGAGGAAATACTTTGGAATGATCGTCAATTCGTAGAACACAAACAGCAGCAGCAAGTCGAAGCTGAGAAAAACGCCATACACGCCGCCGATGAGCGCGAGATAGAAGGCGAAAAATTCCTTGGTGCGTTTCTCGATGTTCCACGAGAACAAAATACCGGCGACAGCCGCCAGACCGGTGAGAATCACGAGCACGAGACTGATGCCGTCGGCGGCCAGATAGTAAGACGCGCCGATGGACGGAATCCAGGGGGTTTGGGTGATGGCGACCGCTTCACCCGTGGCAGGCAGTTGAAGTTGAATGGCGCCCACAAACGCCACCGCGCAGCCCAGCACCGCCGTAGAGAGCGCGACAATCCGCGCCGCCCGCGCCGCATCGCGCGGCAGGAGCATCAGCACCAGCACACCCAGGAACGAAATATATATGGTCCAGGCCAGCATGATTAAAAAGTCAGTTGTTGCACCAGTTTCACGACGGTCGCGTCAATTGTGCCCAGGATAAGTTGGGGCCAGACGCCCAATATGAACATCAGGGCGATGCTGGGCAGCACGAGGAAGCGTTCCGCCGTCGTGAGGTCGGGCATGTGTAACCAGCGCTCGTTTAGCGGGCCGCAAAACACGCGCTGAATGAGCGTCAGCAGGAAAATAGCGGTCACCAGCAGGCCCACGGTGGAAACCGCCGCCGCCCACGGCGCGAGCGGAAACACGCCCTTGAAAATCAGGAATTCGCCGACAAACCCGTTCAAGCCCGGCAAACCGAGCGAGGAGAACAGCGCAATGCCCATCAAGCCGGTAAACACGGGAACAACTTTGCGGAGACCGCCGAAATCGTCGAGGCCGCGCAAACCGGCGCTGCGTTTTTCAATGAGCGCCACGAACAGGAACAGTGCCGAGGCGGTGAGGCCGTGGTTGAACATTTGCAGCAGCACGCCGTCGAGCGCGGCGGCTTTCTGGATTTCCGGCTGGTTCACGCTGGTGGCCGCGCCAACCGCCGCGAACATGGCCAGCAAACAGTAGCCGAGATGGTTGACAGAGGAATAGGCGATCATCCGTTTGAGGTCGCGCTGCGCAAACGCCGCGCAGGCGGAGAGGATGATGGTTGCCACGGAGAGCCAGATCAATGGCGTCAGCACCTGGCGGATTTGTTCGGGGAAAATTGGCAACAAAATCCGCAGAAAACCGTACACACCCATTTTGGACATAACCCCGGTCAGCAGCATTGTCACCGGGCTGGGGGCTTCGGAATATGCGGCGGGCAGCCAGGTGTGAAACGGCGCCATCGGTACTTTCACCGCAAAACCCAGAAACGCGCCGAAGAAAATAATCAGGCCAATATGCTGCCAGCCGAACGCGGCTTGCAATTTGGTGGTCAGCTCGCCGCTATGCGCCAAGTTTTTCAATTCGATGAAATCAAAACAACCCGGCTGGGTTGAAGTTTTGGTGGCCAGCCAGATCGCCAGGAAACTCAACAACAACGCCACGCTGCCGACCATCGTGTAGATGAAAAACTGCGTCGCTGCCGGGCCGCGGTTGGGGCCGCCCCAGAGTTTCACCAGGAAAAACGCGGGAATCAGGCCCAGTTCCCAAAACATGAACCAGTGGATGAAATTCAGCGCGGTGAACGTGCCGAACAACCCTGCCTGCAACCACAGAATGAGCGCGTTATAAACATGCGTCCGGTCGTTCATGGACCACGAGACGAGAATCGAGAGCGGCACGACTATCGCCGTGAGCATCACCATCAACAGGCCGAGACCATCCAGGCCGAGGAAGTATTGGATGCCCAGCGTTGGCACCCAGTCAAATTTTTCGACGAATTGCAGTTCGCCGGAAGCACCATTAAAATGCGTCCACAGGCACAGCGCACCGGTCAGCGAAATCAGGCTGAAAAACAGCGACAGGCCGCGCACGAGATTTTTTCGTTCCCCGCCCAGGCCGGCAACCACAATGCCGCCAAACAGGGGAACCAACGTGAGGATGGTCAGAGAATGATTCATGCCTTGCGCCCCCAAACCAGGAATAAAATCAGCAGCACCAGCGCCACGCCGATGACGCGGAGATACGTTTGCACGCGCCCGGTATGCAGCCGGGAGGATCCGCCACCCAACCCGCGCAACGAGTCGCAGCCGGCGTCGAAGCCGAAGTTTACCAGTTTTTCATCCATGAGCCGGTAGAGCCAGGCGAGGCCGAGCGTTACATAGGAAACCAGCAGCACCGCGCCGCCGAAAATCCACTGGTCGAGGAAATCGCAGAACCAGGCGGCCAAGGCGTTGAAGCGAATGACCGTGTGCTCGTAAAGTTCGTCAATGTAATACTTATTTTGCAGGAGCGTGAACAAGGCCGGTTGCGCGGCTTCCAAAACGTCTTTTTCCTCGACCGTTTTCCGCTGGCGTTTGCCGTAGAGAAATACGCCAAGGCCAAGGCCGGTGAAAACGATCACCGCCGAGGCCACCATGAGTTCGAGCGTGCCGCTTTCGGTGAGCTTGCTGAAATCAAAACTGACGGTTTCGCCGGTCATATAACCGTCAAACCACGGCCACGCGGGGGTGCCAACAAAACCCAACAGGACAGCGAAGACCGCGAGAATGATGAGTGGAACAGTCATGACCGCCGGGCTTTCGTGGGGCGTTTGATCGTGGCCGGTTTCGTGAGCGGATGGCTGATGATGTCCGTGAGCGTGGGCATCGGCGTGCGAGTCAGCGGTGTTTTCCTGAGCACCGCCACGGTATTTACCGAAGAACACCAGCGCCACCTGCCGCGTCATGTAGAACGCCGTGAGCAGCGCGCCGGCGCAGCCGAGATAAAACGGAACGTGCGACGCGGACCAATTGCTCGCGTGATGGAGAATTTCATCCTTGCTCCAGAAACCGGAGAAGAACAGCGGAAAACCCGACAGCGCCAACATGCCGACCGCATAGACCGCGAACGTCACCGGCATGTATTTTTTCAGCCCGCCCATTTTGCGCACGTCCTGTTCCTCATGACAGCCGTGAATGACCGAGCCGGAACCGAGGAACAGCAGCGCCTTGAAAAATGCGTGCGTGATCAGATGAAACATGCCGACCGCCACGCCGCCGACGCCAAGACCCATCATCATATAGCCAAGCTGTGAAACGGTGGAGTAGGCGAGAATGCGTTTGATGTCATTTTGCGCCACGGCAATGCTCGCGGCGAAAATGGCGGTGATGGCGCCAACCCATGTGACCACGGTCAACGCCGTGGTGACGGGCGCGCCATGTTCAGCCGGCAACGCACCGGCCGACATGAGCGGATAGACGCGCGCGACCAGAAAAACACCGGCGGCCACCATGGTTGCCGCGTGAATCAAGGCGCTGACAGGCGTGGGGCCTTCCATCGCGTCCGGCAGCCAGACGTGCAGCGGCACCTGGCCGGACTTGCCGACCGCACCCAGGAAAATCAGCAGGCCAATGGCCGTCGTCACCGCGAAACCGCCAACCGTGGCGTGGGCCAGCATTGCGGTGAGCGCGGATTGTTCGAGACAGCCATTGCCGTGGTCGTAAAAATTGAGCGTGCCGGTTTGCGCATACAGCCAGACCATGCCCAGCAGCAGGCCAAGATCGCCGATGCGCGTGGTGATGAAGGCTTTTTTAGCCGCCGCCGCCGCGCTGGGCTTGTGAAACCAGAAACCAATCAGCAGATAGCTGGTGAGGCCGACAATTTCCCACGAAACAAAAAACAGAAACAGACTGTTCGCAATGACCACGCCGAGCATTCCCGCCGCGAACAGCGCCAGGAAGCAGAAGAACCGCATGAAATTCTGGTCGTGCGCCATGTAGCCGACGCTGAAAATGAAGATCAACATGCCGACAAACGTCACCATGACGAGCATGATGGCGGTCAGCGGGTCGAGCACCCAGCCAATGTCCATCCACTGGCCGCCGAATTGAATCCACGGAAAACTGAATACTTCGCGGAAGGTGCCTTCACCGTGACCGAGCGTGGCGGCAAACGCGCAGAGCGAGAGCAGGAATCCGACGGCCATGGAGCCGATGGCGAGCGTCGCCGCGAGCTTGCGCTGCGGCTGCTTGTTCACGGCGATGATGCCCGCCGCCAGCATTGGCAGCACGGGAATCAGCCAGAGATATTGAACGATCCAATTCATCCTTTCAAATCCTTCACTTCATCCAGGTTGGAGGTCTTTTTGTGGCGAAAAATCGCGATGACCAGCGCCAGGCCCACGGCGGCTTCCGCTGCGGCCAGCGCCATGGAAAACAGCACGAAGATGAAACCGGTCAACGCTTCAGGATGCGGGCCGAAACGCCAGAAGGCAATCAGGTTCACATTGGCCGCGTTCAACATCAGTTCGATGCCGATGAGCACGAGAATGGCATGCCGCCGCGTGACCGCCCCGGCAAAACCGGTGGCAAACAGCAGCGCGGAAAAAAGCAGGCAGACTTGCAGCGGGGTCATGCGACACCTTCCTTCCTGGATTCGACGGAACCGGCCGGCAGAGGCTCCGGTTGATTGCCGATTTGAATTGGGGTCTCGTTACCTTGGCTGCTCTTGGATTTGCCGTCTTCTTTGAAAGCGATGATGACCGCGCCGATCATCGCGGCGGTCAACATCAAGGCAATGATTTCAAGCGGCAGGATATATCGGGTCATCAGCATATCGCCGATATTTTTGACGGTGGCTTGAGGCGCTTCCACAGGCGGTGGCGGCAGCGCAGTGCTGTTCAAGACCGCCCAGCCCAGCGTGGTGAAGACCATGACCGTAACAACCACGCCCGCCAGCCAGCCGGAGGTCAACACGCTCTTTTCCGGGGCCTCCCCGCTGCGGGTCAGCAAAATGGCCATTACAATGAGAATAGCAATCGCGCCGACATACACCAGAATCTCGGTAAAGCCGGCGAACTCCGCGTTAAGCTGCAAATACGCCGCCGCGATGCCGGAGAATGCAATCGCCAGCATCAGCGCGCAATGCACCAGGTTGCGCAGGCTCATGGCGGCAACCGCCGCCAGGAGCGTCACGACGAAAGTGATGACGAGAAAGAGTGACATGGTTATTCCGCGTAGCGATAAATGCGTTTGCCCAGTTTTTGGTTGTGCATCAGGCCGAGACCAAGCAGGCCGTAAGCGCAGGCAAGAATCGCGCTGCAGACCAGCCAGCGCGGCCAATCCGGGCCCATGTAATGCCAGATGCCGGCGACGACGATGTTGATGAGCGCGAGCGGCAGCATGAATTTCCACGCGAAGTTCATCAGTTGGTCCATGCGCAGCCGCGGCAGCGTGCCACGAATCCAGATGAAGACGAACACAATGCCCAGCAGCTTCGACAGAAACCAGACGTAGGACGGAATCCAGGTCAGGAACGAGAACGGCGCGGTCCAGCCGCCGAGAAACAAGGTGATGCCGAGGCCGCTGATGGCGAACATGCCGAGATATTCGCCGAGGAAAAACAGCGCGAATTTGAAGCCGGAGTATTCCGTGAAATAGCCGGCGATGATTTCAGATTCGGCCTCCGGCAAATCGAACGGCGTGCGGTTGGATTCCGCCAGCGAGGCGACGAGAAACAGAAGAAAACCAGCCAGGCCCCACGGTGAGAACACAAACCAATGCGCGATGCCGAAGGTGTATTGATTTTGATGTTTGACGATTTCCGACAGGTTGAGCGAACCGACCATCATCACCACGGTCACGGCGCTCAGGATGAGTGGGAGTTCGTAGCTGATCATCTGCGCAATCGCGCGCATCGCGCCGAGCAGCGAGTATTTGTTGCGGCTCGACCAGCCGGCCATGAAGACGGAAAGTTCCACCCCGCCGCCCACGGCAAAGAAAAACAGCAGGCCCGCGTCATAGTCAGCCACGACCATTTTGCGTCCAAATGGCAGCACCGCGTAGGCGAGCAGCACGGGGATGAGCATCATCACCGGCGCGAGAAAATGAACCATTTTGTCGGCGGCGCGCGGAACCACGTCTTCCTTGATGAGCGCCTTGATGCCGTCCGCGACGAATTGCAGAAAGCCGAACGGGCCGACGCGGTTGGGACCGTAACGGTTTTGGATGCGGCCCAGGCCCTTGCGCTCGATGACGGTGACGATGGCGAACAATCCGGGAAACACTATCGGAATGAGCGCGATGGAAATGACTGCGGACGCCAGCGGCTGCCAGGCGGCGGGCAGATGGCCCATCACCAGATGCTTGAGCGTCACAAAAATTTGGTCGAGCTTATCGAACATTTTTATTTGGCCACCGCAGGTGGCGGTGTGGCGGACGAGGTGGTGGTTGGCGTCGGCGTTGCCGGCGCTGGTGCGGCAACCGCCGCAGCTTTCGCTTTGGCTTCGGCAGCAACTTTCGCCTCGGCGGCGGCTTTGACCTTGGCTTCGGCTTTGGCTTTTTCGACGGCCAGCGCGGCGTCAGATTCTTTCGCGTCGTCGGGATGCAGCTTCTGGTAATATTCGTTGGACTTCGCGAGATCGTTTTTGTGCAGCAGCAGCGCCCCGAACCGGTCGTCGGTGCTCAACTCAAACTCGGTGTTCATCTTGATGGACTCAAACGGACAAACTTCGACACAAATCGAGCAGCTCATACAGACGGAAATATCAATATCGAAGATCGCCGGATAAAGCTGCGGCTGGCCCTTGTAATCCGGCTTCTTGTCCTTGCTCTTGACGATGTAAATGCACTGCGGCGGACATTCCTTCTCGCAAATCGTGCAAGCCACGCAACGGAGGCCCTTTTCCGGATCGCCATCAAACACCAGCATCGGGAACTGCCGGGTGTTGCCCTGCTGCGGCAGGCGTTCCTCCGGATATTGCACGGTCGTGAGGCGCTCCTTCGAGACATAGCTCCCGAAGAAATTTTTGGCGGTGATCGCCATGCCTTTGATAATTTGTTCACCTAACATTTTTGCATCCTTGGATAGGTTTTCATCGGTCCACCTCACCCAGAACAATGTCCACGCTGCCGAGAATCACCACGGCATCGGCAATTTTATGGCCCAGGCACATGTCTTCGAGGATCGTCAGGTTGATGAAGCTCGGCGGACGAATGCGGTAGCGGTACGGATTCGGCGAGCCGTCGCTGATGACGTAAAAACCCAGCTCGCCCTTGGGCCCCTCAATGCGGCCATAAACCTCGCCGGGCTTGGGACGGAATCCGCGCAGCTTCGCTTTTGGGTCCATGAACGGCCCGGCGGGAATGTCGCGCAGGGCCTGCTGCAAAATCTTGATGCTTTCGCGCATTTCCAATACCCGCACCATGTAACGGTCGTAAAGGTCGCCATGCTCGCCGACCGGCACGCGGAAATCGAACCGGCTGTAAATGCCGTATTTATCCACCTTGCGCAGGTCGTAATTCACGCCGGCGGCGCGCAGCATCGGGCCGGTGATGGAGGCGTTGACCGCCAGCGCCTTGGGAATCACGCCGACGCCCTGGGTGCGGGCGAGCAGAATTTCGTTCTGGCTCAGGAACCCTTCAAATTCGTCGAGGAACTTGCCGTATTCGTTGGTGACCTTTTTGGCCTGGGCCAGCCACGCGTCGTTCACGTCCACGCGCACGCCGCCGAAGCGCATGTAATTGCACATCATGCGCGCGCCGCTGACCGATTCAAACAGGTCCAGGATTTTTTCGCGTTCCCGGAAAGCATACATCATCGGCGTGCCGAGCGCGCCCATGTCCTGCACGAAAAATCCGATCAGACAGGTATGATTCTGGAGCCGGGTGAGTTCCGCCATGATGACCCGGATGTATTCCGCACGCTCCGGCACGGCCAGGCCCGCGAGTCTATCAATGGTCAGCGCGTAGGCCCAGTTGTTCGTCATCGAACAGAAATAATCCAGCCGGTCCGTGTACGGCATCGTGCTGAGATAGGAAATGTTCTCGCCGATCTTCTCGTGGTTGCGGTGCAGATAGCCGAACACCGGCTTGAGCTTCACCACTTCCTCGCCATCCAGCACCACATCCATGCGGAACACCCCGTGCGTGGACGGATGATGCGGCCCCATCGAGACTTCGAGCAGTTCGCCCATGGGCTGGCCGCTCGCATCCAGCTTCGGCTTCACTTCAAAGTTCTTGGGCGGCATTTCGGCGGTGGCGCTCATGGTTTCACCTCCGTCTTTGCTTCAGCCTTCACTTCAGCGGGATAATGCTTTTTGGCCTGTTCCAAAACCTTGTCATGCGGCGTGGGCTCGTATTCAAAATCGTCCGGAGCGACATAATCCCGCCGCATAGGATAGCCGGCAAAACCGTCCCACATCAAAATGCGCCGCAAATCGGGATGCCCGTCGAAAATGACCCCGTACAAATCAAAAATCTCGCGCTCCTGGAATTCCGCGCCCCGCCAGAGCGGGGTGAGCGACGGCAGCCGCGTGTGGTCCGTGCGATTTCCTGTGCGCAACCGGAGCACCACCGGGCCGTGCTTCAATTCCATGGAATAGAGGTGATAAACCACTTCGAGATGGCCTGAGCGCAGCGTTTCAATTGTTTCCTCGATTTCCTTCTCCACGCCCTCGACCGACACTTTCCTTTTGATCTTGGTTTTGATGGTAGCCTGCGGCCAGTCAATACCGGTGACATTCGAGCAATAATCCAGCTTCAACTGTGCGTCGTCCCGGAGAAATTTGGCCACCGCAAAACCGTCGGCAGCATTCACCACCAGCGAACGTTCGCCGGCCGGACATTCATTTGGGAGAATGTCGAGCCGGGTTATGGGCAGCGCGATTTCAAGGCGCGCTTTGATTTGTTCGAGAGTTTCCACGGTTCAACGCTTGATGGCTGGCGGCTGCCAAAGCTCGGGGTTCTTCGGCGGTTCCAAATCGTCCTCGCCGTAGGCCGGCACCGGAAATTCACTGGGCAGGGCGGCGTTCAAATGGCGCGGGCGATCCGGCCCGGTAAGCTTTTGGGCCATGATTTTTTCCTGCAACAGCATGATTGCGTGGATCAGCGCCTCCGGCCGCGGCGGACAGCCGGGAATGGACACATCCACCGGCAGATACCGGTCAATGCCCTTGAGCACGTTGTAACCCTGCTTGAACGGCCCGCCCGAAATCGCGCAGGCACCCATGGCGATGACATATTTCGGCTCCGGCATCTGGTTGTAAAGCCGCACCACCAGCGGCGCCATTTTCTTGGTCACCGTGCCGGCCACAATCATCAAATCCGCCTGTCGGGGCGAGGGCCGGAACACCTCCGCGCCAAACCGCGCCAGGTCGAACCGTGCCATGGAAGCCGCCATCATCTCGATGGCGCAGCAGGCCAGGCCGAACGTCAGCGGCCACACGGAATTCGCGCGGCCCCAATTATACAGGCCCTCCAAGGTCGTCACATAGACGCCCTGCTTCTGAAGCTCGCTTTTGAGGCCTTCGTCAATCATGGTAAAATCCGTTCATTTCCAGACCAGAAACCCTTTCCGCCAGGCCCAGACCAGGCCTTCGACCAGCAGCAGGATAAAAATCAAAATGGCGATGAATGCCCCCACCGGCAGGCTCGTGAAAGACACCGCAAAGGGCAGCAGGAAAATCGTTTCCACATCAAACACCAGGAAGATGATGGCGTAAAGGTAGTATTCGGAGCGGAACTGGATCCAGGCGTCGCCCGTGGATTCGAGGCCGCACTCGTAAATGGCGTTTTTGTCCTTGCCCGGCTTGTTTGGCGAAAAGAACTTCGCCCACGCCCAGGCCGCCGCCAGCGGTCCCAGCGCAAAGCCGACCGCCAGCGCAATCAGCAGCGCCAGTACCAGATATGGATGTGGGTTCGGATCCATCGTTCACACATATTTTGCCGCGCCCCCTCCACCTCAGCTTTGCATAAATTGCTAATTGCTTAACAAAAAAAGTGCTGTGAATTTTGCGTCACAACATAAGCGCAGCTAAAACGCAATGGCGAAGGATAAGCAACGGCAGGAAAATGGTGGGATACGCACAGCGCAGCCAGGCCGCCATCAATTATTTTGACTGCGGCGGAAAGCAAAACGCCACGCCGCTTTGGCGGAACTGCCGGCGGCAATCATTTGCGCCGTCCGTAGAACACCATCCAAACGAGACCTGAACCCATTATGATTGCGACCGTGCCGTAAACTCTTGATCCTTCTTTCGTGACGTGCTCAACAGAACCACGCACCCGCCTGTATGCTTGATGAAATACGTCCAGCTCGGTCGGATGAAGCACCGTGACTGTTCCAGCGACAATAAATACGCTGGCAATGACGAGAATCCCCAGCTCTGTTCCAGTGAGACGACGCATAGCACCGCTTCACACCTCTTTCACCACGCCCCAATAAACATCCAGCCGCCTGCCGAGATATAGTTTTAGGGCTTTTACGAGGGTGGCGGCCTCGAGCTTCTGACCATGTCCGATAATGTCCTTTAGTGTCATGCCGGGGGTGATGGCAAACGAGCCTTGGGCGATGATCGGGCCTTCGTCCAGGCGCATGGAAACAAAATGCGCCGTGACCCCGGCGATTTTCACCCCCTGCTCGTAGGCCTGGCGGTAAGCCTGCGGCCCGGGAAAACTCGGCAGCAACGACGGATGGATGTTGATGATCTTGTTCTTGTAACGCCAGACGAAGTTCGGCGAGAGAATTTTCATGAACCGCGCAAGCACGATGAAATCAATGTCATGCTCCTCCAAAAGTTGCAGCACCTGCGCCTCGGATTTGGCGCGGTCGCGCCAGTCCAGGTGAATGAACGGCAGCTTGTGTTTTTTGGCCAGCGGCGCGAAATCCGCATAATTACCGATGACCAGCGCGGCGTCAGCCGGGAGTTTGGCGGCCATCAGCGCGTTGAAGCAGTGCGTTTCCCTGGTGACCATGAGCGCGAAGTGCTGGCGGCTGCGCGGGTCGGTGAGGCGCAGTTTGATTTCCATGCCGAGTTGACAGGCCAGGTCATCAAGCCCGGCGCGAAGCGTTTCGGGCTTCAGCGCGCCGCGTTTCCAGGAGGCCTGCAGGGTCATGCTGAACTGGCCGCGGGTGACCTGTTCCTCCAGCGCCTCAATGTTGGCGTGCTGCTCGAACAAAAAGTTGGTCACGCGGGCAATCACGCCGGTTTTATCGCGGCCGATGACGGTAACGGTGGCGAATTGTTTCATGTTTAAACAGAACTAACAGAAATGGCCGACAATATAAAAGAAATTTGAAGCAAGCATCGGGTCGCCAAGCCGCTCAGGGCATAACTTGAGTCCGTCTGGAGCAAATGAGCCCCCAAGAGTGGGTTATCCGATCCGGTACGAGACTTTCTGGATGGTGGTTTTGCCGAAGCTGTTTTGGAGGCGATCCAAAATCTCCTTCCGGCGGTAGCGAACAATCTCCGAAAGCCACGCGCTGCTGTCCACGTTCACAAACAGCGTGCCGTGGTGCAGGTTGGCCGGCTGCGCGTGCGCGGTGACGGCGGGGTCAATCAGCGAGTTCCACACTTTCACAACCTCGGCGTCCGCCTGGCGCGCGTCCAGCCGCAATTCTTTGAGCAAAGCGGGCAGCACCTCGCCGGGCAGCCGGGCGGGCGTGGCGCGGGCCACTTCCAGCGGTGTGTAATCCACGCCACGCCATTGCGCGAGCACCTTCGCGCGGGCGGGACGGGTATATTTCTTCGGCGGCATCGGCAATAGATTAACCAGATTGCGGTCATATTTTAACACTTTTTAATCGGGAGACTGCCAGCCAGCCCCCCGGGGCAAGGCCGGGCGCAACTTGGCACACGCACCGTTGTAGCGCCAGGCATCCCTGCCTGACGTAAAGGGCGTGCTTCCCAGCCGCCCGGAAG
>Ga0181520_10009303_pt1 | contig 13613 bp, 13 predicted proteins | sample PEATcosm2014_Bin_29_FD_132451 | JGI IMG/M metagenome (GOLD analysis project Ga0181520, IMG submission 132451) | Peatland microbial communities from MTU Mesocosm Facility, Houghton, MI, USA - PEATcosm2014_Bin02_30_metaG | ecosystem: Environmental > Terrestrial > Soil > Wetlands > Peat | place...
ATGTGCTGCTCAAGGAAGGCTTCGGCGTCGCCGAAGGCCTGATGACGACGATTCACAGCTACACCGCCACGCAAAAAGTGGTGGACGGCCCGAGCAAGAAGGATTGGAAGGGCGGCCGCACGGCGGCGCAGAATTTGATTCCTTCGAGCACCGGCGCGGCCAAAGCCGTGGGCTTGGTGATTCCGGAGGTCAAAGGCAAGCTGACGGGCATGGCATTCCGCGTGCCAACGCCGACGGTTTCCGCCGTGGACCTGACGATCAAGACGGTGAAGGAGACGAGCTACAAGGAAATCTGCGCGGCGATGAAGAAAGCCAGCGAGACTTACCTTAAAGGCATTCTCGGCTACACCGAGGACGAAGTGGTCAGCAGCGATTTCATCCATTGTGAACTGTCCTCGATTTTCGACGCCGGCTCCGGCATCGAATTGAACAAGAAGTTCTTCAAGCTGATAAGCTGGTATGACAACGAATGGGGTTACAGCTGCCGCGTGGGCGACCTGATCAAGGTCATGCTCAAGAAAGGGCTGTAAGCCGAACAAAACTCAAAAGGCGATCCGGAAACGGGTCGCCCTTTTTATTGTTACAGCCGATGTCAGTCGGCTCATTTCTCCCGGTTTGTTATTTTTGGAGCGGAATTACATCCGCTGCTACTGTTTTGTCTGCGGTGTTTCCTGAATTACATATTTCTTCTCCAGCTTTTCCAGCTTGGGCGCGATGACTATTTGGCAGTAGGGCGCACTGGAATGGTTGTCGTAGTATTCCTGGTGAAAATCCTCGGCCTTGTAAAATTTTTTGAGCGGCACGATTTCCGTGACGATGGGATTCTTGAAATCCTTTTGCGCCGCAAGCTTTGACTTTTCTGCCTCCAGCTTCTGCTTCTCATCGCGGTAAAGAATGATGGAGCGATAGGATGTGCCTTCGTCCGCGCCCTGGCGGTTCAGGGTGGTAGGGTCATGCGCCTGCCAGAAGACTTCGAGAAGTCTGGCGTAAGAGATTTTCGCGGGGTCGAAAACAATTTCCGTGACCTCGGCGTGGCCGGTCGTCTCGGTGCAGACCTGCTGGTAGGTCGGGTTTTCAGTTGTGCCGCCGGCAAAGCCGCTGGTGACGGAGATGACGCCGGGCAGCCGCTCGAAGACGGCTTCCATGCACCAGAAGCAGCCGCCGCCGAGGTCGGCAGTTTCAGTTGTGATTGTGTTCATGGAATTTGTGGATTGCGCGGGTGCGGAAAAATTCATCGCGCCCACGGTCAACAGGAAACAAATCATCCTTTTCATAATTACAAACATGCAAGCGGGACGCCTGCGCTACTCCTCCGTTTTGTCCAAATGCTCGCCTGGCGGCAGGTCGGCGAACCGCTCAAAATGTTCCGACCGAAGCGGTTCGGAAATGGCATGTTCCCCGCCAAGCCATTTTCCGAGGTCAACTAACTTGCACCGCCGCGGGCAAAACGGTCCCAATTCCCCGGCAAACCAGCCGCCGTTCTTTTTTGCACGTGGGACAAACGCGCCCGTGTCGCTTATTTCGTTTCGCTGGCAACCTTTTTGATGTCACTGACCACGTTTGCGGTCTCATCCGGTGACGCTCCGCCATCGGTCAAAATCTTTTGCACACCATCGAAAATCATCTGTTGCTGGTCCGTTGTCAAATGCGAACTGTTGAAGATGGCGTGGACATATTGCGCCAGTTTCGGCTGTGGGGCACGGAGCTTTTCCTTCCCGGCAATGGCGGTTGTCAAATCATCGGCCAGTTTGGAAATGGACGCCGGCTGCGGCTTCGCACCTTGGGCGGCAATGGCCAGATCAATGGCCAGATCATTCTCATTCGTCAGCGTTTGTTTCTGGGGGACAACGGAAGCGGTGGCAGCCGGGTTGCCGATGGCGGTGAAATCGTTGCGCAGGCTTTCGATGTTTTGCAGCGTTGCCTGGAGCGCTGGATCAGGCGGCGTAGTCGGATTGTTTTGCGGCGGCTGCGCGGGCGACGGGTTGTCCAGAAGCTGCTGGTTGGCGGCGGTTTCCTTGGTGGATGCATTTTTGGCCTGCCGTATCGCCCCCGAATAAGGGTCGGCAAGAACGCCATTGGCCACGAACAAGGCACAGGTGAATGCGATGAACGGTTTCATAATTTTACTGGTTTGCAATCAAGCTGCCATTTTTTGACAGCAATGAAACATAATCTTCAAGGATGTGCTCGCATTCATCGAGTCTCGCATCGTCGTCGAGGCGGCCATTGGACACGGTATCGGGTGAATTGGTTTCCACAAGCGGCGAGGGAAGTCCGGGTTCCCCGGCATTTTCGATGGTCAGTTCGAAAATCTTTTCATTTGGCGTTTCATGACCTGCCAGTTCCTTGTCGCGGGCTGCTTTCCGGGCGGCGTTCTCCTTGCGCTCCTTCAATGCCTCCTGCTCGTTGAGCGTGGCGGTCTTCTCGGCCTGCAATTTCTTGAACTCATCAATGCGCTGCCGGATGAAAGTAAAATCCTGGTTGGTGGCGGTGCGCGTTTCCGAGCGTTGGCGCAAATCGTCCAGATAAGGCTGGACGAGGTTGAGCCTTTCGAAATTCACAGGAGCATTGGTGTCGCACGGCAGCGCATTGTCCAGCGCACCCTCGCCGATATCGGTGGAATAATTCAACTCATCGGGCAGCACAATGTCCGACTCGACGCCCTTCAATTGCGTTGAGGCGCCGGTGACACGGTAAAATTTGCTGATGGTCATTTTGAGGGTGCCGGGGTCGTTGGTGTCTTTCGGCGTGGCTGGCCAGACAAACTTCTGGAGCTGAATCAGCTTTTGCACCGTGCCCTTGCCGTGGGTGGAGGTGTCGCCGACGACAACCGCACGGTCATAATCCTGCAAGGCGGCGGCGACGATTTCCGCTGCGGACGCGCTGAACCTGTTTAGCAGGACGACGAGCGGCCCGGAGTAAAGCACCGAGGTATTGGTGGTGGATTTCACCATCACTCTCCCTTCGGAATCGCGCGCGAGGACAACCGGACCTTCCTTGATGAAGAGGCCTGTGAACTGGATAGCCTCCTCGAGCGAGCCGCCGGGATTGCTGCGCATATCGAGAATGATACCGGCCACTTTTTCCTGTTCAAGTTTTTTTACCAGCTTGGCAGTGTCAACGGAAATATAACTATGTGCGTCGGAATCCATCGGTGCGTAAAACGACGGAACGCTGATGACGCCAATGCGGTTTGTTTCGCCGCGGTCATCGGGCAACTCGATGAGCCGGGCCTTGGCTTCCTGGTCTTCGAGCTTGATTTCGTCGCGCGTCAAAACAACCTCGTGACGCGACGACGGACTGTTCTTTTCATCGAGCGTCAGCCGCACCTGTGTGCCTTTGGGGCCGCGAATCAATTCGACGACTTTGGATAGTTCCATGTCCACGACATTGACGGGCGGCAGGTTGCTTTGCGCGACGCAGATGACACGGTCTTTTTCCCTGATTTGCTTGCTTTTGTCCGCCGGTCCGCCGGGAACGAGGGAATCAATGGTACAATAACCGTAATCCTCGACAAGTTTGGCTCCGATGCCAAACAGCGAAAGTCCCATGCTGATGCGAAAATCTGCCGCGTGCTGTTCATTGAGGTAATCCGTGTGCGGGTCGTAGGCGTGCGTGAGCGCATTGAGATAAAGCTGTAGAATATTGTCACTGTCCCAATTCGTGAGCGTGTGCAGGGTCCAGTTGTAAGGCCGGGCCAGTTGATCGGTGATTTCCGCGTCGGCTGATTTGGGGATGGGCAACACCACGCCACCATTGGTCGGTGAAAATTCACGGTCCAGTTTTTCCTGCAAATAGTCGTAGCGCAACTGCTCGCGCCACAACTCTTCCGCCTCGGCCAAATCCTTCGGATACGGCGCATGGCGGCGGTCAAGCGCGATGTGCTCGTCGGTATTGAACCTGAACCGGTCCTGTTTGAGCAGATTGTTCACATAGTCCGTGTGTTGTTTGATGCGCTCCAAGAACCGCTCAAAAATTTCATACGCGGGCGTGAGGTTGGCCCAGCCGCTGTTGCCGACTGTGAGCTTGTCGAGGTTCGTCCGGTAGTGCGCGAATTCGTCAATGTCCGATTGCAGGAAGTTTTCGCGGCGCGGGTCGAGCGACTCCAGATATTCGTCGAAAAATTTTTCAGACATGGCCTTGTCAAGCATCTGTTGAGAATAATGGCTGTCTTCCAGCAGCCGCGCGGTCCAGTAGGCAATGCGGGTGTCATTGGGTCCGGGCGCAAGGTGCAGCAGACTCCCCGGCGCCGTCACGATGGGCGGCGCGGTCTTTGGGGCCGAGCATCCGGCGGCGATGAACAGGCAAGACGCCACCGCAAACGCGATGGCCGCGCAAATTTTTATCTTCAAATGACTCATTGAATTGGCACAGCTTCGACCAAATGTAGCCTGATTTGTTCAGAAAGAAACCTTTTTGCGCGATCCGTTGTTGATCGGGCCCGAAAAGTGGATTGCAATTTTGAACCAAATTCCGACAATGGCCGTCTGAAGATCGAAGTTATGAAAAAAATAGGACTGATTGTGGCATTTTGTTTGAGCGCCGTCGCGCCGCTGCTTGCGGACGGCACGAACTTGTTGACCGATGAAAAATCGCGGTTGAGCTACGCCATCGGCATGATGTTCGCCAACCGCTGGAAGGAGCAGGGCGTGGACGTGAACCCGGATTTGGTCCTGCGCGGATTGAAGGACGGGCAGGCTGGTGGGCCGACGCTGATGAGCTGGCAGGACATGCAAACTCTCATCACCACATTCGAGAAGGCGTTGGCTGACCGGCAGCAGAAAATGCGCGAGCAACTCCTTGCCACAAACAAGGCCAAAGGCGAAACCTTTCTGGCAAAAAACAAAACCCAGTCCGGCGTCGTGACGTTGCCGGACGGATTGCAATACAAGGTCATCACCGTGGGCAACGGCGAGACGCCCGGCGACGACGACACCGTGACGGTGAATTATCGCGGCACATTGGTTGACGGCACGGAATTCGGCAGTTCTGCCCGGGACGGCAAACCACTCCAGCTAACCATCGGTCACATCTCAGTTCGCGGTTGGAATGAGGCGCTCAAGCTCATGAAAACCGGTTCCAAATGGCAGTTGTTCATCCCGTCCGAGCTTGCTTACGGCCAAAGAGGAATGGCCCCTCGCATTCAGCCCAATGCCACGCTGCTCATTGAAGTCGAACTTCTTGCGGTTCAACATCCCAATCCGCAGCCGGCGACCGCGCCACCGCCTTCCGCCAATCCGCCGCTCACCAGCGACATTGTCAAGGTGCCCTCCGCCGAGGAAATGAGCAAGGGCGCGAAGATCGAAATCATCAAGCCGGAGGATGTGCAGAAGCTTCAGCAGGCGCAGACCAACGCGGCAAAATGACCGTGCGTTTTTGAACAATTTGGCCCGCGTTGCTGTCCATTTTTCAGCGTTGGATGTATTTACAAATTAGCTTATGAAAAGAATTGTGAAACCATTGATTGGGATTTTTGCGGGCCTGACGGGTGCGGTGGTGGTGGTGGCTCTGTTTTATTTCGCAGCATGGGCCAAGGAATCCACTCCGGCCATCAATGTGGACAAGACACCCATTGTCCGGGACGCCAAGGCTGTCACCAGTTTTGCACCCGTTGTCAAAAAGGCAGCGCCGAGTGTCGTCAGCATTTATTCAACGCAAATCATCCATTTGCGGCGCTCCCGCGATCCTTTCATGAATGATCCGTTTTTCCGCCAGTTCTTCGGCGACCCTTCCGGGCAGGATAATGGGAACCAGCGGGAACGCACACGGCGGGAAGAGAGCCTCGGTTCGGGGATCATCATTTCCCCGGATGGATACATTTTGACCGCCAACCACGTCGTGGAAGGCATGGATGAAATACAGGTGGCCATTCCCAACGGCAAACAAGTATACACCGCCAAGGTGGTCGGTGCAGATCCGCCGACCGACGTCGCCGTGTTGAAAATTGACGCCACCGGCCTGCCCGCAGTCACACTTGGCGACAGCGATCAACTGGAAGTCGGCGATGTCGTGCTCGCCATCGGCAATCCCTTTGGCGTAGGCCAGAGTGTGACGATGGGCATCGTCAGCGCGCTGGGCCGCAAGATCGCAACGCCCGACGAGGGATACTCCATTCAAGACTTCATCCAGACCGATGCGGCCATTAATCCAGGCAATTCCGGCGGCGCGCTTGTGGATGGCGAAGGCCGGCTCATCGGCATCAACACCCAGATAAAAAGCAGTTCCATGGGAAATGAAGGCATTGGTTTCGCAGTGCCCATCAATCTCGCGCACAACGTCATGGAACGTCTCATCAGTGGCGGCAAGGTGTCGCGCGGTTATATCGGCATTCATATGCAGGACGTTGATGCCGACCTAGCCCAGCAATTCAACCTGTCCAGCCCGAACGGTGTGCTGGTGGATGATGTCATGCCCGGCACGCCCGCCGAGAAGGCCGGCATCAAGTCCGGTGATGTCATCACCGAATTCAACGGCAAGGAGGTTGATGACGGGAACAGTTTGCAACTGCTGATTTCCGAATGTGCGCCCGGCTCGGATGCGACGGTGAAATTGATTCGCAACGGTGCAGCCAAGACTCTCACCGTCAAACTGGCGGAGCTGCCAATTGAAGCCACTCAAATCAAAAATGTCCAAACTCCCCCGGCTTCAACCAACGTCAATGCGCTCGATGGCGTGAACATGTCGGACTTGGACCGCGAAGCGCGGTTGGGGCTGAAAACGCCCGACAATCTTCAAGGCGCTCTTGTCACGGGGGTGAATCCCAATTCCAACGCCGCCGAGGCCGGTTTGCAAAGAGGAGATGTCATTGTGGAAATAAACCGCCAGTTGGTTCACGACGCCGAAACAGCCCTCAAACTTTGCCAGCAGGCCAAAGACAAACGCACTCTCGTCCGGGTCTGGCGGCGCGAAGGCGATGTTGACGGGACGCGATGGATCACTGTTGACAACACGAAAAAGTAAGGGCAAAAACAAGTTGCGGATCGCAAATTGCGGGTTTCAAGTTACAAGTAGGCTGCGAATACTGGCGCGAACAGCTTGAAACATTCAACTTGCAACCTGCAACACAAATGCCCGTTCAATACAAAGATTATTACGAAATCCTCGGCGTCCCGCGCACCGCGAACGACGACGACATCAAAAAGTCCTTCCGCAAGCTCGCCCGCGAATTTCATCCCGACGTGGCGAAGGATAAAAAACGCGCTGAGGAAAAATTCAAGGAAATCAATGAGGCTTACGAAGTCCTCTCCGACCCGGCCAAACGAAAAAAATACGACGAACTTGGCGCCAACTGGAAGTCCGGCGCGGAATTCCGCCCGCCGCCGGGACGCGAAGGATTTCCCGGCGGACAAGGCTTTCGGGGGCGGGGACAGGCCGGCGAGGAATATGAATTCCAATTTGGCGGCACGGGCTTCAGCGATTTTTTCGAGCAGATTTTTGGTTCACGGATGCGCGGCGGCGGCTTCGGCGCGCAGCACGGCTTTCAGCAGGAGGAGGAACTCGCCGAACGCGGGCGCGACATTGAAGGCGACATCATGGTCACGCTGGAAGAAGCCATGCGTGGCTCGATTCGCTCCGTGAGCGTCCGCCGTCCCTCCGGGCGCGCGGTCAAGACCGAGACCTATCAGGTCAAAATCCCACCCGGGGTCACCGAGGGACAGAAGCTGCGCGTGACCGGTCGCGGGGAAGCTGGCAGCGGCGGTGGCGAATCCGGCGATCTTTTTTTGCGCGTCCGTCTCGCGAAACATCCCGACTTTGACGTGGATGGCCACGACTTGATTTATGAAGCGGAACTGGCTCCGTGGGAGGCGGTGTTGGGAACTCAAATTTCCGTCCCCGCCCTCGACGGTCGCGTGAACATCAAAATCGCCGCCGGAACCCAAAACGGCCAGAAACTTCGTGTGCGCGGACGCGGTCTCGCCGCCCGCGATAATGGACGTGGCGACCTCTTTGTCGTCACAAGGATTGTAGTGCCCTCAAAAACCACCGACTTCGAGAAGAAACTGTGGGAACAACTCAAGCGCGAATCTAGATTTAATCCGAGAATGTGAAATGGGCACGAAGTGGAGTTCAACCTATAAAGCCTGAACTTCAACAAAATTATGCCCCAAAATAATAAAATCACCTCCATCAACGGCATCGCGTGTGGACTTGGACGGCCGTGACCCGCGGCTTGACCGTGTTGGATGCAGGCTTTAGGCTGAATTGATGTCGAACTCGTCCAAAAAGAGAAAGCGCAAAACAATGATGCTCGGCATCGGCCTTGATTCCGACGGGCATAAGCGGTTGACGACGGGCGACAACTTCACTCTGGTGGGCGGCTCACATGAAACCCATGAGGTGATGACCGAAAAGGCCATCAAAATCAATGAAAAGCTCAAGAGACGCGGGAAACAGCTCGAAGAAGTCAGCCGCGAGGAGTTTGATGACATCGCCCATGAGGTCGGTTTGAAGAAGTTCAAGCTGCGTGATAACAATAATTCACAGGCACCGAGTTAACGAGACTCGTTTCATATCCGGGTTTGATTCAAGAATGAGACTCCTTAAGTCAGTTTCTACTGTTAGTCCAGCAGTCCCAGTTTCCCGATCACGGTGCTCGTCTTTTCGGGCGTTTCGTGCAGAATGGCCCGCCAGCCGCGCGCCAGGCCGCCTTGAATATTTTCCAACCGGTCATCCAGATAAATGATGTTCGCGCCGCCGCGTCCGCACATTTTCTCCATCGCCTCGTAGATTTTCGCATCGGGCTTCATCGCTCCAACTTCGCAGGAATAAATGTAGCCGTCGAAGTTTTTGAAGAAAGGAAAGTTCCGCTCGATGTGTTCGATGGCAAGGTCGTTGGTGTTGGAGAAGATGTAGGTTTTGAATCCGCGCCGCCGCAGTACCGCTTGCAGCGCAATCATCTGCGGAATCTCCGTGAAGATGTCCGCGAAATACCCGCCGAATTCCGCAAGATCGCCTTGAAAACCAACGGTGTCCCGAATTTGCTCAAAGAATCCCTGGCGCGTAACGAGGCCGCATTCATATTGGACAATCAATTGGGAGGCGCTCAAAAGGAAAGCGAGGTCGAGCAGCGATTTGGTGCTGCGGGCGGCAACTTTGCGGGCAGCAATCGAGTAATCGAAGTCCACCAGAACCTTGCCGAGATCGAAGACGACAACTTTTTGTGTTGCTGGTTTTTCCATTTTTAATCGTAGGACAGTCCGTCCTCGGCTGTCTTCATGTTTTTTGAGTCAGAAACAGGCGCGACGCCTGTCCCACGCTGGAACATGAGCGAGATCATGACATTTCCCGGCGGCCTTCGAGGGCCCGGCTCAAGGTGAGTTCGTCGGCAAATTCCAGCCCACTCCCGGCAGGCAGGCCGTATGCGATGCGGGAGATTTTTAGATTGGGACGCGCCAGGCGCTTGGCGAGATAAGCGCTTGTGGCGTCGCCTTCCACGTCCGTGGCCAGGGCGATGACGATTTCGCGGATTGGTTCGTGCGCAAGGCGTTTTTCAAGCTCCGCGATGCGCAAGTCCTCCGGTTCCACGCCGTCGAGGGGCGAAATCCTGCCGCCGAGAACATGGAACTTGCCGCGGAAGGCTTTGGATTTCTCGATGCTCAAAATGTCCACGGCGCGCTCGATCACGCAGACGAGCGAGGCGTCCCGGCGCAAGTCGGCGCAAATGGGGCAGGGGGATTTTTCGGTGAGCGCGCCACAGGTGGTGCAGAACTGGATTTTATCGCGGGCCAGCAGAATGGCATCAGCGAGTTGCCTGACGGCGGCGCTGTCCGACTGGACGAGATGCAAGGCCATGCGCTCGGCGGAACGAGGCCCAACGCCGGGCAGCTTGTTCAGCGCGGCAATAAGCGAAACGATTGATTCGGGAAGCACAGCCATTTTCGTCCTCGTCCTCGTTCTTCGCCTCGAATTTCGATTACGAGGATGACGAAAAGAACGAGGAGAATTCTATCTCATCCAAACCCCGGCAGATTCAACCCCGCCGTGACCTTGCCCATCTCGGCATTCGCGATGTCCTTGGCCTGGCCAAGCGCCTGGTTCGCGGCGGTCACAATCATGTCCTCAAGCAATTGCGCGTCAGAAGAGTTGAGGGCCTGCGGGTCAACCTTGATGGACGCAAGCGTGCCGTCGCATTTGGCGATGGCCTTGACGGCCCCGCCGCCGCTTGTGGCTTCCACGGTGCGCGCGGCGAGCTGTGCCTGCACCTGTTCCATTTGCTGCTGCATCCGCGCAGCCTGTTTCATCAATTTTCCGATGCTGCTCATTTTGGTTGACGGTTCTTGGTTTGGGGGTTGAGCGTTAAAAAGCAAACGTCAGGCGCGCACTTCGACAATCTGGCCTTTGAAAATTTCCAGCGCCTTTTGAATCAGCGGGTCGTTTTTGAAATCATTTTTATTGAAAGTGGCCGGCGCGGACTTTTTACTGGCCTGCGTTGGTGCTGATGCATCCGCCGACGCAAGGGCTGGCGCTGGGGGAACCGCCCGGACACGGTCAGCCGGAAGTTCCGCCTTGATGAATTTGATCTGCGAATTGGGATGGCCGATCTCCGCGAGTTTTGTTTGCAGCAAGGTGTGGTTGCGCGGATTGTCAATCAGGGCAAGATGATCTGCAAATTCAGGATCGAAGCCGATGACCAAAGTGTTTTTGTCGAACGAGACCGGACAGGCCTCCAGCAAATAAGTCCGAATGAACGGGCTGACGCGGCTGACGGCCTCAACCAGCTTGTTCCAGAGCCCCGCCAAATCCGCGGAAATGGGGGGCGTTTCCGCAAGCGCGGCAACGGCGGCTGTGTCCGGAGCAATGAACACCGACTCGGCGGGTTTGTGCGCGCCGGCCGTTTCGGACCGGGCCGGTGCCCGGCGCTCCGTTGCTGGCGATTGTGCAGGCGAGCCGCCTGCGCTATTTTGGCCGCCGCGCAATTGGTTGAGCTGCCTCAACACGGCGTCCAGCGGCATGGCGTTTCGCGCTTCGATGGCTTTGAGCAGAGCGACTTCAACCATGATTTTCTTGGAAGCGGCGTCGCGCAGGCGCAGTTCGGTGTCCGCGAAAACTTCGAGGATGCGTGTGAAGTCGCCGGTGTCCGCCAGCGTGGATTGCTCCTTGAGGGCGGCGGCTTCGGCTTCGGAGACTTCGATCAGATTCAAATCGCCGCGCGAGATCTGGAAAATGAGCAGGTTGCGAAAATGATTCAGCAAATCGGAAAGCAGGCGCCCCAAATCTTTTCCATTTTGCGCGAGTTCGTTCAATTGGGTGAGCGCGGTCTGGATTTCACCGGTGAGGACGGCTTTGCTTAATTTCAAAATCTGGCTTTCGGCGGCAAGTCCGAACATCGAAAGCACATCGGTTTCCTCGATTTTGTCGCCGCAAAAGCTGATGAGCTGATCCAGTGTGGATTCGGCGTCGCGCATCCCGCCGTCCGCGCCGCGCGCGATGGCGTGCAGCGCGGCCTCGTCAATCTTCACCTTCTCCTGTTTGGCAATCTGCGCGAGATGCTTGGTGATGAGCGCGGAAGGAATGCGGCGCAAATCGAACCGCTGGCAGCGCGAAAGAATCGTCGGAGGAAGCTTTTCCGGGTCTGTTGTGGCGAAAAGAAAAACGACGTGTTCGGGCGGTTCTTCCAAAGTTTTGAGCAGTGCGTTGAAGGACGAGTTTGAAAGCATATGCACTTCGTCAATCAAATAAAGTTTCACGGCGCCCGACGAAGGCACGTATTTGACGTGGTCAATAATGATGTCGCGGATTTTTTCGACTTGTGTGTTGGAGGCAGCGTCGAACTCCAGCATGTTCAGACTGTTGCCGCTGGCGATGGCCAGACATTCGGAACAATGGTCGCATGGTTCGGTCGTCGGCGCATTTTTGCAGCGCAAACATTTTCCAAAAATTCTGGCGATGGTGGTCTTGCCGGTGCCGCGCGGGCCGCAGAACAGGTAGGCGTGCGCGATGCGTTTCTGTTCGATGGCGTTGGCGAGCGTCTGGGTGACGTGTTCCTGACCGACGACCTCGTCGAACCGCTGCGGGCGGTATTTTCTGGCGATGACCTGGTAACTCATATGACCGGCAATTATGGCCCGGAGACTTTGGGGCAGGCGCGCGGCGGCTTCAAGAAGAAATGCCATGAAAACGCTTGCGGTTTTTTTCACGGCTGGGCAGTTTGCACCCGCAGCATTGATTCAGCCAGGAGCCATTATGGAAATTAAAATTGAATGTGCCTGCGGCCAGCCGTTTGAATTTGATGTCGAGCTGGTGAACAGCCAGATGCCGTGCGAAGTCAACTGTCCCTCCTGCGGAGCCGCCGCAACGGCCCGGGCAAACGTCCTCATCCGCCAGCAACTTGCGCCGAGGCCCGTTGCTGCCATGGTCCAGCCCGCGACCGCGCCGTCCGCATTGTCCCCGCCGCACGTTGCCCCGGCACAAACACTTCCGCCGCCAAGAATGGCTGCGCCCGTGAGGCGCGCTGCAAAGCCAAAAAGCCCGGAAGCTGTGGCATTTCGAAACGGCGTGATTGGCGCGGCCGCCTGCGCCGCGGTGGGAATGATTGGCTGGTTTACATTGATCTATTTCGCGCAAATCGAAATAGGATGGGCCGCTTGGGGCGTTGGCGCGCTCACCGGGTTGGGCGCGCGAATGTTTGGCGGTGAAGGCGGCTCAACACTTGGCGGGCTGTGCGCCTTGTTTGCCGCCATTGCAATCATCGGCGGCCATGCTCTTGGGACGGACCTGACCCATTTCAGCCCGTTTATAATCTTGTTCCTTTTCCTCGGAGTCGCCAGTGCCTACAAAATTGGTGCCAGTGGTGATTGAGATGCCAGGGTGACCACGGCAGATGTCGAGCAGACTACCGTTGCTGCCTTCCGGCCCTGGCGGGGTTTGTAAGTCCACATTCCATGGGCCCTGGCAAGGTGAATTTGCCACATATTTTATTCCTTGTCGAGACAAAGCGCGGAGCGCAACAATTTTAACCACGGAAGGGCGCGGAAGAACACGGATGCGGAGAAATCAATTGGGACTGCGCCGGCAAAGCGGAGTGGCGACGGTACTTTCGAACCGGTTCGACGAATGAGCGCGGGATAGGTTTGAAGGCGGGCATTTGATCCTGGCCACAGATTTTCACAGATGAAACACAGATCAAGAAAATCATCTGTGCGAATCTGTGCCCATCTGTGGCTTTAATTCTTTCCGTTGCCGTTCTGCAACAACTTGTAGCGAATCTGCACGCCGCGCGGGTTCTTGGTGAAGCCGGTGATTTGTAAAATGCCGATATTCCCAGCCGCTGACTTGAACAAATAGCTAAGGGGGAGAAACTTGTCTGCCTGTTCCGTGGATGGTCCTGTCAGAACTCCATGACTGGGAGAATTTGCGCGAAGCCTGGCCAAGGCTTGTAAATCGGTAATCCCATCCCATTGATCGGCGTTGGCACTTTCAACCACAACGCCATTCATTCCTGACACCCCGGCAATATTGTATTCCCAGCTGTAGTTAATAGCCAATCCAGCGTGCGTCTGATCTGGAAAATTTAACAATCGAATAGGAACACCGGTATCCAAATCAAGCAGGTCCGTCCAGGCAATATCGTCGCGTATTGGAAGCAGCCGCTCCATCACCGGGCCGAAAGAAAG
>Ga0181520_10009304_pt1 | contig 13609 bp, 13 predicted proteins | sample PEATcosm2014_Bin_29_FD_132451 | JGI IMG/M metagenome (GOLD analysis project Ga0181520, IMG submission 132451) | Peatland microbial communities from MTU Mesocosm Facility, Houghton, MI, USA - PEATcosm2014_Bin02_30_metaG | ecosystem: Environmental > Terrestrial > Soil > Wetlands > Peat | place...
ATAATCAGTAATAGGTTCTTCATATGCCATGTTTACCTACTCCTTAATTTTTTTCTTGTAGACAGGCATCTCTCCAAGTGAAGGGAGCTCATCAACATTATTTTTATTATATTTTTTGTAGACATGTCTCATTAAGTCTGCCATTAAAAGGACTTTTTCATCAGTTTTTTCAACTGTTGCGTCAATTCCCTTGTAAGTCGGATCGTTACAGCAGTAGGTTTCCGGACTGACAACCACGTTTGCCCATGGTCCTTTAGGAATAAAGATCATGTTTTCATGTGGTGCGTCTCTTGAGTGTGCTGCATAAACAGCGACTTCTCCCCAGTCAGTTTTTACTAGAACACTTTCCCAGTTGCCCACACCTAATTTAGACATATCTTTAGGGTCCATGTAAGCTACTCCTGCAACTTTACGGTATTCATCTTTTAGTGTTGAGCCTCTTTTTTTACAGGCTCCCTGGTAAATGTCAGTACCTGTGTTGAGCATGACCTCTAATTTATTAGATTGTACTACATCACGGTCTTCTGGCGTTATAACGTCTGAAACTTTAGGTTTTTTTACATAAGTCATTTTTTAACACCTCATTCCAGCCAGATTGCATCTGTGGGACAGAATAATTGGCATGTACCACATTTTGTGCATTTATCTCTGCTAAATAGTTTAATAACTCCGTTTTCAACCATCATGATCGTTTCTGTTGTTTTAGATCCGTGGCCACCTGCGACTTCTGGGCTTATGGATGCATTTACTGGACATGCCACGACGCATACTCCGCATCCAAGACAGTTATCTTGATTTACTTTTAGTTCCATTTTTTATCACTTTTTTATAGAATCTAAGTTTAAGTTTTGAGAGATTCTAGCTTTTTATCCCATGATTTTGATTTAGTAGGTGTGTGTCTTATATCCGTCCTCTTAACCTCTATCGCTTCAACAGGGCAAGCGTTTTCACAAGCACCACAATATATACAGTATTTCTCATCTGATTTGACTTTTTCATCTATATCTCCAGATGCATTGGGACTTGGGAATGAAAGTACATTACATGGGCAAACGTCAATACATGCTCCACAGGTTTGGCATGTCTCCTGATCTATTATTAATTCACCTTCAAATGCTTTTTCAACCTTAGCTGCGTCTACTGGGCAGATTTCTTGACACCATCCGCAATCTACACAGGCTTCTTCATCTATGAATGAACTTCCTTTGATTTCAGTATCTTCAGGGTTTAAGTCGTATTCACCGTAGGAACAACTTCTGCAAACTGCTTTTATAGCGTCTACTGGACAAGATTTTTTACAGATTAGACAGTAGACACATTTTTCTTTATCAACATTAATATCAGAGGATACAGTGGGTTCTGCGGATGTTGGTTCGTGATGTTCCATGGTGATGGCGTCTGCTGGGCACATTTCTTCACATACTCCACAGCTGATGCAAGTATCTTTATCAATTTCAATTTCACCAGTTACGAGTTTAGTTCTTTCTGGTAGTACTCTGGCGATGGTTATGGCATCTCTTGGGCAGGCTGTTTCACATGCTTTGCAGTAAATACATTCTTCATCGCTAATTTCTGCATTTTTTATGAGTTTTGGATATTCTTCAATTTCCTTTATGTTTTTTTCGTCTATATCAAACTCTAAAGCATCAACTGGGCATGCTGAACTACACATACCACATAATACACATTTATCTTCATCTATTGATATTTTAGACTCTTCTGCACCGTTTCGTACGATTGCACATATTGGGCCTAATTCTATTGCTTGTACTGGGCAGATTTTTTCACATATACCGCAGCCTACGCAAATTTCGTCTTTAAAGGTGAGTTCTCGCTTTTCTTCTGGTGAAGTTCGTTTAACATTAATTTCTTTAGCGTTAACTTCCTTGACATTAGCTACCATTTTCTTCCTCCGAAATTTTTATTGAGTTAGTGGGACAAACATCCCCACACATTAAACATCCACAGCACCATTCAGTATCAATCTCTGCTTTTAAATCATCTAGTATGATAGCGTTCATCAGGCAAGTATCTGCGCAAAGGCCGCATCCGATGCATGAATCTTCAACTTTTGCTTGATATGTCTTTTTTGAACAAGTTTTAATTATGATTCTTGTCTTTTCAGCGTCATTTAGGAGGGCGTAAGTTAAAGTTAAAAAGTCTTTGGAGCAGAAATTAGTTATGATTTCTGCGACTTCTATGGAGTTCCATGATAGATTTCTACCATTCAAGTAGTGTGAAACGGTTGATCTATCCATTTCTAGTATTTTAGCTACGTCTTTTTGACTGAAACCGTCTCTTATTAGCTCTACTGCTGTCAGATACTTTAATCCTGAAACTATATGTTTTGGCATTTGGACACCATGTGTGTTAGTTACACTTATCTTAATCTTTAATATATATATTTCTAATAATAATCTAACAGAAAGATTTATATAAAGATGTGTATTTAATACACTAAATAATTATCCCTACAAAAAAACTCATGATCATTATTCTAAATCCTTAAACAAAATGATATCAATATATAATAATATTAAACGATTTAATTTATAAAATAGTTGTGTTTATTCTTTCCTTCAGTTTTTAAAAGGTTAAAAACAATAAAATTTACAAACCATAAAAAGAAATTAAAATGAGCAATTTAATAAACTTTAAAAAGGAAATAATAAAATTCAAACTTACATACTGTTATAATATCCTCTAGATGTATTTGTAGAGGAGGAGCTTTTATGAAGATATTAGGAGTTACAGGCACTAAAAACACAGGTAAAACCACATTAGTCACTTTAATAGTTAGTGAACTAGTTAAAAGAGGTTATCGTGTAGGAACCGTCAAGCACACCCATCACGAATTAGATTTAAAGGGTAAAGACACTTGGAAACACCGTGAAGCCGGATCTGAGTTAGTAGTGGGATCTGGAGAAAATACTTTCTTTCTACTTAAAGATAAATTAGAACTAGATAAAATCCTTAAGATAATTAACAATATGAAAGAACTCGATTATCTCATCATTGAAGGATTTAAATTCGCTAATTATCCTAAAATATCAACCAATAAAATTCAAGATGATTTTACTATAACCAGTGTAGATGTGTTTCAAACACGCGAAGAAGATATACCTCCTTTAGTGGATCTGGTGGAAGAAAGAACCTATAGTATGATTCCTTATGGAAATTGTGGAGAGTGCGGTTACGATAACTGTCTCGATATGGCCAGGGCCATTATTCGAGGCGAAACATCTGAAATGAAATGTAAAATGAAAAAAATAATGGAAGTAGAACTTTACATTGGAGATGAACCCATCCACTTAAATCCTTTTGTCCAGGATTTCATAAAAAAAAGCGTATTAGGTATGGTAAACTCACTCAAAACCCATGGTAAAGAACCCATCCAAGAAAATGTGGAGTTGTTCATAAGAAATGGTGAAAACTGATAATTTCCAGCGCCCAGTCCTATCTCTACGCATCTCCATAACTAATCGCTGTAATATCCACTGTTTTTACTGCCATCATGATGGAATAATTCCTCAAGAATATGAGATGACACCGAAGGAAATAGAAAGGATAGCACGAGTAGCTAAAAATATAGGGATAAGAAAAATAAGATTATCAGGTGGAGAACCCTTAATCAGAGAAGATATCATAGATATAGTAACCAGAATATCATCTTTAAAATTCAAAGATATTGGATTAACCACCAATGGAACCCTATTAGAAAAATATGCACAATCATTGAAAGATGCTGGACTTAACCGTGTTAATGTGAGTTTTGATACATTGAATCCTGAAACTTATCGTTTCATAACCAAAAGCAGTTATGTTGATCAAGTTAAAAAGGGAATTAAAAAAGCAGCAGAAGTAGGACTTTACCCAGTTAAAATTAACATGGTGGTGATGCGTGATTTGAATCATCAGGAGATCTGGGATATGTTCGAGTTCTGTAAAGAGAATGGAGCAATTTTACAACTCATAGAATTATTGAAAGCTGAAAGCTGTCCTGATACTGATTTTTTTGATGATTATCATTATGATATTAACATAATAGAGGAGAAATTAAAGGCAAAAGCAAACGAAATTAAAACCCGCTCATTCATGCAAGATCGGAAGAAGTATTTCCTAGAAGGTGGTGAAATCGAGATAGTTCGACCCATGGATAACACTGAATTCTGTAAAAACTGCACTCGTCTGAGAATAACACCAGATGGAAAGTTAAAGCCCTGTTTACTTAGAAATGATAATTTAGTTGATTTAATGGAACCTTTAAGCCTGGAATATTCAGATAAAGAATTAGAAAAATTATTTTTAGAGTCCATATCCAACCGTGAACCGTATTATAATCAATGTGGATTGAATTACTCCAAAAATTATAATTTAAAAACATAACATTTTGAATTTATTAATAGCTTCAAAATTTTAATTATTTAGGTAATAAATTTAAGTTAATTTTAATCAAAAGTTTCTTCTACTAATTACTTGATTAAATAATGTTAGAATACCTTCATCCATTTTTTTTTATAGAGTTACTGAGGCCAGTACCCTGGTATCGGGTTCTAATTCTTCCATTGTTTGATAAACAAGCTCTGTTTTACTATTATTTTTTCTTACAACGATTTTAAGTGGTAAATCCATAGAAAAGTTTACGTCAGCCAGCATGAATGCTGTGCTTCCTTTAGGATTTCCAAAAATAATTAGTTTCGCATTAGGCATGGAAAGACCCACTTGTGATTTAAGAAAAAATAATAAAAAAGCCTGTTTTCCACTCAATTACTGATTAAGATGAGTAAAATAATGAATAAATTCAGAAATTTATTTCAAATAAACTATTCAAATCAAAAAAAAGTGCTATAAAGCTTCAAATCTTCCTACAAAAAAAATTTAGTATATATAATATTAATGTAGAGCTTTAACTTTTACTAAATATTTTCATCTTTATCAATTCTCACTGCGCAATATTTGAATTCTGGAGTTTTTGTAACGGGATCACATGCAGAATTGGTTATGAGATTGGTTTTTGTGTTGGGAGAATGAAAAGCCATGAAAATAAGACCTTTAGGAGATCTATCAGTTAATTCTACTGGTGCCTTGATCCGACCTCTTCGAGAAACCACCCACACCCCTTCCCCATCCTGTAAACCAAGTTTCTCAGCGTCAATCGGATTTATTTCCACCGAATCATGGTCATATAATTTTTTTAATCCCGTTACTACCCCAGTCATGGTGCTGGTGTGATAATGGAAAATTCTACGTCCCGTGGTTAATACAAGAGGATATTCCTCATCAGTCAACTCTGCTGGAAGTCTATAACTTAAGGGAATGAATTTACCTTTACCATTTTTGGTAGAAAATTTATCCTTATGAAGAATAGGTGTTCCTTCATCCTTTTCAGTTAAGCAAGGCCATTGCAGGCCCTTCTCTTCCAAATGGTTGTATAGTATTCCCCCATAAATAGGGGTTAAAACAGCGATTTCATGGGCAACTTCTTCTGCACTACTATATTTAAATCCTTTCATTCCCATTTTTTGAGCCAGTTCTGTTATAATCTGCCAATCAGGTTTAGAGTCACCTATGGGTTTTATGGCTTGGCGAACCCGCTGCACGCGTCGGTCAGCATTTGCAAATGTACCATCTTTTTCAGCAAATGAAGCTCCAGGAAGTACTAAATCAGCTAAGAGTGCCGTTTCAGTGAGGAATAGATCTTGTACAATCAAAAAATCCACATCGTTGAGTGCTTTTTGTATATTAGAACTATCAGGTTCACTCAAAGCAGGATTCTCCCCCATAATATAAAGCGCCTTTAAATTCCCGTCTCGGGCTGCTTCCATCATTTCAGGCATTTTCATGCCTATAAATGGGCTGAGTTGGGAGTTCCAGGCTTTCTGAAACTTCTTGTGAACATCCTCATCTTCAACATTCTGGTAGCCGGGATATACATTTGGCAGACAACCCATATCACATGAACCTTGTACATTATTCTGTCCTCGAATCGGATTAATCCCAGTAAAGGGTTTACCTATATTTCCAGTAATTAAAGCTAGATTAGAAAGTGCCATGACATTATCAGTGCCATGAGAATGTTCTGTTATTCCTAATGAATAAAATATGGCAGATGATTCAGTTGTAGCATATAAACGGGCAGCTTTTTTGATATTATCCGCTTTTAATCCTGTAATTTGTTCAACAGTTTCCAAATCAAATGATTCCAGAGATTTTAGTAATGCTTCATAATTCTCACAACGATCCTGAATGAAATTATCATCCATAAGTCCTTCATCAACTATTACTCGAATCATACCCATAATGAGTGCTATATCAGTTCCGGGTTTATGTTGGAGAACAATGTCAGCGTATCTATTTAATTCTATATCTCTAGGGTCAGCAACTATTAATTTAGCATTGTTTTTTATTGCATCCATTATTCTCATGTTGAGTACAGGATAACTTTGGTTAGGGTTAGTTCCAATAATGAAAAGGCATTTTGCATGGGGTATCTCGTCTATAGAGTTACTCATAGCCCCACTTCCTAAAGTTTCGGCTAGTGCAGCTACAGATGGGGCGTGACAGGAGCGTGCAGAGTTATCAATGTTGTTAGTGCCCATAACTACCCGGGTAAACTTTTGCATGAGATAATTATCCTCATTAGTGCAGCGGGCGGATGAAATAGCTGCAAAAGATTCTTCTTTATACTTGGAAAGTTTTCGAGCAGCAAATTCTAATGCCTCATCCCATTCCACTTCTACAAACAATCCATTTTTCTTAATTAGAGGTTTAGTTAGCCTATTCGGGTGATTCACGAATTTAAATGCATATCTTCCTTTTACACAGAGGTTACCTTGGCTCAGTGGATGTTCCGGGTCTCCACGAGAGGTGATGATTTCTTGACCCCTTACTCCCAGATAAAGCCCGCAACCCACCCCACAATAGGTACAAGTGGTTTTTACCTCTCTAATTGGTTTTAAGTTAGTTTTAGGTACTAGAGCTCCTACTGGGCATGCTATGACACATTCTCCGCAGGATACACAATTGGATTCAATTATGGGTTGATCTAAAAAAGTTGTAATTTTAGTTTCATCGCCACGATAAGCGAAATCTATAGCATTAACGCCTAATCTGTCTCTGCAGGTTCTCACACAAATACCACATAATATACATTTCTTTAAATCTCGTTTAAAGAATGGATTAGATTCATCTGGTGAGATATCAGTTATTGAACGTCTAAGATCTTCCATATTCTCCTTTTCAATACCAAAAAATGATGATATCTTCTGTAATTCACATTGATTGTTCTGAGCACAAGTAAGGCAGTTTGCTTCATGATTCGCCAGTAATAGTTTTGTTATCATCATCCGCGCGTTTTCTACCCGGGGGCTTGTAGTAGAAATTACTATGCCTTCTTCGGCTAGATTTTCACATGATGTGATCAGTCTTCCCTCTTCATTTTCAACTAAACATAAACGACAGGCACCTATGGGCTTTAAATCAGGGTTGTGACATAGATGGGGAATATAAATCCCATTTTCAGCTGCTGCTTGAAGAATAGTACTCCCTTTTTGGGTTTTTAACTCTAATCCATCTATGATAAAGGTTATTTCATTCATTTAATTTCCTCAAAATACATTCATAATACAATTAATATTAAATTAAAAATGAATCATTTTTTTTAATTAATCTCACTTGAATTGTATAGTTCTAATGATTTTTTTTTAAATTCCTGGTGATATCCGTTCTATAGCATTGTATTTCCGGCAAGATTCAAAACAAGTTCCACAGGTTATACAAGTAGTCTGGTCTATTATATGAGTTTCCTTTATATTACCAGTTATAGCATTGGTAGGGCATGATTCAAGGCATAACGTGCATCCTGAACATTTATCTGATGAAATTACGTATGATATAAGTTTTTTACAATTAAGAGCAGGACAATATTTTTCTTTTATATGCTCTAAATATTCGTCATCGAAAAATTTTAAAGATGTGAGAATAGGATTAGGTGCAGTTTGTCCTAAACCACAGAAAGATGCATCTTTAATTGTATATGCCAGTTGTAGGAGTAGATCTTTATCAGTTATTTTACCTTTTCCTTCAGTGATGTCATTTAATATTTGCATCATTTGTTTGGTTCCCAGCCTGCAGGGTACGCATTTGCCGCAGGATTCTTTTTGTACGAATTCTAGGAAATAACGGGCGACGTCAACCATACAGGTGTCTTCATCCATGACTACCATCCCTCCCGATCCCATAATTGCTCCAGCCATTATTAGAGAGTCATAGTCTATTGGTGTATCCAGGAATCCCATGGGAAGACATCCTCCTGAAGGTCCTCCTATTTGGACTGCTTTAAAACTTTTATTATCCTTAATTCCTCCCCCAATATCATAGATAACTTCTTTTAATGTTGTACCGAGTGGAACCTCAATTAGACCAGTATTTTCTACTTGTCCTACTAAGGAAAATGTTTTTGTACCTATACTGTCTTTTGTACCGTTTTCATTGAATTCTTCTGGTCCTTTCTGCATTATAAGGGCTACGTTAGCCATTGTTTCTACATTATTTATTACGGTGGGTTTACCCCATAATCCGGAGGTGGTGGGAAATGGTGGGCGTGTACGGGGCATTCCTCTTTTTCCTTCAATTGATGCAATTAAAGCGGTTTCTTCTCCACATACAAAGGCGCCTGCGCCTTTTTTTATCTTTATATCAAAATCAAATCCGGATCCTAAAATATTTTCACCTAAGAGTCCATATTCATGCATTTGGTTCAGTGCATGTTTTAATCTCTCTAGAGCTAATGGATATTCGGCTCTGCAGTAAATGTACCCTTTTTTAGCTCCTATTACATATGCAGCTATAAGTATTCCTTCTAAAACTGAGTGTGGATCGCTTTCTAGAAGTGATCTATTCATAAATGCGCCCGGATCGCCTTCATCAGCGTTGCAGATAATATATTTAATTTCTTCTTCTGAATCACGGCAAAATTGCCATTTAAGCCACGTGGGAAAGCCAGCGCCTCCTCTTCCTCTTAATCCTGATTTTTTTATATCACTGATTATATCCTCAGTTTTAAGGTTAATTGCCTTAAGAAATCCAGTATATCCGTCTTTTGCAAGGTAATGGTCTATATTAGTGGGGTCGATGAATCCGCAGTTACGTAGAATTTTCCTAACTTGTGGTTTTAGAACAGGAAGATCAAATAGTTTAGGAATTCCTTTAATAGTTTCTTCTCCAACAGTACCCATGGCAAATTCTGTTAAGGGATCATCCCCTAGAATGTAAGAATTCACTAAATCTCGTGTTAGGTCCGGTGTGACGTTACCATAAAAAATAGCTGGTTTACCTTTTTTAATTATAGTAATAATCGGTTCTGCATAACATAACCCTATACATCCCACTGTGATAAGTTCATATTTCACATTTTTCTTGTCTAGTTCTTCTTTGATGATAGATTTTACTAATATTGCTCCTGCGGAATTTCCGCATGTTGCAGAACCCACCATTATTACGGGAGCCTCTGATTCATATAAACACTTATATTCTGCCTTGGATCGTTTTATTAAATCATTGAAGTTCATTGAAATTGTACCTTAAAATTTTTGTTAAGATTTCATGTTTAATGTAGTTGCAAATGAAAAAAAATCTTACTTTAATTTAAATATTACCTTATACTTGTATTAAAAAAATTAGTTATCTACTAGGAATTCAGTTAGATTAATTCTTAATTATATATTTAAATTTTTAATTCACATTTAATCCTTATCATATAGGATTATAAAAATATATTCTATTATCAACATATATTTAATTATATTATAATAAAAATGGGGATTAAAAAAAAATGTCTGATACAGCAAAAGATGAAAATTTACCAAAATTTTATATGGGTATTAGGAAACGTTATAAGGATTATGGTAACGCCTTAAGTGAACTGGGTCAGGTTTTAAAAGAAGCAGGACCTGTGGATGAAAAAAATGCCCAGCTTATTCAACTTGCGGCATCAGCCGCCATAGGTTCTGAAGGAGCAGTACATAGTCATGCTAGAAGGGCAATTGAATCTGGAGCGTCTCCTGAGGAAGTTTATCACTCTTTAATTCTACTTACAAGTACTATAGGTTTTCCAAACGTAGCTGCTGCCATATCATGGGTTGATGATCTTTTCAAAGATTGAAAAATTTCAAATTTTAATTTTATTAGATAAATTTGATTACATAATATAATACCTGAAAATATTTTTCAATATTATATTGATAATCAAAAAATATCCTTTGAAGTGTAAAAGTTTTTTTATGAATTAATGAGCTTTAATCTAAATTGGAGTAAAATTAAATATGTTTAAAATGATTGAAAACGTTCCTGCGGTGCATGTGAATGAAAAAAATTCTCAAGTAGAGGAGAAAATTGTTTGTGATGAAGAAATAGAGATTATAATAAATGAAACTGTTTCTCGAAGTTTTTCTATTAGTCCCTGTTCATTGAAGGAGTTTGCTATTGGTTACATGTTAGGGGAAGGTTTAGCGGTATCCATTGATAATATAACGGAGTTAAATATTGAAGATAGGATCATTCATGTAGGGATAGATCTGGCTGATTTTGATATTAGAAAAGAATTAGTAGTGGGTTCTGATTGTTTTGGAGGGTGGAGAAGGAAGATTGAATTGGTTGAGGAAGTTAAATCTGATTTCCATATTACTAAAGAGGATTTATTTAACTCATTCAATAAATTAAGAGAAGAATCAAAGGTATGGGGGGAGACCGGTGGCACCCATATAGCTGGTCTTGTAAATAAAGATAAATTTTTAGCCATAGAAGATGTAAGTCGACATGTAGCTGTAGATAAAGTTATAGGGGCTGGCGCGCTTAACAAATGTGATTTCTCCAATAGTTTCATAGTTTACAGTGGAAGAATGCCTGCTGATATGGTTATAAAGATTGCACGAGTTGGAATTCCAATCTTAGCTTCGAATGCTGCCCCTACATCTTCAGGTTATTCTGTAGCAGGAAAATCCGGGATCACTATGATAGGGTTTGTTAGAGATGATAGATTCAATATTTACACTCATCCCCAACGAATTATAATCTGAATAAGTTAATTTTATTCTAAAACAGTGTGTCTTTGCTTAAGGTCATCTTCAGTCTTACCTAAATCCACCATAAGTTGAGCTATAACTCCATCAAGAAATATAAGGGTGGTTATTTCAAATAAAGTTCCCAATGGTGATAATGACTGATGTTTACCATCAATCTGTCTTCTAATATAATTTTTCTCTGAGTCAATTTTAGTTCGGCCCTTAATATGAACCACTAAGTCTGCTATTTTTCCGAGTGTAGAATCTACATAAGAAGTAACCGCAATGATGTTTGCACCTCTCCTTCTAGCCGTTTGTGCTGTACTTATTACATAACTAGTCTCTCCGGAACCTGAAATGGCTAAAAGACAATCATTATCTCCGATTGCAGGTGTAATAGTCTCACCAACAACATAAACTCCTATTCCCAAATGCATGAGTCTCATAGCAAATGCGCGGGCTACTAAACCAGACCTTCCTAATCCCAGTAGAAAAACATTATTACAGGAGGTTAAAAGTTGAAGCATTTCCTTAACACGTTTTTTGTCTAGTTCATCAGAAGCCGACTGGACATTATCTATTATTTCATCTATAGCATCGTTTAAAATCATATATACACCTAATAAGGACTAAAATATCGTAGTTTATATTATCTATTACAGCTTATATAAGTTTACTATGAAAACTATTCAGGAAAATCATTTTATTAAAAATTATTTAATATCAAATATTGAACATCAGGTTTTTGACCTCTAAACAAGTATCCACATATAATTTATTAATTTGATGAAAAATATAAATTTTGAAGTGATTAAATGGAATATAAACCTAAATTAAGCCTAACTATAAATGAACATATCTTAAATTATAAGTTTTTTGATGCACTAGATTGCGTGGCTCAGACTTGGTCTCAAAGAGAGGCTGCCAAAAAGTTAGGAATATCCCATGCAGTTTTAAATCGTCGCATAAAAGATGCTGAAGATAAATTAGGTTTTAAATTAGTATACACTACCGGAGCAGGCTCAAAAATTACAGAAGATGGTTTAGAAATCCTTCAACAATATAGGAAACTTATAAATCGACTGAAAAAAAGGGAAACTCCCATGTTATGTGGAGGTTACATATCAGCAGGGATTATGGAAGCTTTGACTATGGAATATGGATTAGACATTCTCATATACCAAACAGATGATGAAAGTGCTTTATATTTAGCGGATATGGATATGATAGATATTTTAACTTTAGATGATCCTGTAAAAGCATTTATGAGGGATTTAGATTTTATACCGATAGCTTACGATTATTTAGTTCTAGTTTCTCCAATTGATGAAACTATAAGTAGCATTAATGAGTTAGAGGGTAAGAAATTCGTGGAAATACCAGGGTCGTCCCAGAGATTAGCTTGGAATACTATGGATAACTTGAATATAAATTATAAAATAGTTAAACTTTTAAAATCCCCATCTGAAGCTTTAAAGGCTGTTAAAAATAGTGAAGATCTTTACACTTTTTTAAATAGTAGTTTTACTAATGGTTCTGATGTGTTAAAGAATGAAACCAAACATTTAATCACTCTGGTTCTACTTAATCAGGATGATGATAGATTAAAAAAATCTTTAGAATTTATTTTAAGTAAGGGACGTAAATTAATAACTGAATTAGGTTTTGAAACTATTTAATTTTGTTATTTACTAATGTAAGATATTAAATCCGTTATTACATATTTCTAATATTCCTCTGTAGTATTATACATGAATTGGTTAATTTTAAATATTCTAAAAATAAAAATAAGGCGGGTGATTTGTTGAAGGATAAAAATGATTTATTAGCCATTGGGCATACTGCATTCGATTATATAATTCAAGTTAATCAATTTCCCTTACCTAATTCATCAACCTCTATCAATAAAATGAAAACTTTTTTCGGGGGAGCAGCAGCTAATGTTGCGGTAGTAGCAGCCAATTTAGGGGTTAAATCAAGTTTAGTATCTGCTGTGGGTAATGATTTCGTGGGATCTAAGTATCACAAAAAAATTGAGGATTTATTTATCGATACAACTGGTATGATAGTAATTGAGGATGAAAAAACACCTACTGCATTCGTAGTTACTGATTCAAATAATGATCAAATTAGTTATTTTTATTGGGGAGCAGCTGCTTACTTTAAAGAATCAAATCCTCCAGTTAAAATTATTACTAATACTAATGCTGTTCATTTGGCTACGGGTGATCCTAGTTTTAATAGGGGATGCGGTGAATTAGCACATGGATATGGAAAATTAATATCCTTTGATCCAGGTCAAGATTTACATATGTATTCATATGAAGAACTTAAAGAGGTTTTAAAGATAGTTGATATCTTATTTGGAAATCATCACGAGATTAATCGTATATTAAGAATATTAAAAATGGATATTGATGAATTAAGAAGATTTGGACCTAATATTGTGGTGAAAACTGTTGGTAAAGATGGAAGCGTTATATATGCTGATGAAAAGATAAGAATAGATGCTGTGCATGCAAAAACCCTTGATCCTACTGGTGCGGGAG
>Ga0181520_10009305_pt1 | contig 13606 bp, 7 predicted proteins | sample PEATcosm2014_Bin_29_FD_132451 | JGI IMG/M metagenome (GOLD analysis project Ga0181520, IMG submission 132451) | Peatland microbial communities from MTU Mesocosm Facility, Houghton, MI, USA - PEATcosm2014_Bin02_30_metaG | ecosystem: Environmental > Terrestrial > Soil > Wetlands > Peat | place...
ATCTCCGTCCCCGGCAGCGGCTGGGACTCCACATGCCCCCGCGTCACAAACAGGTCCTTCCAGCCGTCATTGTCGAAGTCATACAGCGCCGCCCCGAAGCCCGACATCTTCATGCTCAGATCGCGCAGCCCGCTCGGCGTCGTCACCTCGCGAAAATCGCCCTTCCCGGTGTTCTGAAAAAGCGGGAAGGTCTGGTTGTTCAGCGCCACAAACGCCAGGTCCGGGTACCCATCGTTATTGAAATCCCGAAAATCCAGCCCCATCCCGGAGATAAACTGTCCGCCCTCGGGCAGCGCCACACCGGCGTCGAACGCAACCTCCTCAAACTTGTTGCCCAGGTTGTGAAACAGGAAGTTGTAATCCGCATCGTTCGTGACAAACAGGTCCTGCTTTCCATCAAGGTCGTAATCCGCCATCCCCACGCCCATGCCCTTGCCGGCGTGATCGCGAATCCCCCACTCCTTTGAAACATCCCGAAAAGTCCCGTCGCCATTGTTCAGAAACAGCCGGTCCGGCTGCCCTTTGTAGTACCGCGGGTGGCAATAGTCGGCGACCGCGCCAAAATGGCAGAGCGGCTGCGCCCCATAACTCCACTGCATATAGTCCACAATGAACAGGTCCAGCAACCCATCATTGTTCACGTCCACCCATACCGCTGCCTCGGCCCACAGCGGCCCATACTGCGGATCATTCGAATCTCCCAGCCCCGCCTTCTGTGTCACGTCCGTGAACGTCCCGTTGCAGTTGTTGCGATAGAGCGTATTCCGGTACACCCCGGCGACAAAAATATCCGGGCAGCCATCGTTGTCGTAATCGCCCACTGCGACGCCGATATCGTATCCGGACCCGGCCAGTCCCGCGGCGTCCGTCACGTCCGTGAAAGTCCCGTCGCCGTTGTTCCGAAAGAGACGGTTGCGATACTTCGCATCGTCCTTCTTCAGAGTCGCGATATTCGCGCCGTTTACAAAAAATATGTCCGGACGCCCGTCCCCGTTGTAGTCGAAAACCGCGACTCCTCCCGCCATGCTCTCAGGCGCATTTCTGCCCGGCGTTTCATCGTTTTCAAGACGAAACGGAATCTTCTTCAGCTCAAAATGGATGGGACTCGGAGCCGGGGCGGAGTGGACCAGAACAAGAGCGGCAGCCCCGAGGCATAGCGCCAGCGTTGCCCCTCGAAAAAAACCTGATGAAAGCATTCTTTCTGCAGACTACAGAAAAGAAGGGGTGGCTTGCGCCACCCCCTCTGGTTATGACCTGTGAGTTCCCTTAGAAGTAGTACTTCGCCGAGAACGTCATCAGCCGCTGGCCCGTGGTGAAGAGCGGTTTGCCCGTGGTCGTCGCGTTCGAGTTGCCCGCGCCAATTGTGTTGGTGCCGTTGAAGTTCAAATTCAGATCGTCGACACCGTTCAACTGGAACGCCGCGTTCGGGTGATTGATGAAGTTCTGCCCCTGTACACGAACTTCGATTCTCTGGCTCTCCCGGGTGGGGAAGCTTTTGAAGATCGAAAGATCGTTGTCCAGGTATCCCGGCCCACGCATGTACGGCCAGTGCAACGGCCCCTCCGTCCCGATCACGCTGGGAGCGGCGAAGCAGTTGGGGTTGAAGTATTGGCCTGAATGCAGCCCGCTGCGCGGATTGCACGTCAGCAGTGGCATCAGGTTATTCACCGACGGACTACCCAGCCACGATGAGGTATTCACATTCGTCGAGCCCAGGCCGTTCGGCATCGTGAACAGGACTGTGGTATTCGGCGCGTTCCCAGGTGTCGAGGCGTACGTCGCATTCAGGTTCGGAGCGTTCGCTTGCAGGAATGCGCCGCTCTGATAGGTATTCCAGCCCGACAGCTTCCAGTTGTTGATGGCTGAGCCCAGCAGCCGGTTCCCGTGAATCGGACTCGGCAGGTTGTAGATGTACCACACGTTGAAGATATGCGTGTGATCGTAATCCAGCGGACCATAGTTATAGTTCAGGTTGTACGGCCAAACCGCGGAACCGTTGCCGCTGCCATTCGAGGTGTCGCCGTCCCAGACTCCCATCACCTTGCTGAAGGTGTAGTTCGCCTGGAAGTTCAGCAGAGCTCCGTTCTTCTTCCACGACGCCTGCAGCGAGTTGTATTTCGCGTAGCTCTGGTGGGTCGACAGATAAATGTCCCCGTAGTTATGCATCGGACGGAAGTCGTTTTCCGTGCAACCCCCGTATCCCACAGCTCCACCGGGTGCATTTGGCGAGCAGAGTTTCCCGGTAATCGGATCCGGCTGCCAATACGCTCCAAGCGGAATGTCGTTCAGGTCGTTGATTTTGCTGTTTCCGCCGTTGAACTCCTCACCCGTGGTGTGGTTCCCCACATACGAGATCTCAACCAGCGACTGCCACTTTGTTGCCTGGTCGACCGAGACGTTCCAGTCCAGCGTGAGCGGTGTCCGGTCGTCTCCCAGTAAGTCGGCGCCGATCGTATCTCCGCACAGCCAGCAGTTTTCCTGAACCCCGGACGGCGGCGTGCCTGCCGTGGCCAGATTTGCATAGCCGACAAAGGCGTTCGGGGTCCCGAAGTTGATGACCCCCTTCGGCCCGTCGCCAATGTTGTTGGTGGTCGCTTCGTTGACGGAATCCTGATAATGATAGGCTCCGTAGCCGGCGCGCATCAGCGTCTTGCCGGTTCCGAAGATGTCATAGATCAGGCCCACGCGCGGGTTGTAGTAGAACAACGGTGAAGTGAACCCCGACAACGGGATCGATTTGTTCACTGCGTTCCACTCCAGGCCCGTATTGGCTGGCGCGGTCTGCGAGTCCACATAGCTCGACTGCACCCAGACCTGTTGCCCCGCTGGCTCGCCATACCACTGCCCGATGTGATCGGCGCGTAATCCAAGGTTCAGAGTGACCCGCTTGTTCGCTTTCCACGAGTCCTGCGCCCAGATCGACCACTGGTTCATTTTGATGTTGTCCAGCGGTACGCCGCTCACCTGCTCGTATTGCGCCACGCGGCCGAGTTCGAAGTCGGAGACCACGTTGCCCGTACCGTAGTTGGCAGGCCATCCGAGGTCGAACTGTCCGTTGTCCTGGCAGCCATCGTCGCAGCCGCTCGATTGACTGTTGTACGGCTGTGACCAGTAGAAGCCCGCCTTCGCGGTATGCGTCCCGATGACCTTGCTCACCGTGTCATACAGCTGAGGCACCTTCTTCAGAGCGCCGAACGATCCCCCATCGAAGGGACCATCCATCGGCTCCTGATCGAAGTTGGAAAGCGCGCCGTCCCACGGCCCGTTGATGTTCGGCATCTGCGTCGACGTGTGACCGAAGAGTCCCTGCACCCCGCTCATGCCCACTACGCTGCGATTGGCTGCGTTGCTGCCCAGCTTGTTGGGATTGATATAGCGAGCCAGCGTGAAAACCGTCTCGTTGGTCGTCGTCGCATTGAACTGGTGCGTGAAGTTGGCCAGAACGATCTGCGAGTTCGTTGCCGCCGACACAGGAGCCGGATAGGGCAGCGTGTTCGGTGGCGCCCACCAGATGGTGATCGGGTGCTGGTCCGTTTCGTTCTGGTACGCGTACGTTCCGCTCAGCTTCGTGTTCTCGGTGATCGCATAATCCAGCTTGCCCGTCGCTTCCCACCGGTTCTGTGGAATGCTGGGAGCATACGCATAGTTGCTCCACGAGTTGGACTGCGTTGGTGTGAGGTTAGGAGACGGATACAGCTTCAGCACACCCAGGATATTCGGATCGAAATCCGTCATCGGGATGTGGACGTTTCCGCTGGAGTCCGTCGTCCAGTTCGCTCCATCGTTCGCAACTTTGTTGCTCGGCTTGGGCGTGTAATAAGCATACGAGTAATTGCCATTATTCGAGGATGGGGTCGAGGCGCTGTCGAAGATCCCATTCTGCTGATCTGGCGTGATCTCGTTGTAGTAGTTAATCGCGTTGCTGGGGTGCTGAATCATGTATTCGTAGCCGCCCCAGAAAAACAGCTTATTGTGGTCCTTGTTGAACTTCACCCACGGCAGCACCACCGGCCCGCCGGCGTTACCCCCGATGTAGTAGTAGTACTCATACGGGAACAGCGAGTTAGCCAGCGCTGTCGCATTGGCCGCCGTCGTTGCGCTCGTGATGCTCGACAGATATGACTCCTTGGTTGCCGACTCCCACGAGTTCAGCGCCGAGTTGCGCGCATACACGTAGCCTTCGCCGTGGAGGTTCTTGCCACCGCTCTTGCTGAATGCCTCGAAAATCACCGGGCCATAGGCATACTCCGCCCCATAGCTTCCGGACAGAACCTTCACTTCCTGCACCATGTCCTGGTTGATGTTGGCGATCTGGGTTCCCGCATTGCCCGGGTCCACCAGATTGGCGCCATCCAGCATGTACGCCATGGCGCCGTAAGGCTGCGCGCCGTTCAGTGAGTAATCGCCCACCGGCCCGGAGTTCGAGCCCGTGATCTTGGGATTAAAACTGGAACCCTGTCCCAGGCCGTTCGTGAACGCCGACCCAGGCATCATCTTCAGCAGTTCGCCCGCATCGCGACCGCCCAGCGACAGATCTTCGATCTGCTCGGCGTTCATCGTGTCGCTGATTTCCGGCGTGTCGAGGGGCACTTCGATGTTCTTGTCAGCCACGACTTCCACTGTCGTGCTGCTCGATCCGGCCTTCAGTGCGATATCCGGCACGGTGCGCGAATCGCCAAGGTGCATGATGATCCCGGTCAGTTCCCAGCTCGTGAATCCCTTGGCGCTGACCTGAATGCTGTAGGTGGCTGGCTGCACCGCTGAGAAAGTAAAGTACCCCTCGCCGTCCGCTGTGGTCTTGCGAAGGTCGCCGCTGTCCTGGTTTTTGAGAATTACGGTTGCTCCGGGAACGACAGCGCCCGACGCGTCATAGACCGTCGCGCTTAACGTTCCGGTCAGCTGCTGTGCGTGTACGGGGACTGTGGCGAACAACACCAACCCCAGAATCAGCAGTCCCGAAAGAACAACCAGCGAGCCCGGCAAACACACTGCCGCCAGACGCCTGATGGAATTCATTGGTGCCTCCTGTGAATCGTGCATAAATCTTGCAGTTCGTTCTCTTTTTATCGTTAAGCCATTCTTCCGGCCTAGCCGTAATCGAGCGCCTTGGGATTTACCGTCTTGCTTCCCAAATCCTGGGCTTCCCCGCTGCGAACGCGGAGAAGACAGACTGCGGTCAAACGGTTTACCCCTATGCTGACCGAGATTTTTACGCCGCACTCGACAGGGTTGTCAAGAAAAATCTCGGGTCGCCATTAACCCATCCGGAACCCGCCTGTTAGCACGATCCATTGGCCCGTCAAATGGTCGAAACCATGCCCTCCGCGTTTCTCATGCCAGAGCATCGTTCCCGTGTGGTCCGCCATATGCTACGATCACGCAACAACCGCCGATTTCGAGCGGTCCTGAAGCTTCGAGGACTGTCCGCTGTGTCGTTTGTGAGCCCGCCCGTCTTCCGAACGCGAAGCCGCATTCCTCCCATGATCCTCATCGCAATTGCCGTCCTGGCCTTCTCGGCGCCAACCCTGCCGCAAAGCTCGTCCCCCGGAGCCCAGCCCTCCGCTCAGTCGTTGCAGCAGCCTTCTTTCGATCGGCTCCGAGCAGATGCCGACGCCGCGCGTCAATCCGGCGACCTCGCTCGCGCTTCCGGCCTGTACACCCAGGCCCTCCTCATCGACCCCGCCTGGCCGGATGGCTGGTGGTACCTCGGCCAGCTCCGCTACAACGCCGACGACTACGCGCAGGCCGTCGACGCCTTCACTCGCTATCTCAACCTCGTGCCCGACGCCGCCCCCGCAACCGCACTCCGCGGCCTCTGCGAATTTGAGCTCGCCCAATATGAGCCCTCTCTCCGCGATGTGCAGCGCGCCCTTGCTCTCGGAGCCGCCGGCGACTCGCGTAACTCCCAGATCCTGCGCTACCACGAAGGGCAACTCCTCACCAAACTCGGCCGTTTCGAAGAAGCCCTCACCACATACGCCTATTTCGCTCGTCAGCATATCTCGAACGATGAATTCCTCGTGGCCATAGGCCTCGCCACTCTGCGCATTCCCCAGCTCCCGAAAGATGCCAACCCCTCCCAGCGAGACATGAGCGCGCTCGCCGGCAACGCCGTCTTCCTTCTCCTCTCGGGAGATAAACAATCCGCCGCTCAGGCCTTCCAGACTTTCACCGAGCGCTACCCCACAGCCGCCAACATCCACTACACCTGGGGCTATCTGCTCTACCCCACCGACCAGGATGCCGCTGTCGCGGAATTCCGCCGCGAGCTCGCCATCGATCCCGGCAACGCCATCGATCGCATCATGCTTGCCTGGTCCCTGCTGATGGAGAACAATCCCGCCGATGCCCTGCTGGAAGCAAAGCAAGCCGTCGACGAAGCACCCAACCTTACCATGGCACAGCTCTCGCTGGGACGCGCTCTGCTTGAAACCGGCCAGGTGCCCCAAGCCACGCACGTTCTCGAGACCGCTCTCACCTTCGACCCGCAAAATCTCGAGATTCACGTCGCGCTGGCCCGCGCTTATTCCGAATCCGGGCGCGAAGACGACGCGCGCCGCGAACGCCGCGCCTCCCTCCAACTCACTGACAAAATCGGCAAACCCGCCCCTGCCATGGGCCAGCAGGGAGCCGCCCCTGCGCAATAGCTCTCCATTCCTCCTGCTTCTTGCGCTCGCATCTCTCTGCGCAGCCGCTTCCGCCCAGGCTCCTTCAGCCAACTCCACCTGTGGCGGCTGTCATCGCGGCCAGGCCATGCAACCCGAAACACCCATGGCCCACGCCGTCGAGCTCCCCGGCGCAAATCCCGTCCTCGACGCTCATCCTCAGCTCAGCTTCAAAATGGGAGCCTTCACCTGGATCGTCGAAACCCGCAACGGCCAGAGCGCCTACAAAGTCACCGACGGATCGAGCACCCTCTCCATGCCCATTCACTGGAGCTTCGGGGCCCAGGCGCAAACCTGGGTCTTCGAACAGGACGGCAAATTCTACGAGAGCATCGTCAGCTTCTATCCGGGTGCCAACGGCCTGGGCATCACCACCGGCGACGAACGCCTCACGCCACAAACCCTCCAGGAAGCGATGGGCCGCGAACTCACTCCCATGGACACGAAACTCTGCTTCGGCTGCCACGCCAGCAATGCGCTCAACGCCGGCAAGCTCACCCTCGACACCCTCCGCCCCGGCGTCACCTGCGCGCATTGTCACCAGGGAGCGCTCGTCCACGCAACCGACGCTGCCAACGCCGACTTCAGCACCACGCCTCCGCGTCTGAAGGACATGACCTCAGAGTCCATCTCTAACTTTTGCGGTCAGTGTCACCGCTCCTGGGAAACCGTCGTCCGCAATGGCTGGCGTAGCCTCCCCGATGTCCGATTCCAGCCGTATCGCCTCGCCAACAGCCGCTGCTTCAATGGAACCGATCCGCGCATCAGCTGCATCGCCTGCCACGATCCTCACCAGGACCTCGTCCACAACGACGCCTCTTACGATTCCAAATGCCTCGCCTGTCACGCCTCCTCGGCAAAACCCACAAGCACCGGCAAAGCAAAAACCTGTCCAACCGCAACCTCCAACTGCGTGAGCTGCCACATGCCCAAAATCACCCTTCCCGGCGGCTACCTTCACTTCACCGATCACCAGATTCGCATGGTCAGGGCCGGCGAGCCCTTTCCCAACTAGCCGGAAATCCCCTTGCTCCTGCGCCTTTCCGTTGAGTATCGTTGCTCCTGGAGAACCATCGATCCCTCGCACGATCCTGCATTCCCCCAAATATGGCCTCAGTCCCCGGCGACCCATCCCGCCTCTCCAGAAAAGCAATCCTGCCGATCGTCTTTGCGTTGTCGGCAGTACCCGCTGCCCTCTGCTCCCCACCTCCCGCCTGCACAAAGCCGCCCGCCCTCGCGGCCCGGTTGCGGGCTCATGACGATCCGGAAACCTGGACCGAGCTTGGCAATTATTTTGGCGAACACAAGCAGTTCGCCTGCGCCCAGCAGGCGTTTCGCTCCGCACTCCACTTCGATCCCGGCTCCGCACAGGTCAATTACCTCCTCGGCCTCAGCCTTTATGAGTCGCAGAATTTCGAGCAGGCCATCCCGCCGCTCCAGCGCTCTGTCCGAACCGACTCTGCGGTCCTCAAGCCGCATCTCCTGCTCGCGTCCGTCTACACCCGCCTCGCCCGTCCCGCCGATGCCGAAGAAGAATGGCACGCCGCCCTCCACATCGATCCCACAAATACCATTGCGTCGCATGGCCTCGCTGACTCCCTCATCGCCCGCCACGACTTCGCGGACATCGTCAACGTGCTGAGCAAGGTTCCGCTCGACGACGAACTCGCCTACGACCTCGCCATCGCCTACAGCCGCACCGGCCGCACGGATGACGCCATCAAAACCATCACCCAGGCACTCCAGTCCTCGCCCAGCTCCGTCCAGCTCTCCAACGCCCTCGTCACTCTCTACCTCAAGGTCACCCGCACCGATGAGGCCGAGCGTGTCGCGGAGAAGAATTACCGCCTCCATCCGAACGATCGGGAAGCCGAGATTCCCTACCTGCGTACCCTTGTCGTCAACGGGGACTGGGGTCCAGCCAAACCCCTCGGAACAAAACTTCTTGCCGAAGCCCCGCATAACTTCGACGTCCTCTATCTGAACGGCATCATGGAGCGGCAGAAGGACGAGTTTCAGGCCGCGCGCGATCACCTCACCACCGCCCTCGCCCTGCAACCCGCGGATACCGCCATTCAGGCCAGTCTTTACGCCAACCTCGGTATCGCGCTCTCCCGCCTCCACGATCCCGCCGGCGCCAAAGTCCAGCTCCAGAAAGCCATCGGCCTCGGCAACAAAGAGCCTGAAACCCATTTCGAACTCGGCAATGTTCTGCGCGCCCTCGGCGACACAGACGGGGCCCGCGCCCAGATGATCCAGTATCAGGCTGCCGTCAAAGAAAAGGACGCCAATACTCTCGCCGTAAGCAAATCCGCCGAAGCCGCTCAGGCCCTCGATAAAGGCGATCCGCAGCGTGCCGTCGAGCTCTATCGCCAGGCCTTCGCCGCAGCACCCACCAACGCCCTGTTCGGTTACAAGCTGGCTATGGCCCTCGACGCGGCCGGCGACAGCGACGGCGAACGCGCCGTCCTTCTCCAGGTGGTTGCCATCGACCCCACCATCGCCCTCGCCGAAAACCAGCTCGGCTATCTCAACTCCCGCCGTGGCGACTATGCGGCCGCCGAGGAAAATTTCCAGAGAGCCGTTAACGCCGCCCCCGGTTTCACGCAGGCCTGGATCAGCCTCGCCGCCACCCTCGGCATGGAATCCAAATTCCCCGAGGCGCAACAAGCCGCAGCCAGCGCACTCCGCCTCGATCCCCAGAACACCGAAGCGCAACAGCTCAGCCACGACCTCGCTGCCGCTCAGAGCCAGCAGCCGCATAATTGAAAAAAGATTCTCGAGACGCCCTGACCCCCATGCCCCCAACTCATTGGACGCGCCGGCGTGTGCTGCATACCGTACCCGCAATTCTTGCCCCCGCCCTCTTTCCGCGAGGTCTTCGCGCCGGCGCCACCCCACCCGCCACTCCCTTTTCACGCTTCACTGACATCGCCGCCACCGCCGGCCTCACCCAGCCCGCGTTTTACGGCGGCGTCGACTCCGCCACCTTTATCCTCGAAATCACCGGCTGCGGCTGCGCCTTCATCGACTACGACAACGACGGCTGGATGGATGTCTTCATCCTCACCGGCCGCCGCATCGAAGGCGTCGTGGCTGGCTCCACCAATCGCCTCTACCACAACAATCGCGACGGCACCTTCACCGACGTCACCGAAAAGGCCGGCCTTACAGACGCCGGCTGGGCCATGGGCGTCTGCGTCGCCGACTATGACAACGACGGCTTCGACGACCTCTTCATCACGTACTACGGGCAGAACCGCCTCTACCACAACAACGGCAACGGCACCTTCACCGACGTCACCGGGAAAGCCGGCCTACTCCAGCAAGGCATCCACTACGGCTCCGGATGCGCCTTCATCGAACGCAATCGCAACGGCCTGCTCGACCTCTTCGTCGCCAATTACACCGAGCTCGATATGGTGCACGGCCCCAGGCCCTCGCTCGCCATCCCCAACTGCAACTTCGAGGGCGTCCCCGTCAACTGCGGACCCATGGGCCTTGTCCCGCCGCGCCACTACTTCTACCGCAACAACGGCAACGGCACCTTCACCGACATCTCCGCCGAAACCGGCATCGGCGCGCTCAGCGGCTCCTTCGGCCTCACCGCCGTCGTCTTCGATGCCGACGAGGATGGCTGGCCGGATATCTTCGTCGCCTGCGACTCGACCTTCAGCTTCCTGCTCATGAATAACCGCGACGGCACCTTCCGCGAAGAAGCACTGCTGCGCGGCATCGCCGTCTCCTCCGATGGACAGCGCATGGCGGGCATGGGCGTCGGCCTCGGCGACTATAACCTCGACGGCCATCTCGATATCGTCCGCACCCACTTCTACAACCAGCCCACCGGCCTCTATCGGAACGACGGCAAGGGCAACTTCGAAGACGTCTCCGCGCAGGCCGGCCTCGGTAAAGAACACCGCTTCATCGACTGGGGCACCGGCGTCGCCGACTTTGACAATGACGGCAACCCCGACATCCTCATCGTCAGCGGCACCGTCTATCCGGAACTCGAGAAGATCTTTCCCTCGCGTTTTCCCGCGCAGACTCCCCGGCTCATTTTTCGGAATCGGGGCAACGGCACATTTGTGGAACTCGGCGACGAAACCGGTCCCGGCATCTCCGCCCGCCACTGCTCCCGCGGCTGCGCCTTCGGCGACTTCGACAACGATGGCGACATCGATGTGCTCGTCATGAACCGCAATGAGCCACCGTCACTGTTACGCAATGACGCGCCGAAAGAAAACCACTGGATCAAAATTCGCCTCGAAGGCACAAAAAGCAATCGCAGCGCCATCGGCGCGCGCGTCCTGGCTCACTACGGCGGTAAAGTTCAGGCGCAGTCCCTCACCAGCCAGATCAGCTATATCTCCGTAAACGATCCCCGCCTGCATTTCGGCCTCGGCGCGGCCACCACCGCCGACATAGAAATCTTCTGGCCCAGCGGCGCAAAAGAATCGTACCCAAGCCTGGCCGCCAACCAACTCCACACTATCAAGGAAGGCAAAGGCATCGTCCCCGGCCGCCCCTTCGTTAAATGAAGACCGCCCTGGGTTCTGCAACTTGCAACTTGCAACCTGGTGCGCTATGTCTGATCCGGGCATTTTGCGCGAAGCGCTCCCGCCTGGACGGCCAGTCCTACTGCGCCCCGTTTTTGAAGACCTCGTCCGCGTAGTAGTTTTCCACCCGCGCCTGATCCCGCAGCATCTCCAGAAACGCATTCTTCAGCAGTTGCTCGCGGCTGTCCCGCAGCTGTTGACGGATCGCCTGCTGCACCCTGGGATCGCCCAGCTGCCGCTGTCCCGCCACCTCGCGGTCGATCAGTTTATAAATCGCATACCCAACTGCCTGCTTCGAGTTCGGCGCGCCATACACCGGCAGAATCTCCGTAATCTGCCCCGGCTTCAGTTTCCCCACCGCTCCATACACCTCGGCGTCGCCCCGCAGCTGTGACTCGGAGACGAACCCCATGTCCCCGCCGTTCCCCGCCGTGTTGGGATTCTCGGAAAAGTTCATCGCCAGCGCGCCGAAATCTTCGCCGCTCTCCAGGCGATTGTGCAGCATCTCGATCTTTCGCCGCGCGTCCGCCTCGTTCATCGCTTTGCTGTTCTGCAGATTGCCCACCTGCTGCGGAGGAACCGGCGTCGCCGTCACCACAATCTGCGCCAGATGATAATTCGGCTCGATCAGATTGAAGTCCGCCTTGTGCTCGTTGTAGTAGCTGGAGATGTCCGCGTCTGTGATGTTGATCCGCGACGTGATTTCCTTGTTGAAAAGCTTCTCTTCCGTCCGGTTGCGCCGGATCTCCCGCTTCAGATCGTCCAGGGTCAGGTGCTGCGAATCCAGCCGCTTCTGAAATTCCTCCTGTGTAAACGGAGCCTTAAGCTCGTTCAGACGGTCCGCGACTTCTTCATCCGTCGCCACCAGGTTCTGCTGCGCCGCCCGCTGCATCACGATCTCCTCATCGATCAGCTGGCGCAGGATGTTCAGGCGCATGATGTCCGCCTGCACCTTCGACGGAGTCTGGTGCGACTCGCCGAGGTTGTTCTGGAATATCGTATCCACTTCGGAGACCTGGATGGCTTTGCCATTCACCAAAGCGACCGTGTTCGGGTCGTGCGCTTTCTTGCAGCCGGCGCATAACGCCATCGTCATGCCGAGCCCTGCGAACAGAAGTTTGCGAGTGGGAAAGCCAGCGCCCCGCGTACCGGCCACATTGGTTCGAAATGTCAAAACATTCTCCGTTTGCCGCTCCGCTGTGGGGGACGAAGCGCAGGCTTAAGAATAATGCCGTCCCCGCTCTGCTTCGCATTCATTTCGCCGGAACTCATTGCCCAGGCTTCTGCTGCGCCGTTGGAGCCGGCGATTCCGGGGGGGGCGCCGCAATTCCCTGCTCTTTTAACGCCCGATCGATCATGATCCACAGCTGATGCTTCTCCAGTTCCCCAGCCCACCGTTCGCCGCTCACGAAGAAGGTCGGCGTCGCGTTGACGCCCACCTTGTCCGCGGCCCTCATCTCCGCCTCAATCTTTGTGTCATCCTGCTTCGTCACGCACGCATCCAGCTTCGCCGCGTCCAGATTCTCCCGCGCACCCTCCTGCTCCGCAAGCTTGTCCAGCATCGCCGTCGCTTTTGCCAGGTCGCGATCCGGCCCGCTCACATCCTGCCCGTGCACGTGGAGATAATCCACGTAATTCCAGTAAGCCTTGGGGTCCAGTGCCGCCAGACAATTCGCATTTACCGCCGCATGCATCGCCCACGGATGGATCTCCACCAACGGGTAATCCAGATAGACGAACTTCACCAGCCCCTTGTAACGATCCAGCGTCGCAGGAAAAAACTCCGCATTTAGTTGCGCGCAGTATGGGCACTCCAGATCGTCGAAGTTGACGATCGTCACCTTCGCTCCCGGACCGCCCCGCACCGGCCGCCCTTCCGTCGGCAGCGTAGCGCCGGGATCGGGTCCGATGTCCCACTTCGACAGCCGCGCCAGCGTGTTCCCGTCTTTCGACAAAAGAAAATCCAGGGTCTGCTTCTTCTGTGGCTGGTTGGGCAGTGAAAATGTAACCGCGATGGTGTCATATCCATTGACATCGCTTTTCTGCCGTGAACCAATCGCAAGCTCATACTGCGGAGGTACGTTCAGCTCCGCCCGGATCATAATCTCGATCTTGCGCTCCAGCGCCGGTATGGCCGCCAAAGCAGGATCTGCACCAGCCGCCGGCGCCGACGCCGCACTCGCTGCGGGAGCGGCTGCGACCACCGGAGTCTGCTGCGCCATGCAGCCCGAAGCCGCGATCGCCACCGCGCTCACCGAAAGAAAAAACCTGTTCGACAAGAAAACCGCCTTCGCCGGCCAAATCGCCGGAATCAACAACGTCTGCTCATCTAATTATCGCAGTTCGCCCTGCCATCTGTTCCCTGTTCCCTGTTCCCTGTTC
>Ga0181520_10009307_pt1 | contig 13605 bp, 10 predicted proteins | sample PEATcosm2014_Bin_29_FD_132451 | JGI IMG/M metagenome (GOLD analysis project Ga0181520, IMG submission 132451) | Peatland microbial communities from MTU Mesocosm Facility, Houghton, MI, USA - PEATcosm2014_Bin02_30_metaG | ecosystem: Environmental > Terrestrial > Soil > Wetlands > Peat | place...
ATGTTGCGCGTGTAAAGCAGGGTCAAGGGTGAGGGAGTGGTGAAGTAGTTGGCGTTCTCCAGAAAAAACGGGCGCAGCTCAGGAAAGTACACCGGATAGCGCTGATTGACGGTGAACTGCGGCTGGTCGGATTCAATGTCGCTGAAGTCCGGATTGACGGTAAAGTCGAAGACGATCTTGTCCTTGATTACGGCCTTGAATTCGCCCCCCGCTGTGGCCTCCAATTGACGCGAACTGAAGTAGGGATGAGTCGGATCGAGCGTCTGTAGCGTGCGCTCGTTCTGGGCCAGCGTGTAGGGATTGACCTGGATGTCATGCGAGCCGGTTACCCCATGGATGCCTTTCAGCGTAGCCTCTTGAGTGAGCGTGCCGGAGATATTGGCGGCAACCCGTGGCCAAAAGGACAACTCACTGTTGCGCGGAAAGTTACGCGCAAAGACCACGCCCCAATCCGATCCATCGGGCCGGAAGCGCAGACTGCGGAAGGGGATGGCCATCAGCGCCATCCATCCGCTGCTGGTCACTTGCCCTTCGGAATCCCAGACCTGATCGTAGCTGTAATCCTGGCCCTGGTTTTCGGTCCATGCCGCATCGGCCTGCACGCCTGCCGGATTCACCAGGAAGATAACGCCCTTGCGGTGATCCTGAAAGGGATCAAAGATCACCGAAACATTGTCGTCGCTCAGAATATTTTCGCGGCGCGCCAAGTGGCCGCGAATCAAGTTTGGATGATGGTCGTAGCAGATGAAGACGATGTAAAACGTGCTCTTGGTATATCCCAGCCAGACCTCGGTCTCTTCGCTGGCCGCTTGCCCGTCGTGCGGGGAGTTCTGAATGAAGCCGGTCACCTTCAGCAGCTTGTCCTTCAGCTCCGGGCGCGGCTTCATGCCGGCAAAGTCGGAGAGCTTGAGGCCTTCAGCAAGCAGCGGTACGGGATACGCGGGGGCAGGCTGGGCCTTGGCAGCCTGCGTGGGCATGACCGCCTGTTTGCTGCCCCAGGCAGGCGAGCCCGCGCAGAGCAGCATTCCCAGGCAAGCGGCCATCCCAAAAGTCACGAGCTTCATGCCTTTGAGGTACGCAAATCTCCTGTTTTCGGTTCCTTCAGAACGATTGGTTTTCATTCGGGGAAGCACTCAATGTGATTGGACTCACGCCAGGCTGTGCAGGTAGCAAAAAAACGCAAGCGTTGCAACCCTCCAGCCTATCAACACTATAGATGGTTCAACTGGAGGAGCTGTTCATAACGTGAGATGCCGCGATGGGCGCGCTCGTAGCACTCAGTCCTTGAGCGATCCTCACAATTTGCCGGCAAGCAGAATCGAATGAGGAATGGAGAATTGCTCGAGGATCCCGTTCTCGCGGAACTTAGGCCTGTACCACTCGCGTGCCTCATCCGGCCCATCGGCCAATAGCCCTGAGATCTTCCGACGAGTCTCCTCGCTGACGTTCTGCACCGAGGTCCACCAATCAAAATCGACTTGCTTGCGGTAGAGTTCGGCGCTGTGAATGGCAAAGCCCGCGGCCCGCGCCAGCATCTGCCACTCTTCCAGCGAAAGTTGGCGATTGTGACTCGGATCGCGCAGTTTCTCAAACGCATTGATGATCTCGGCCGCCGCCGCTTGCTCTGGAGCAGTTTGGTCTACCAGGCCAAAGCTGCCGCCGGGACGCAAAACGCGAAAGACCTCCCGCACAAAGCGTGCCGGATCCACAAAGTGATGCGGCGCCATGCGCGCCGTCACCGTATCGAAACTTGCATCGGCAAACGGAAGCTGAAGCGCATCGGCTTGCACATATTCAGCTTTGAGTCCACGCGAAGACAGGTTTGCCTCCGCTTCCAAAAGCATCTTGGCGGTCAGGTCACAGGCCGTGACACTCGCGCCGGTTGCTGCCAGAGCCGCGGCCACATGGCCGGCGCCGGTGGCAATATCGAGAGCGCGAGTGCCTTCATGCGGCGCCAATAACTCGATCAACCGGTCCAGATCCGCGCCTCCGCCATGAACTGCACTGGTGCGGTAAGCAGCGGAGCGCGCGCCGAATCGCTCCTGATTCATCTGGCGCAGCTTTTCCTGATCTCTCTCGCTCATCGTATCTGTCATGGTTCCCATGATAACGGATTTAAAGTTTCGGCATCGCGGTTGGCTGGCAACCCACCGGCATGGGCGATTTGGAGCGCGCCGCCCGAGGCTCCGGCCTTATCCTCTATATAGGCATCCGTGATCGACTTCTCCCAAACCGTCAAGCAGCAGGCCGACATCGTCAAGGTGATCGAGGGCTACATCCGCCTGCGCAAGGCCGGGGCGCAGAACTATACCGGCCTCTGCCCCTTCCACAAAGAGAAGTCGCCCTCCTTCTCCGTCCATGCGGTGCGCCAGTTCTACCACTGCTTTGGCTGCGGGGCTTCGGGCGACGTCTTCAGCTTTGTCGCCAAGATCGAGAACGTCACCTTCCCGGAGGCGGTGCGCATCGTCGCGGGCAAGTGCGGAATTCCGCTGCCCAAGCGGGAGTTCTCCTCGCCGGAAGAGGCGGCCGGAGCGCGGCAGCGGGCCAAGCTGTTGGAGTTGCATGAGACGGCGGCGGCGTGGTTTGAGGAGCAGTTGCGCGGGCCTGAGGGAGCCGTGGCGCGCGAGTATCTGGCCGGGCGGGGCATGACGCCGGAGGGCATCGCCAAATTCCGCATCGGCTACGCGCCGGACAGCTTCAATGCACTGCGCGACCGGCTCAGCGGCATGGCCGACCAGGAGACGCTGCGCGCCTGCGGCCTCTTCAGCTCGAAGGAGCACGAGGACGGCACGCTGGGCCCCATCTACGACCGCTTCCGCAAGCGCGTCACCTTTCCGATCTGCAACGAGAGCAGTCGCGTGATCGCCTTCACCGCGCGGACGCTCGATACCGGCGAGAAGGCTGGTGCCAAGTACATCAACTCGCCGGAGACGCCGCTTTACACGAAGAGCCTGGTCCTCTTCAATCTGGACAAAGCGCGCACGGCGATTCGCCAGCTTGAGTTTGCCTTGCTGGTCGAGGGGCAGATGGACTGCATCTCGGTCTACTTGCGCGGCATCCAGAATGTGATTGCGACCAGCGGTACGGCCTTCACTGAGCAGCAGGTGGCTCTGCTGCGCCGACACACCTCGCAAGTGGTGGTCAACTTCGATCCCGACGCCGCCGGCTCGAATGCTGCTGAAAAATCTATTGCCCTGCTCACCGAAGAGGGCTTTAATATCAAGATTGTCACGCTGGATGGCGGGCTGGACCCGGATCGCTACATCCGTGAGCGCGGCGTAGAGGCCTACATGGCGGCTCTGCGCGGGGCGCGGCGGCAGGCCGACTATCTGATCGAGCGGGCGCGGTTGGCCTTCCCCGGAGCAAGCAGCGAGCAGAAGGTGAAGGCGATGAACTTCCTGCTGCCGCACATTCGCCGGATGCCGGAAAAGCTGGCGCGGGATCAGTTTGCCCACGACGCCGCGCAGAAGCTGGGCATCGACTCGGCGATCCTACGCGAAGAGTTGCGTCAGGCCGCGCTCAAACGGCGGGACCGCATAGAGACGCGAGTTTCTACTTTGACAGAAACCGAACGAATCATGCTTCGAGCATTAGCTATCCAAGATCCGGATTACGCTTCCGTTCGTAATCTTGCAATCCAAGCAATTACTGAGCAGCCCATATGGTTTGAGCATTTTGGCACATTTTCAGCGCTCAAAGAACTAGCTGCTAGAAATGCAGATGATCCGATGTGTGTAGTCACGGATGAGAGTCAACGTGTCCGATTAGCAGAGGCGCTGTTAAGTGAAACAAAACCAATTAGTTATGATCGTCTACACGAACACATTCTTGATCTGCATTTTCAGTGGCTGGATCGTCAATTCAAAATTGTTGATTCACAAATCAGTGAAGCGCAAAGGCTTGGCAATGTCGAGGAGGAAATACGTTTGGCTCAACAGCGGCTAGAGCTAAACAGATCTCGTTATGGTTATGTATTCAAAAGTAAGAATTAGGGATATTTGAATGGCTGGCCGAGACCAAGCCGCCCGAAGAGACCGAGGTCCAGAGCGCCATCCAGGAGATTCACGAGCGAGCCATCGTCCGCCGCCAGCGTGAGTTGCGCGAATTGATCGCAGTAGCCGAGCGGCGCGGTGACTATACAGAGCTGGCATTGCTGACCCAGCAAAAGCTGGAGCTGGACCGCACGCTCAGGCAGTTGCATAACCAGAGGCTGCCGGAGAGGTAGCAGAACCGCTGGAGCGATGAGCGCCAATTTTGAAGCCTGCTCAGCTATTGCCGAGGAAGATTCCGCCCGCCCTTGCGAGCAGCGACCGCGTGCCCAGCAACTAGAGAGCCAGGGCTCGTGATCCAGTTGCGTATAGGCACGTGAATCCTTATCGCGACGGATGTGCTCGATACACTCCTGGAGCGGTAATACATGAATGGATGTTTAAGATCGTTTTTTTATGGAATATTTGCCTTGAATTTCTAGACTGCGGGTGTAAACTTTTTTGAAGGGACGAGCCTCGGGGGAGGGTGTCTGGCAACTTCATAGGAGACGCAGAATGCGTTTGAAATTGTTTGTTGGGCTAGTCCTTGCACTTTTATTTGCCAGTACGGCATATTCCGCTCAAGCACAAGCCGTTCCGGCAGCGTTAGGTCCGAAGGATTTTTCTCCCGTGGCCGTAGGCGTCGGCTTTTCCGGCTACAACCCAGATCAGGGGCACGGACCTCTTTTCGGCGGCACTCTCTGGATCGACTACATTCCAGACCGCGTGCCTCCTATGCTGCGCGGTCTTGGAGTGGAAGCCGAGGCGCGCGACCTGAGTTTGGACCGTTCACCTACCTCGTGGTTGAATATGAAGATTGACTATGCCGGCGGTGGGCTGATTTATTCTTGGCCTCATTTCCGCAGCTTCCGCCCTTACGCCAAGACCTTCATGGGATACGGCAACGTAGACGATTCGTTTAATCCACATCCGAAAAATTACGGCCACGCCTCTCGCACTGTAACCAGCGTTGGCGGAGGATTGGATTATCAGGCCTTCAGGTATATTTGGGTGCGGGCCGATTATGAATACCAGTCTTGGCCCTCTATCTTTAATCCCCCCCCCAGAGTTCCGTCTGGCAGGCTTAACCCTCAAGGCTTCACGATCGGCGCGATGTATCATTTTTAGTACATTTTCCGCGACCACTGGAAATTGAAAATGATGTTTGAATTTGCCGCAAGCACTTCCAGATTGGGAGAAGTGAAGTGACTTGCGAAAAAATGCACTTTGGATGACTCGGTATTTGCCTTCCTTGGTATTTTTTGGTTGCTCAGGCGGAGGTGGCAGCACCTCCCTGGGTGGGATAGGCCTTGCTTCGGGACTGACAATTCAAAACAATCTCTCCAACCGGGACTGCTTCTGGCGGTCCCGGCTCCATGCTTATTGTGCGTGGCCCCGGCTTCTGCACAGGCTCACGGGTGGTCGCGTGGTGCTGGACTACTGAGGAGAGGGCAAGTTGCCGTTTGGAGACCAAGGAGAAGGGCTTGCAGGCCCGTTAACCGGGCTGGCAGTTGGGGATCCAACACCCGGGTTGCCGCCTGAGGGCCCGCTCGGGGAAGCGTTCAATGTACCCAGGCCGCCCCCATTGGGAGCGGAAATGCCCATCTGCTGCATCTGGTCAACCATCGGGTCGTAAACAAACTCCCATTCGTTGTAGTGGGCTTTTGTCTTGTAGACCATGATGGATGGCTTGGGGCTGTTGGGCGAAAAGCCAATAATGCCGGCACCGCCAAAGGTCTGCCCTGCCTGGTCACTCAAACCAGTGCTCGTTCCACTGGCGGCGCCGTTGCCTACGGTGGGATTGTTGGGGTCCACTGGCGCATTGGGATCGGTCGGCGGAGGAGTGGAGTTCGAAGTCGAGTTCGATGACGGATTGAAGCCATTGCTTGGAGCGCCTGGTCCGGTGCCGGCGATAGACGAGCCGGTCAGCGGCTGGCCAAAAAGGCCCATCGCCGTGGGGGCCTTGTTCTGTCCAAAGCGAACCGGCTTCCAATCCTCCTTGCCGGTTGTCGGGTCGATATACTTCTTGCGCAGAAAGCGGATGTTGTTGGTGGGCTTGATGAGCGCATCCACATTGGGCGGATAGGCGTGGAAGGTCTTGTAGTACATCTTGATTCCGCGGATGTACTGCTTGCCGCGGTTCATCGTCTCCAACTCGCGGTCGCGCTGAATCTGCTTGGAGATCTTCGGCAGCGCAACGGACAGGGAGATCGTCAACAGCGCCACCAGGAAGATGACCGCAACCAGCATATAGCCTTCTTCGGAGGGCTTGGAAGGACGGGTTGGGGAGAGATTCTTCATGGTGCTTTCAGCTTTTCTGAATCGGCGAGTCTCTTGCAAGATCGCCCTGGTAATTGAGCGCCAAGGCGCAACTTCAAAGGAATTTGGGATATCGTTCCTGTTTATCTGAATTGTACCTCCAGCGCGCATTTGGATCATTCAATTACAGGACGATTTGAACGCGGTAAACGCTTGTCTGGAGGGATTTGCAACAGGAGTAGAAGGTTGATGGTTTCACCATGTTCCTCGGCTTGGCAGAATGGCCGCTCTTCAGAATTTGAAAGACTGGCAAGCCACAGCGTCCATGCGCTCAAAGAGATGCAATGAGGAAGGTACATCCTGAAGACACTATTCAGCCAGCGGTCGAAAGCGCCTCGCCTGTTCGTCATATTGCTCAATGCGGCCAGTGAGGATGTCGTAATACCAACCGTGGACAATGAGGCGGTTCTCGACGACGGCGCGCGCGACGCATGGTTGAGCGCGCAGGTTAAAGAGCTGGGCCACCACGTTGCCGCGAATCAGCGAGGCAAGTTCGGCGTGTTCGCCGTCGATGGGGTCGAGCGGCTGACGATGGGTGAACGCGCCTTCAACGTGGCTGAGCCAGCGGCGGGCTTTGGGCAGGCTTTCCAGATCCTTGCGGTTCAGAGCGGCCTTCAGCGCGCCGCAGTCGGAGTGGCCGCAGAGGATGGCGTACTTCACTTTGAGCACCTCGACGGCGTACTCGATGGTCGCCGTGCAACCGTCCACGTCGCCGCTGGAGACAGGCACAACATTCCCCGCGTTGCGGGTGATGAACAGGTCGCCGGGGCCGGTGCCGAGGATCAGGTCCGGGACCACGCGCGAGTCCGAGCAGGTGATAAGCAGAACCTCCGGCGCCTGCGACTCGGCCAGCAAATGGAATTGGTTTTTTTTGCCGGGAAAGATTTGGGTGAGGAATTTTTTGTATCCTGCGATCAATCGATCCATCCGTCTTCTCCTTAACCTTCGTCACTCGCTTGCTCTTTCAAGCCTAACGCATCGTTCATGCGATATAGTTATCTGGATGATTTCACGCGTCTTCAAAGCTCTCATTTTTCTTCAACTGCTGGTCTGCGCGGCGTCTGCGCTCGCTCAAGGCGCGGCGCCCGATGCAGGCCGGGCTGATCCGCGCAACTTCGACGCCACCCAATTTGGAGATTATGTTACTCTCGGCCCTGACTGGCTCTTTGCGCCGGGCGACAACCCGGCTTGGGCCTCGCCTGCATTGGACGACAGTAGCTGGAAGGCTGTATCAACGCTAAAACCGCTGACGGAATACGGCTATCGTGACTTCCGCTTTGCATGGTACAGGATTCACCTCCATCTGCGCCCCGGCACGCGCAACCTGATGGTTGGAACCGTGGAGATTGCCGGCAACTACGAGATCTATGCCAACGGCGTCCGCCTGGGAGGCAGCGGCAAGATGACCGAGCGGCTGCTCTCCGTGCAGGAGTCGCTGGTCAACTACACGATTCCCGATCATCTGATTGGAGAGCGTGGCGATCTTGTTCTGGCCATTCGCTGCGTGGTCAACTGGGGTTCGAATCAGGGCCATGGCACCAGCACGCCCATCTTTTCCGATAGTGTTTATCTCTTCGGTAAACAATCAGCGCCAATAATCGCCAGCTTTGTTGCAGCCCACAATGGCGGACCTCTATTGCTGTCTTGCATTCTGGCCCTGGTTGCAGGCCTCATCTCGCTGGCCCTCTATATAGCGCTGCGAAGCCAGCAGGAGTATTTGGCCATCGCAATCTACCTGCTGACCGACAGTGTCATGATGGCTCTGCAGCTTTGGCTCAATCTCGGCACATTCTCTTTTCCTGTTCACTTTCTCGACTATCTTCTCGTGGGCGTACTGACCGTTACGCTGATCGAGTTCGTGCGCCTGGTGCTGCACATGGCGCGCACGCGTTGGCTGCTGGCGATGGAAGTGATTTGTTCTCTAGTCTTTCTGGTGACTCCGCTGCACACCCTTGGAATCACATCGAACACCCTCAATTCGTTGATCTTTTTGCCGGTTCTGGTGATGAAAGTAGTTCTTCCTGTGCTGCTGATCCAGGGCCAGCGAAAGGGTAACCGCGAGGCCGGCTTGCTGCTGGGGGCAATTTTCACCAGCGCCCTGGCCGACTATTGGTATTTTTTCCGCAGTTTGGCCACTTATGCGCATCTGAACGCGCTGCTTCCGTATCTTCCTTATAACATTGACCTGGGCAGCTATCCGATCAGTTTCTATCAGGTCGGCGATTTCTTTTTTGACATCTTCATTCTGATCTTCCTGGTGCAGCGTACCGTTCGCATCGCCCGCGAACGCAACCGCGTGGCTGCCGAACTGGAAGCGGCGCGCACCGTGCAGCAGATCCTCATCCCCGATGAGGTTCCCGCCATTCCCGGCTTCGTTTTGCAAAGTGTCTACAAGCCGGCCGGCCAGGTGGGCGGGGATTTCTTCCAGATTCTTCCCCTACAGAACGGCGGCGTGCTGCTGGTGATCGGCGATGTGAGCGGCAAGGGTTTGCCCGCCGCCATGACTGTTTCGCTGCTGGTGGGCACGGTGCGCACGCTGGCGCACTACACTGAAAGCCCAAGCGAAATTCTGGCTGCAATGAATCAGCGCATGCTGACGCGCAGCAACGGCGGCTTTACCACCTGCCTGGTGCTGCGCGCCGATAGAGATGGCAAGCTCACCATCGCCAATGCCGGCCACCTTTCGCCGTATCTCGGAGGCAAAGAGTTGCCGCTCGAAAATGGCCTGCCGCTGGGCCTGAGCGCGGCGACGGTTTATGTTGAATCCACCTTTCAACAGGCCCCGGATGAGCAACTGACCCTGCTGACCGACGGCGTGGTGGAGGCGCGCGACAAGGCAGGCGCGCTTTTTGGTTTTGATCGCACCGCCGCCGTGAGCGTCCAGTCAGCGGAAGCCATCGCGGAGGTTGCGCAGGCCTTTGGCCAGGACGACGACATTACCGCGATGACTTTGGCGCGCTGTGCCTGATTTTTGCCCATCGGTCTACACCGATCACCCAATCAGATGAAAAAGGAAGACCGCATCACCTATTGAGACGACCGGGTAGTATCCTAAACTCAACAGCGGCCCGCAGCTTTCAGCCAGGCACGGGATTTATTCTGCTTCAAGCATATTGAGGAGGATGGTGTGAATCGTTTCATTGCTTTGCTGATTGCAACAACGTTGCTTTTTGCTGGACCTGCTGTCTTTGCACAGACTATGAATTCGAATTCCACAGGCATACTTCAAGGAACAGTTCTGGATTCCAGTGGAGTGGTTATCCAATCTTTTATTTTGATTCATAGTGACCGGGCGGGGAACCCGATTAGCAAAGAGGTTACACAAAAAAGACAAACAGGGGAGTTCAAGATTCAGCTCAAACCCGGCCTTTACGATCTATTTATATGCTCTCCAGGATACGTTCCTATTGCAGAACTTGTTGAGATTCGTTCGGGAATGAAAACTGAGAGAAACGTCAAGCTTCAACTTGATAAAGAATATTACACTATAACTTCTATTGATTAGATTCGATGAAATGAAGTTGGCAGGTAAGTACCCAAGTTTTTGTTTCCGAGAATCAAAAGAATTAGGTGCACGTTGTTTAAGGGAATCTCTAAACAAGTACGAAGTTCGTTGGAGACCGTCCCTCAGGGGCTGAAGCCCGATTGATTATGCGGCAGTTACGGCACGACTAAAGTCGTGCCCTTTCAGAACATCGAATTCATCAGAGTTTCCAAAGAAAATCGGAAATTCGTTGCATCAAACCCGGACGACACACGTTTTGCATTTTGTTCGTAAGAGAGTAATTCGCCCATGACTTCCAAAATCCGTCTCACCGGCTGCTTCACATTTTTCTCCGTCATCCTTGCGCTCGCCCTTCGGGCGCAAACCATGCAAAACCTCGATCCGGCGCAGCAATCGCACATTGACCGCATTGCCGCGCAAGTTTTGGAGCAGACCGGCGTGCCGTCGGCTTCGGTGGCTGTGGTCCAGCACGGCAAGCTGGTTTATACGCACGCTTACGGGAAAGCTCGACTGGCCTCTGGCTCCGCGCCTGCCGTGGCCGCCACGCCGGAGATGCGCTACTCCATCGGCTCGATCTCCAAGCAGTTCACCGCCGCGGCGATTCTCCTGCTGCAAGAGGAGGGCAAGCTCTCGCTGGACGATGCAGTCGGCAAGTACGTTCCCGGCCTCACGCGCGGCAACGAGGTGACCATCCGGCAGATTCTCTCGCACACCTCCGGCTATCAGGACTACTGGCCGGAAGACTACGTAATGACCACCATGCTGCCCAACGTGAGCGCGCAGCAGATCCTCGACGGCTGGGCCAAAAAGCCGCTGGACTTTGAGCCGGGGACCGAGTGGCAGTATTCGAATACCAACTTCGTCATTGCCGGACGTATCGTGGAGCAGGTGACCGGCGCGCCGCTGATGGACTTCCTTACGCGGCGCATCTTCCGTCCGCTGGGAATGCAGTCGGTGTGGAACTCGGACGAGGCCAAGCTCACCCAGGCCGACGCCACGGCATACTATCGCCACGCTCTTGGCCCGCTGCGCCAAGCGCCCAAAGAGGGCAGGGGCTGGATGTTCGCCGCCGGCGAGCTGGCCATGACGGCGCACGACTTGGCGCTGTGGGATGAGAGCCTGATTGCGCAGTCAATCCTCAAGCCGGAGAGCTACCGGCAGATGTTTACCGAGGTCAAGCTGAAGAACGGCAAGGGCACGGAATACGGGCTGGGCGTGGAGGTGGTTGACCGCAAGGGCCATCGGTCGATTGAACACTCGGGCGAGGTCTCCGGCTTTGTCGCCGATAACGTGGTGATGGTGGATGACGGCGCGGCGGTGGTGGTGCTCACCAATCAGGACGCCATTGGCGCGGCCTCAAAGATTGCGCATTTGGCTGCTCCGGCGGTGGCTGGCTTGCCGCTTACCGATGCCGAAGGGCAGGCGCTGGCGATCTTCCGCGACCTGCAACAAGGCCGCATCGATCGGAGTCTACTGGCTCCCAACTTGAGCGACTACTTTACCGCCGAGGCGCTGGCCGACTTCAAGGCGAGCCTTGCGCCGCTGGGCGAGCCGCTCAGCCTGCGCCAGACCGGCGATGAACTGCGCGGCGGCATGACCTTCCGCGGCTTTGACATTGTCTATCCCGGCAAGCGTTTGCGTCTGACCACGTACACGTACCCCGATGGCAAGCTGGAGCAATACCTGATCGCTCCGGCGGAGTGATCATTCTGGCTTTTTGTCAGGCATAACTGACGGTGGAAGAGTTACGGCTGGCGCGCTCGCGGGCGGCGCGCTCTACGTATCCAGAGGCGCGCAGGGCTGCCAGCGGATCGGCGGGCAAGCCGCGCGCCGTGCGCCATGCGGCGGCAAGCGGGCGCACATCACTCCAGAATGTGCCGCGGAAGAGCTCTTCGGCGGCGACCAGATCGCAGGAGCTTTGCAACGCGGCAAGCTGTTCGCGATCCACCAGAGCGGCCTTGAGCCACAGCTCCTGCGCGGTGACGACGGTCTGGACGGTGGCTTCGATCTTGCCCTTCAGATTGTGGCTTTGATCGATCATGAAAGCGATTTTGCTGCCAAGGCCATCGGCGCGGCCGGAGTGAATCTCGTGGAAGATGCGGAAGATCTGGTAGGGATCGATGGAGCCCAGGGTGAGGTCGTCGTCGGCATAGCGGCGGTCGTTGAAGTGGAAGCCGCCCAGCAGATCGGTGTGCAGCAGCCATGCGACGATCTGCTCGATGTTTTGCGCGGGCAGATGATGGCCGGTATCGACCAGCACGCGGGCCTGCGGTCCGGCAGTGCGCGCCAGGTGCGAGCTCATTCCCCAGTCTGCGATGTCGGTGTGATAAAAGGCCGGCTCAAAGGGCTTGTATTCGATCAGCAATATCTGCTCCGGCGATAGTTGGCTATGGGCGGCGCGGAGAGCCTCTTCCAGCCAGCCGATGCGCCGGCGGATGCTTTGCGTGCCGGGATAATTTGAGCCGTCGGGCAGCCAGAGCGAGAGCTCGCGCGAGCCGAGGGCCTTGGCGATCTCGATGGAATCCAGCACATGTTGGAGAGCCTGCTCACGAATGCCAGCCGATGGATTGCAAAGCGAACCGAATTTGTACTGCTGATCCTGGAAGAGGTTGGGATTGATGGAGCCCGCGCGGACGCCGAATTTGCTTGCCAGAGTTTGCACTTCGGGCACATCGCCGAGGCCGTTGGGCAGATCCCAAAGGACGTGCAGCGCCATCGAGGGCGTGACGCCGGTGAGGCGATTGACCTCGGCCGCGTCGGCGAATTTTTCTTCGAGGGTGGAAGCTGCGGCGGGCTGATTGAATTTGCCAAAGCGCGTGCCTGTGTTGGCAAAACCCCAGGAGGGAATTTCGATCTGGAAGGCATCCAGGGCTTGGGCGGCCTGGTCGAGAACTGCGGATTCCGAAGAGGACATGATGGTATTACCTCGGCTTGGCGGAGCGGGTCTTTGCCGGTTTGGGCTCCGATTCTTTGGTGGAAGCGGGTTCATCATGGACCAGAATCACGTTGAGAAAGCGTGGTCCATGCACGCCTTTGATGCGGGTCATTTCAATGTCCGCCGTGGCGCTGGGGCCGGAGATCCAGGTGATGAGTTCGGGCGGCTCTTGAAAGCGGTTGAAGTATTCGGGCAGCGTTTCGACCACCTGGGAAGCGCGCAGCACGATCAAGTGCCAGTCGGGCAGCAGGGAGAGCACGCGGCGACCCTCGCTCTCGGAGTGATGCAACACAATGGTTCCCGAATCGGCGATGGCGCAGGAGCAGGCGGTGAGCACGCCTTCGGCCTCTTCGATCTCGGCAGTTGCAAGGCCGCGATCAATCTTCCAATCCACGCCCGCGGCCAGCCATTCGTCCGGCACTCCCGGCGGAACGACAAAACTGTGGCGCCCGCTGGCGGCGAGCCGCGCCTGAACGGCTGCGGGCAGCTCCGTCGGAGTGGCTTCCGTCACCTCCGCATCGTACTCACGCAGCCGCTCGATGATCAGCTTGACGCAGGCCTTGGGGCGCAGTTGTCCTTGGTGGGTGTAGTCGCGCGGCAGGGCGGCGTACGCAGCCGTTCGGTCAGGGCCCGCAGAGACACCTTCAGTGGCTGAGCGAATGTTGTCCAGAATGTGTTGCCGAGAGGAGACAAGTGCGCTCATTGGGCCTCCTTGTTGGGCGCGCGTTTGGACCACCACTCGTGGAAGCTCTCTTTGGGCAGGCCGCGCAGGTCGCGGGTCTGGGTCCACTTTCCGCCCACACTGGGCAGAGAGTGAA
>Ga0181520_10009308_pt1 | contig 13603 bp, 13 predicted proteins | sample PEATcosm2014_Bin_29_FD_132451 | JGI IMG/M metagenome (GOLD analysis project Ga0181520, IMG submission 132451) | Peatland microbial communities from MTU Mesocosm Facility, Houghton, MI, USA - PEATcosm2014_Bin02_30_metaG | ecosystem: Environmental > Terrestrial > Soil > Wetlands > Peat | place...
TGCAATCGCTCGATTCGATTGCCGTGAATGGCCGTCATGCGATCTTTCTCGCGGAGTGCCTGGTGCGCGTCGAGATGCTGCGCGCCGTACGGACATGCGAGCTGGCGATTACGCTTCACACTTCGTCTCACGCGCCGGGTAGCATTCGGCCGGAGGTTGCTTCAACGTTGCTCTTTCGTGGACGGGATGGAGTTCTCCCCGTCGATCTCTGGAAGGAAGAACACCGCGCGCTCCGGGGAAAGTTGACTCCTGTCTTCTATAACCGCGCTGGCGAGGTGCTGCATCTCCCGCAGCGATTTGAAGAGGCGATCAGAAATGTGACGGCGGCGGCTTGCTGCGTCGGCTGCAGGCATTCGCATGTCGGAACGCCGCCAGTCGCCGGAGGATTGAGACCGTGACGCATCCCTTCATAGCTGCGATTACAATCGGCGAGCCGAACTGGACTCCGCTTGAGCGGACCCTTCCTGCCTGCGAGCTTGAGGACTTCATGTATATGGGCCGATCTGGGGAAATCGAGTTATACAAGCACTGCGTCACGCGCCGCTATCTCAACATCAGTGCGGACGGCCAACGGTTCTACCGCTATTTCGACGGAACGTATGTCGAGATCACCAAAGCTGTGGCTCTCGACCATGTACGCAACCGAGACCACTAGAAAAGGAACAACCACCATGGCAAAGAGCGTCAACAGGACATTTCTGCTCGGGCACGTTGGCAAGAATCCCGAGGTCGGAACTACACCAGGCGGCACGCTCGCCGTCAACTTTTCTCTCGCAACTACCGACCGGGAAAAGGACGGTCAGGGCAACTGGTCCGACAGGATCGAATGGCACAACTTGGTCGCTTACGGCCGGACCGCTGAAATCGTGCGCGATTATGTGAGCAAGGGCACGCAACTCTTCATCCAGGGCAAGATCCAAACGCGCTCCTGGGATGACAAGGAATCCGGGCAGAAGCGGTACTGGACGGAGATATTCGTCCAAGATCTGACGTTGCTGGGCGGCGGCCGCGGAGAGAATGGCGGCTCGGCTCACGGCAATGGTCGAGACGATTCCCGGAGGACTGCCGCTGCATCGGGCTACCAGCGCCCGCAGATGGACGAGCAGTACGCCGACGAAGCACTGGACCCATCAGAAATTCCTTTCTAACTAAACATTCGGAAGCACGGCTAAGGCGCTCTTCGGCGCGCCTTAGTCATTTGAGGAGCAAAAGCGATGGCGACTAATGAAGCGAAGTCAGGTCCGGATACCGACGCTCTGTTCACGCAATTGGCGGAGCCGTTTCGCTCTTCGGAGATTAAGTGGCGCGTGACTCACACGAGCCACGATGGCACCCGCGGCGCGGTGATCGCATTCGCGGATCCGCGAGCGTACACAGACCGTCTCAACCAACTCTTCACTCCGAGCGGCTGGACCAGGAACTACGACGTCACCACGGTATCGGCCGTGACTCGGCAGAAGCGGGACAAGATTATCCAGACCGGCAAAGTCTTGGTTACATGCACGGTGACGATCGCACGGCTTGGAACTCACTCAGGAAGCGGGGAGCAGTGGGCGGATGAACAGAACGCGATGACATCGGCGGAAGCCCAGGCATTTAAGCGAGCGGCCAGCTGCTTCGGTCTAGGCCGTTATCTTTACAACCTGCCGGAGACCTGGGTGGATCTCGATGGGCAGGGTAAACCGACCAGGCTTCCCGCACTTCCCAACTGGGCGCTTCCGAAGGCTAATTCGGCGACCGGAAAGACAAACCCGGCCTGTGGTCCACGACCTCCGGTAGTGCAACGCCGCCCCATCGACCAGAAGACGACGGCTAGTATTGAGGGGTTCCGGCGTATCCTGGGCGACCCCATTTACAGAGAGATCCTCTGGCGCGTTGCGCGAGCACGGCAAGCGAACGCCATTCCCAATGCGCAACTTCAGGCGACTGTCGCGGAGGCGATGGAACGTGCCTCACGGGGAATCTCCAAGGCACAGTCCCTGGCCGAGTCGATCGGCGATACACAATTCGTCTCCGTGCTCGATCGGCTGCACATCGGGTCAATGACAACAATCAGCAATCTCGAAGCACTCAAGCATCTGGTTTCGGAACTCGAAGGACTGGCTGGGCAACCAGCCGCCTGAACGCCGAGGAATCGTGCAGCACCCCCCTCTCTGCGTGGAGGCGTCCCACTCACTTCGCAGATGATACGTCGCGCTCCGGAACCTGTCTCGGCCCCATTCCGGCGGGCTATCTGCCTCAATAACTGCAAAACGTCGCATACGCAGCGACTCCTCCGATTGACGGATGAGTCGCTGCGCCAAGGAGCTTTGAATGAGAGCCGAAGACGAGCGTTCTCAAACTTTCGTTGAAAGGGTCCTGGCTCTGCTGGAAGAACGGTTTCCATGGCTGGGATCAGGACAAGATGAACCGGTCGGCGGAGCGGATACGGTCGATGAACTCGCCGACCTGTACAAGTCGCTGATTGAGCAACGCGACACGGCACGTCGCGAAAACGGTGATCCACGAGCGTAACCGGCATTGGTCGATACCTGGAGGATCTATGTGCAATGTGCGGATGATTCGAACGGAGCCCGGTCTAGTATCGATTCCCCTGGAGAAAGCCGTCTATTGTGAGAACTGCAAGATGGTCTCGTCTTCGGCCCGGCAGCGGTGCGGTCTTTGCGGATCGGAGAGGATCGTCCGAATGGCTCCCTTGATCCCAGAGCCGTGGAACCCAGGTCCGATGCCAGCTCTTGCCATGGCCGCATAGCACACAAGCCGCTGAGAGCCTCGTCCTGATAGTTGGCGATTGAGGCGTGAACCGAGAATCCCTCCCGGCGACATCGGCGTTTGCCGTTATCTAACTGGACATGTGCCGAATAATTCAATTGGAAGCGTAGCTTGGGACGGCATCCATCAATTATTGGTGGACTATTCCTACTTCATATCAGATCTTTCCGCCGTGGCTGAGCTGATCGGGATTTGGGGCGGGCGACACGGATTGCGTCGTGATCGGATCAAAGCATCCGCTTCCGCGGGTGCCCGCGAAAGCATCGATAAGCCAATTTCGCATTTCGCTATCTGCAGTAAACACTGCCATCCAGATACTGAAGTGGCCACTGGCAGCAGCGAGCGTAGCCACAGTTCGGCGAACTGACTCGTTCCCAGGGTTGGCACGGATTTCCGCCCTGCTTTCTTCTGCCACAGCCCATGCTTCCATGCGCTGCGAGACCCTGTCGAGGGCCACCTGCTTTCCATTTTCATCTGGAGTTGCGCATATCCCCTTGTCCAGGCCTGTCGCCGACAAGATGGTTGCTGCCATATTCCGAGTCGCTGCGCTTAAATGGGGCGCAGGTATTACACTTCCGTCTGCCGAATAACAAAACGCCGCAAATGTGTTATCGCGATCGGGGAGGAGCACAGTCGCGAGGGTGATATTTGTCTGCTTCTTGCAAGAATTACAGTTCACACACGCCAAGAGAAAGTTGTCCCATCGGCCAACGAGATGCGCGTATGCGGGCAGCGACTTCGGCTGTATATGCTCGACTGCGAGCATCGTAGGAATACGTCTTTCGCAATAGCTGCAGTAAAGACCCATTCGAGCCACGAGATGGGGCTTTGCTTCTTCGTAGTTATCGAAGTCTGCGAGATAAGGAGATGCTCCACGCTGAATGGGACGCATACTATTCGCCGATCTTTGCGGCGCGCTTCATCTCCAGGAACGCTTGAAACGCCGGATTGTCTGCGAATTGCGTGGTCGCCTCAGATAGCTTTGCTTTGTACTCTTCCAGCTTCTCTTTCGGGGCCTTGGATGCCCCCTCTAGTATCTCGAGGTAGTTTCGCGCCGTCTCCTTCATGTTTTCGTACCGTTCACTGACCTCGGGATTCGGCACACCCATGATCCCCCGGGCGATATCTTCAAGCGGCTTGTTTGCTAATTCTGCGGTAGGCTGCCCCTCGAGCATCACCAGTTCTTCGCCTGAGCGCAGGCTTTGAATGAGGAAGGGAGAATGCGTGGTAACAATAAATTGTATGTTTGGGAAGACTCGACGAAGATCTTCAATGATTTTGCGCTGCCACTTTGGGTGCAAGTGCAGATCCAACTCATCGATCATCACTATTCCGGGGGTCTGATGTAACGCATCTCTGCTCAGGTGCGGGTTCAAGGTAACTACCCGCCTGGCCAAGTCCCCGATCTGTGTCAGCAAAAGACGCTGGCCGTCGCTCAGATTGCGAAACATTTGGAAATCGGCAAGCTCCGAGCCGAGGATGAGTTGTTTATAGTGACGGTTGAAATAGAGATCGGGAGCGAATTCGACACAACTGGCGATAGCCTGTTTCACCACCTCAAGAGCAATCGTCCCGGCCTTGCGAGCATCGCCTGCTTCCTGCTGGTCACGAATCCAGTCCACCAGGTCAGATTCCTGGATTTCGAAACTCGTGCAATCGCGGTATCCGTCAAATCGCGAGGGTAATTCCTGCGCAGGTTTCTTCTTTTCGGGCTTCCGATGAGCCGTCTCAAACCAGAGTCGCTCGACGCCATAGCAGCCAATCATCGGGAGTGTGACATTCTCATTTACCCTTACTTTGCGATCTGCCTCTTTGGCTAGATCAATGAGTGCTCTGGCCTCGCTGGTAGTCGTGCGCCCTTTTTCACTGCTCAGTTCGCGGCTCCACGCAAGGAATTGTCCCAACACTTGACCGTTCACTTCTATTCGTGCTGGAAACTGCGGCTCGAACGAGAGGCTATCTTCAAATTGATGTGGCTCGACGTGGACTTGTTTAGGGGAAATACCTCCTGCGGTTTGCGCGGAACGCAGCCCGAGAAACCAAACATCCACTGCAATGGAAAGGGCGTCAAGGATTGAGGTCTTGCCGCTTGCATTCTCACCGACGATTAAATTGAACTGCGGATGAAAAGTGAACTCGCGCGAGGCAAAGCGCATAAAATTCGTAATTTTCAGGCGTTCAATTTTCATTTGGAATCCTCTGCAATTTCAACAGTTTACCTTGTCGACCCGAAGTGTGCCAGCGTTTGCTAGTAGCGTCTGTTGTTGGATTTCGGATTGCCTGTCACCGAGTTGAATGGATTCCAGCGAGTCGCAAAATTCTGATTGTAGGCTCGTCAGTCCTCGCAAGTCGGCCAGTGTCCGCCGTTCGGTTTGGCATGATCCTGGGTTGACGGGAACTGCCCAACGCGTGCGTCCATCCTTGAAGCTGGAAGCTTCTAACTCGCTCATTTTATGAGCGATTCCACGAGGTGAGGTGTATTCATGCGGAATGTCGCGCGCCTGAAAATGGGTTACTACCCACTACCGGAGGCCGAGGGAGTGAAGCTTCGCTCCCTGCTCTCCTTTGATGGACCGGCTTCGGTGATCGACCCTTGCGTTGGACAAGGAACCGCGCTGCATCTCATTACGAGCGACGCACCGGTTCGGCGCCATGGCGTCGAACTCGACGCGGAACGCGCGCGAATTGCCAGCGCCAACGGTATCGAGACCATCCAGGGGAATGCCTTTGACGCGATTGCGCGGCCCGAATCCTTCTCACTCTTGTACTTGAACCCACCCTATGACTCTGAGATCGGCCCCATCTCGAATCGCAGGATGGAGGCGGTGTTCCTAGAACACACTTACCGTTGGCTGGTGATGGAAGGCGTTCTCATCCTGGTGATTCCGTTCGAGCGATTGCATGAATGCGCCGGCATCCTGGCTTCCCACTTCGCCAGTCTCGCCGTCTTTCGCATGACCGATCCCGATTCGGTCCAGTACCGGCAAATCGCAGTCCTTGGCCTGCGGCGCGACGTCAGAGGAACAGCCGTTGAGAACAATAAACGGCAACTCTTGAGCGTTGGCCTGTACGGCAGCTTCCTGGGACTGACTGAGTTGCAGCCGGGCGCGTGCCTGCCGTATTCCGTTCCTCCGTCGCCCGAGGCGGAGCTGAGCTATCGTGGCCTTCCCTACGACCTGTTGGAGGACATGCTGGCGCAATCGGGCGCATGGAGACAGGCGGCGCCGCTACTGATGCCGCATGAGGACGTTGCGACTGGCCGACCTATCACGCCGTTGCATGGCGGTCATGTTGGACTCCTATGTACCGCGGGGCTTCTGAACGGCGTCTTCGGCCAGGGAGACGACCGGCACATAGCCCGCTGGCGCTCCGTTAAGCATGTGACGACGTTTGTGGAACAGGACGGAGACACCGAGATCATTCACCACCGAGAGCGGTGGGCCAATGAGTTGTACCTGGTGTACGCCGATGGTAGGACGCTGAAACTCACTGAGACGCCGGCGAAGAAGGAGGGTGAAGCCGATGGAGAATGCACACCTGCGGCTCGGGCTGCTTGAATACGTGCGCATCACCGAAAAAGCCTCGACCCGCATTCGCCTGCGGGTCGATCGCTATATAGGGGAAGATCGGCAGGCACATCTTCTGAGCGTCTTCGGAAATGACTCGGATGTCGGTGCAATCACAGCAGCCGTTCACGAGAAAGCTGCCTTTACACTGACTTTTCCCGACCGCGACACAAAGGAGGTCACGCTCGGCGAGCATGCTTCCTGCTACAAAGGAGCCGTGACTCTGCCGGGCCGGAGACATCCTGTGCGCCATCTGCTGGCGGTGTCCCAGGAACTCCACACCAATGGGAGAGCGGGGCGGACAATTCTGTTGCGATACCGGCGCGAGGAGGCTTGGGCCACGCTGGTGAGCTTCCTTGGGCTGCCGGCCGATCCCAAGTGGGCAGAGCACATCCTTGGGATCGTCGAGGGAAAGAAGAGGATCGAGGAGATCGACGGCATCGGTTGCCAGCCAGTACTGATCTCCGCGACGACCGAGGAAGTACTGGAGTGGATCGGGGATGGGCTGAAGTCTCAGGCGCTCGACTTTCCAGGAAAGAAAGGCCCAATTATCTGGCCTCAATGCTCACTCACCGAACTCCTTTGTCTTTCAGGAGAAACCGGTGCTCCCGCCCTTAACAATTGGATCTGATCTTGAATCGGCCCTTAATTTGGGAGCAGAGATTTGAGTCTTAGGTACCAATTCGCTGGTCAAGCTGCAATTCCTTACGAACGGCGGCAATAATCTCGTGGCGCCCTCGTGAGCCGGATTCATACACCCTTCGGAGTGCGTCGATGGCTTCTTTGACTATTGGCCCAGGTTGTAAGCCAAGACTGTCCATAAGCTCGCGGGTAGAAATTGGGAGGATTGAGCGGAAGTGAGTTGCCACTTCACCGTCGATGAGGCGTTCCATTTCGATTTCAATATCTGCATCATCCGCCAATGCGGCAAGAAAAAGACGCCAGTCCGCGATGCGACGCTCACGGAATGCCTTAGCATTTATTGTCTCCCCCAGACGGCTGGCGGAATCTTCAACCATAGCGTCGAACTTGTGAGCTGGCCACTCACGCGACAACCGGCGGCGTAGATCAGATAAGAGCATCTCGCGATCCTCGGATGCTGCGACAATCGCTGATACGGTAGTCGTGCAATGGCGAACTAGTAGCAAGACATCTGCGCACAAGCGCTCAAAGGAACTCCCCCATTGGTCTACCGTCTGCGGAGAAGTTTCCCTACATGCCGTCAAGAACCACTGGGACACCGCCTTGCTAATTGCTAAATCGTGATCTTTGTTCGACGTGAGGCTGTGAAATAGCCATGTGCGAAGTGCTTGAACATGACCGCGGGTGGTGCGATGAGCCTCGACTCTCTTCGCATCACTACCGGGTAGGCACAATTGCAATAGAAAGGGAATTGAGGTCCTACCAGCTTCGTAAAGCAAAACATAACACCAGGCCGTCAGTCTTAAGAAGGCCGCTTCGTCTGCAGTACCAGCAGGGCCCCTTACCCCGACCTCCGCGAGAGCTCCTGGGGCAATTTGAGTGTCGCAGGCATGTCGAAGATCACTTACTGCCGCATTAAGGTCGGCAAAATTCATCTCCCAACACCTCGCTTGGAAGGCGGGTCAGCGATGGGTCCAATGTAGTTGAACGCAATTGCAATCCCTGTCACTTGGCGCCCGTAGCCGAGTTCCCGGTTCGGAAAGTCTCTCTGTAGCAGTTGGATACGCCGATCAATCTGATCTACGCGCAATGTGTACCTTCCCCCATCTGCCTCAGCTTCGATCCGTCCAGTAAATGACATCGGAATACCCTGCGCATCTGTAAGAACATGGCGTCGGTTGACGCGGTGGGGATCAAGGAAGTCAGATTCTCGAGAGAGTTCTCGCCAAATGTCAACTGCGGCGCGTTCGTTACCAAGCAGCCAGTTGAGGACGGCTTCAAGATACCTACGTCCATTGTCGTTAGCGGTGCCTTCGACTGCGTTTAAGGCTTCGACGACGCTGAGCAGGTCCCTTCGGTCGATCTCCTCGAACGGCAGTGGAGCACGCTCCCCTCGGAAGAGCCTCTTCCTAGTCGCAATTAGCCATCGACACTGGAGGTAATAGCGAAGGCACCGATCATCGGTCAAAACAACACTCCAATGCTGGGCCAAAAATGCGAGAGCCCCGGCTGCCTTCTCCAAATCCTCCGCGCTTGCATCGTCCGGAGCATCTGTTTGAAAATTAGGCCCAATTGATCTTGCTCGTAAGAAATAACCGGCTGTTATCCCTTGCGCCTTCAGATCTTCGAAAGCGGTCTCTGATAGCTCAGGCTCCGAAAGAACCTGGCCAAGAACGTATTTGCGCTTGTTGTATTGAACTTGCTGGTCAAATGGGAAGGAGCTTGGATCGATTCGATCTAAAACCGCGTGAATGTCGGCTTGGAGTTCTAGCCTGTACTTCTCCGGCAATTCGGCATTCTTGAGGAGATCTGCTGGAATCCAGAGACTGACATCTAGCGGGAAGTAAGTCTCGTTCGTCCCTACGGCCGCGCGTGCAGCGGTTCGCGCTGCCAAATATGCCGACCAAATGGCATCTGTGGATTGGCTGTGGCCTGCTTGGTAAGTAGCCAGATAGCCGAAGATCGTCGCCCGTTCAACAAGCAGATTTGACTTGGTGCGGACCGACCCAGGGCCTCTTTTCCCTTCTATCAGACCTAAAGCGTCTTGGACTGCGGCGCGCGCTTCCTCAAGGACTGTTGAATGAGCTTCACCTCCAACTGTGTTCTCTCGAATTGCCGATCTACGCAACACGGACTCCTGCAGCATGAGGCTTGGGTCTAGCACTCCAAAATTCGTTCGAAGCTCAGTTAGGGCACGGCCCGCAAGAAGGTACGTCTCTTTGTAGTAATTTTTTCTGGGCCCATCGGGTCCAAGCTTTTGCAGAAGGTCTAGGAGAAACCTTCGTTCTGTGCCACCGGCATCCCACCTGAGACGCGATGCCTTAATCAAATCTACTAACCTACTTCCCTCTGTCCGTGCGTTCAACATGCGACGCCGACAGATCAGTTCAGCTTCCAGGATGATTCGGGGAGACAATAGGAAATCCTCAGACGTCTCGCCATGTTTCCAGCGAAATAGATCTAAGCCTTTAAAAAGTTCAGAGATCCGAGACAGTTGAGTTCGGCGGTGTTCGGAGTTCAACGCTCGAAGGAGCACCTCCACTGGGACCGAACATCCTAACTGCCCTGGGATCATAACGTAGTCAATAAGTCTCCCGGCATCGTCATCAAGTCCTTGCAATGCAGTATCAACCAAGCTGCTGAGGAGCCTGTCGTCGGAAGATTCAAACCCTGCAGCTCGCAATTTGTCCTCCAGCGAGCCATTCCGTGCACCAGCGGTCGATGCTTCTGAAATCGCGCGACTGCGCAATTGTTCCTCAACAGTGCGAGCTTCCTGACTCAAACCAGCTGCCAAACGCGCCCGGCTAGCTGGCAGAAGCCTGTACATGTTCACCAACACATGTCTGCTGGTGCCCACATGGACTTGTGCGGATTCTCCACTAAAGTGACGAATCAAGCGTGCAAGTTGCTCCCTCTCTCCATTGGATAACTCTTCTGGGGCTTCTAAGAAGGTTTCAGGCGGTTTGCCTGGAAGATCAACCTGCCTGTATGTTGAACCGACAAGCACAACGCGACGCCCTCTACTGCGTAGTTCAGACAAAAGGTTGGCATAACGATTCAGCGAAGCATTTGTGTCGCAGATGATCACGGTTGCAGCAGAACCGTGAACCTCCGCCTCAGAACAAAACTCTTCTACTTCAGTGCTTAAGGGTATACGCGCCGTGGCATACAGTACCGCGCCTAAGCGCTTCTCCCGGATTGACGAGACCAAGCGCGCAAGAGCGATGCTCTTCCCGGTGCCGGATTGCCCATGAACGATGAAAGGGACGGCATAGCGGGCGTGATTATTAACCGCGTCAGACACCTTGGAGCACAGATCGTCCTCAAAATCGCGTACGATTGCAAAGCCATTCCTTATCCCAGAAACTAAGGCGCGAGGGCCTCCTGTATCGCCATGAAATCTGCGAAAAGCAGCGTATTCGGACTCTTTTCCTAGCGGAGGTTCGAATGCTGTCCACGAATCGTCGACTATTGAGGCTGACGCCTCAACGCGTATGCGCAAGTCCGGTGTTGGAGTGTAGGACTTTTCCGTGAACGAGATAACGCTTGGTTGATCTGAGAGGATTCTATAATCAGCGAGCTTCCCGGTGGTCCCAAGCTCTGCGACTAGGTTGGCGAGACGGCTGGGGTACACGGCGATATGACCGGTCTCCACCAGTTGCCGGTAGTCCTCAGGCAATCCGGCGACATCCGCGATACCGCACCAGACCACTTGAGCGGGCTGTAATTGCTCAATCACAGCGAGAAGGCTATCCCGTTCTAACCAGTCTTGCTCGGGATTAATGCCATCGATGATTAGCAGTCCCAAAGAGGTAAGCGTCTCTGTTAGTCGATTTAACAAGGGGACGGAGTGGACGTTCTGTCTAATCCGAAATTCTTGCCGAGTCCGTGGGGGCATCGCAGCTTGATCTGAAATACCTGCGCGCCCGAATAGGTAGTACAGGGGGGTACGTGCCGTGCTGCGGGCAGCAAGAGGAATTTCATCAGACGTAAGGATTACTTGTGGTTCGCGGAATGATGTTGCCAAGGCAGTTGAAAGACTCTGATCCAGACTTGATGTGAAAACTGCGCTCCATGGAAGAGCTGCTACGGATCGAAGCCATTCTGCCTCAGGCCGTCTTGCAAACCTTTCGGCCAACCAGATATAGAAATCTTCCGGCAAAGTGGCGCTCGAAATAATCTTTGTCCAATCACTTTCGCCGCCGTGCCCTACGCCGAGACGCTGCAATGCAAGAGTGAGCACAGCGTCTGTTCCGTCCGAACTTATCCAAGCGCTTTGACCTAACAACAAGACGAGGGGTAGCCGCTCCGATATTGCTCGAAGTATGGCCTGTTCTGGAGTGTATTTCTCCGCCACAGCATGCTCGCCGCGCATTTTCTTTAATGCTCCAATCAGCAAGGATTATATCTTGCATGCAACACAATACAAATGGGTTTCCAGGCGCTCGGGGCGCTGATAGCGGTTTTGGTGGTATTAGTGACCAGGCCGACCAAGCGAGCAACGATTGGCTACGAATCCCCGCGCTGCTGTCTCGTTCTTCATTCTTCAACAGAATCTCACCAAAGACACGTCGAATCAGTTTCTGTGAGGTACCTCTATGGAGACTACCTTCGATTATCTGCGCGCCCACGCAGTTGAATTGGGTTCGCGCATTCTCGAAACCTATCCTCCGCTGCAGAGCACCAAGGACCCCGTTGCCCCATCTCTCGCAACTCTTCTTCGCAAGGCGTTACCGGCGCAGGCGCTCGCCATCACCGGTACGGCGAAGTATCTGCGTCGGGCCAAAGCTGCGCGGATCGTAGCCGAGTGCGGCGCGGGCAAAACGTTCATGGCGTTGGGCGCAATCCATGTGCTGGCGGATGGACGGCCGAGTACCACGCTGGTTATGTGTCCCTCGCACATTACGCACAAGTGGGCGCGGGAGGTCTTGCTGACGATACCGCGAGCCCGCGCCTTCCTCATCGAGGACATGCGCAATGGCGGCGATCCCGGCCGGCAGCACGGCGTCTGCGAGGTGAAGCTGAGCAAAGGCAAGACGGTTTACGAGGGCAAGCGCCTCAGCCTGGCGGAAATGCGGCGCATGGGCCGCAAGGAATGGCGACAGCGCTTTCCTGGTCCGACGTTCTTTATCACGGGCAAGGACAAAGGCAAGCTGGGTTACTTCTGGGAGCACGTCTATCTCAAAGCCAAGTCTGGACCGAATCTGGGCGGCGTCATCAATCCGGACTCAGGGCTCGCGATCCTCGACTCCGAGATGCAGAAGCTCACCGCACTCGACTTCACCGACAAGCTCAAGGTCTCGGAAGCTCTGACCATGCCCCGCGGCGGCACCACACGCTTCTCCGCGCTATGGCAGGCTGACCGCAACCGCATTCAGCGCATGGCGCCAATCGAGTACGTCGGACGCTACATGCGCGGGTGGTTTGATTTCGCCATCGCCGACGAGCTGCACCAGTTGGCCGGCGACACAGCGCAAGGCAACGGACTTGGCGTGCTCGGACGCGCGGCGCAGAGATTGATCGCGCTCACGGGAACCCTGATGGGTGGCTACGCCGACGACCTGTTCAACATCTTTTATCGGATGGAACCGCACGCGATGGTGCGCGAGGGCTTTGCTTACGGAGGACAGGGCCGGCGCGACTTCCAGGAGCAGTACGGCGTTCTCGAAACCATCGAGAAGGTGGAAGAGGCCGACAATGCCTGTTCAAGGGCGACCAAAAAGACGGTCAGGGTTCTGCGGAAGCCCGGGGCATCGCCAATGCTCTTCGGCAAGTTCCTGATGACCACAACGGCGTTTCTGTCGCTTGAAGACATTTCGGACAATCTGCCGCGTTACGAAGAGAGCGTCATATCGGTCGATATGGACGACACCCTGCAGCAGGCTTACGAGAAGCTGGAGGAGGATATTCGTTCCGCGATGAAAGCGCATCGCGGCAACAAGAGCCTGATGAGCATCCTGCTCAACACGCTCCTGCTCTATCCCGATCATCCTTACGACTTCGACCAGATCTGGGCGCGAGCCTTCGATCCGCAGACGAAGGAGTATGTAAAGTTCCTGGTAACCGAACCCGAGAACCTCACGCGGGAGGCGCTCTACGCAAAGGAGCGCGCACTAATCGCCGACGTCAAAGAGGAACTGCGGCAGGGACGACGCTGCCAGGTCTATGCCACCTACACGGGCGAGAAGGACGTCACGCTACGATTGGAGGCTGTGCTGCGGCAAGAGGGCATTCGCGTCGCCGTCCTGCGCTCATCAGTTGCCACCGATAAGCGAGAGGACTGGTACGACCGGCAGTTGAAGGCCGGAACTGAGGTGGTGATCTGCCATCCCAAACTGGTCGAGACGGGATTGGATTTGCTCGCTTTTCCGACGCTCTACTTCTACGAGACCGGCTATTCCTTGCATACCTTGCGTCAGGCAAGCCGAAGATCATGGCGCATCGGGCAGAGATTCCCGGTACGCGTGAAATTCGTGACCTACACAGGCACCATGCAGGAGACCTGCCTTCGCCTGATGGGCAAGAAGATGCTCGTCGCGCTCATGATGGAGGGCAAGTTCTCGGGCGAGGGTCTACAGGCGCTCGACACTGACGAAGATCTGATGAGCGCGATGGCACGCGAA
>Ga0181520_10009309_pt1 | contig 13602 bp, 11 predicted proteins | sample PEATcosm2014_Bin_29_FD_132451 | JGI IMG/M metagenome (GOLD analysis project Ga0181520, IMG submission 132451) | Peatland microbial communities from MTU Mesocosm Facility, Houghton, MI, USA - PEATcosm2014_Bin02_30_metaG | ecosystem: Environmental > Terrestrial > Soil > Wetlands > Peat | place...
ACGATTCCATCTTCAAGGTTTGAAAGGAACTGAGAAGAGCGCCCACGTACCAATTCCGATACGCCGTCGCAGCCGAGGAGGTGCCCCCCATCACTCGATGGGTCGACACGGCGAACAAGCCACTCCTCATCCCGAATAACAACTCTGGCACCGGGTGCGTATGCGATCATGTTTTTCCTTCAGAGGCAATTGTAAGGCCGCTATTCGATAGCCGTTGGCTGCCGGCACATCGGTTTGTAGAGTTGTTTTGGGGGCCCATCCCCCTGGCCGCCGCCATGCCTGCAGTTCCCAGCTCTTCAGTTGCAAACTGCGCCGTGTTGCCAATCTGCCTTCCCGGGATCTCGCCGAAGCAAGGTGGGGGAGCGCTCCACAGGAGGTCGGCTGGCGTCGGCGGCGAGAGGTGTGGTCACGGTGCGTCTGGTGGAGTTGGCGATGTCGTTGGTGGCGGAGGCTGGGACGCAGGTACATCTCGGGGATGTAGGCGGCGACTAGGTGGTTGGTCCTGACGGGGTGCAGGACAGGAACGAATGCCGCGCCGTAAACTTCGTGGGACTGTCCTGTATTGGAGAGCGCAGGCAGAACTCCCGATTCCCGAGATGAGGGAGTTGGCCGTTTGGAGGATGCTACGGGCGTTACTAATCCTTGGAACGGAAAAATCAGCATTGCATCCACGGAGTATATTTTTTGTAACTCTCGCGACGGACCCATCTGTTGCTATGCGATCATACGCGACCGTGAGGGAGTACCCAGCCCATGAAGATCGAAGATGTCAGCGGACCGGGGACAGGCCCATGGCTGATTGAACAACTGCGCGATTGGGGAATCAAGACCCTAACGGATGTCCAAGCGAAGGCTCTGGCAGCCGGTGTCGCAGATGGAACGAGCATGATTGTCAGCGCACCTACGTCTTCGGGCAAGACACTCGTAGGCGAGATTGGGGTAGCCGATTAGGCGGAGTCATCCTCCTCGTTCCACACAATAGAAGGGTGGTCTTTACCTTCTCGCCTCTTCTTTACCCCCCTCCTGAACAGCCTGACCAGCTCGGCTTCATCGGCAGTCAACTCTCCATTAAGATATTTGTAAACCCTCCTCTCAATCTTTTCGACAGAGATAAGGTGTTCAAAGCTGGCAACGAAAATGAACCGGCGCGTCCCGCCCGTGCCTTCGGAGGTAGACACCATCGATTCGAGATAACTGACAATCGCGGAGCGGCTCTTCAGATAGGCATCAAGCCATCCCTTAGCAGCGGTGTTGTCAAATCTGGCCCAGAAATTCACTGCGAGCAGCATCTGCTCCGGCGGAATCTGGGAATCCGGGGAAGCGGCGCGAACAATGGCTTCCAGACCAGCTTGATTGAGGCGCTCGCGGTTCGCTTGCTGCTCGAAGAAAGGAAGGGCTCTCGATCCTGGGTCTGGCCCATGAGTCAAAAGTTCAACCGTCGCGATCGCGAATGACAATCCGCGAGTTAGCTGCAGGGCTTCTTCTATTACTTGCAAACGTTGGTCTTCCGGAAGCCGCTGAAGATACCAGTAGGTAATGCTCCGAACTCGATCTTTGGGAGATGACTCGAAGAAGCCGTACCGGCGTTTCCCGACCTTCACCTGATAGAGAGCCGCAAGAAATGTTGCTGCATGGTCAAGTGGCAGCGATCCCTCGAGAGAGGCGACTCTAGTGAGCATCACATCGAGCAAGTCACGTTCGGCAAGCCTTGCGAAGATTTGCTCAAGCTCCGCGATTTCCCCCATGCTCCCGAGTAGGCCGTCGATATCGGCTTGTGAGACATCTCCCTCTGGAGTGGCGAACTGAAAGTATCGATCAAACGCCTGATAGGAACAGACCCGCAACTGTCGAAACCATCTGCCCTCCACATCGTCGCCTTGGAAGCGTAGACCCTTCCTCAGATTTAACGGCGGAAATATCTTAGCCAACAAGTCCCGTATTGCATCTTTATTTGCATCGGATGACAAGGAAACTAGCTCTTCAATGCGCCGCTTATCTGCTTCAGCTTCCTTATCCCGTCGCCATCTCGGTAGAGGCGTCAGAATGTCCTTTGCTTCCGGAATCCTCTTATAGACTTCCGGTTCAAACAGCCGAATAGCTTCGAGCGCGATGAGGTCGACAGGATTCACTTCGAAGGTGTCGCCATTCATGAACAATTGAATGTGGAAAGCAAGAGTCCCAAGGAAACGGTTCAGGTCCCGAAAATTGCGTAACAAGGAGAAGAGGTGCGGAAAGATCGCGCCCCAATAGTCACTTGCAAAACGCTTCTCAAGCCCGGGTCCGCTCAAAAGCTCATCGAGTCCCTTCACAAATACATCCTGAAGCTGCTTCCGGTTCACAGCCGGAACATCGAAGCTGACTTGAATAATCTTCTCGAGATATGCCAGCGGATTGTCCGGCGCGATTTCTTTCAACGCATCAAGGACACTCTTCTTCTGCGCCAGGAGCAGGTAGATGATATTTGGGAAATCCGCATTTGCCTTGACCAGTTGTAGTGTGTAGCGAATCTCTTCCTTTGTGAGCCGATCAATGTCATCGAGTACGACCAGAATAGGCTTGTCGAGCGACCGGAGGTCCTCACTTATTTGCTCTTTCAACTCGGACAGGGTGAGAGAGTCCGTCACTCCTTCTGCCTCCAATGCCTCAGCTCCGGTTTTGGCGACTGAAGCAAGACTCTCTACCGAAGTTGCGGCACCGGTTATTGCAAGGCCAATGTGATCTCCAGGGGGAACGGCTGACCGGAAGGCACGAGCGACCGTTCCAGCAATTGAGAGGATTCCCGCATATTTTTTCCAACGTGCGACGCGGCGCTTGACCACCGCCTCTTCGGAAGGACCCGTATTTCCGAGGACCTTACTGATCTCTCTGAAGAAGGTCTCTGATAGCAACTCCTGCCCAGACACCTGCCACGGACTGAACTCGACAACGTGTAGGCTTTTTGCTTCGTCGTGGCCTATCGACTTGAGGACAAGATTCTTAAGCGAAGTCTTACCGCTTCCCCAATCTCCAAAGAGCCCAATGACCAGACTGGGCTTGTCACGCCAAGATCGAATGACATTGGCCAGAGCTTCGGCAAACCCACCGCGGTTTAGCCTGTCTTCCGCTTTGTCTTTGATGGGAAGATCAGCTGAGATGTGAGATTCAAACGATCGCTTCTCTGACATGGCTGTGTCCAGATTTCTCGACTTTCATGAAACACGTCAACCTCGTATTATGCTCTCAGACTGAAGGATTAGTACCGACAAGGTCGGCCAGTGTCCGCAATTTGGATCACAGCCGAACGGCACAGTCCCTAAAGATTGCAAGGTGGCCAAGGTGGCCAGCAGCCGAGGCCCCGCGACCGTCGAGGCCAGTGATCTGCGAGGACCTTCCTTAGTTCCATTGCACACTGAGCGGTTTTCTGGGAGGTATCCGCCGATACGAATACTTGCTCTCGCCGAGCATCAGGCCGCCACATACAACGTACCCCTCGGGAACCGACAATGCTTGGCGAAGCGGAGCATGAACGGCGGCAACGCGGGTCAGGTAACCGGCCCAGCAGACGCCCAGGCCGCGTGCCTCTGCCGCCAACTCAAGAAAAGTCAGGGCAATGGCGCAATCCTGCTTTCCCCAGCCATAGTCCACCGGAGCGCAGGCCACAACGACTGTGGGAGCGCCACGCAAGACAAAGTCGTATCCGCTGTTCCATGACTCCAACATGGCCGTACTGTTACCTGAACTCTGCATCCAGTTCACCGACTCCTGAGACAATGCATGTACTTTTGCCGCATTACCCACGACAATCCAGTGCAGTTTTTGGGAGTTGGAAGCCGTTGGAGCGCGTCGAGCCACGTCGAGCAGCTCCTCCAAGATCTCCCTGGCGACAGGCCGGTCTTTGAATGTCCGCACAGACCGCCGACTCATCAGTAAACCGTCCATCATCGCCGGAGCCGGTAGGTCTTTGGGCATAGGTAGAAAAGCTTCCTCCGGCAGGCCGGTGTGAGTCAAAGCATGGCTGGGGCACACGGCAACGCAATGGCCGCAGAGAATGCACCTGTCCTCAGAAACTTCCTCGGGAAACCCTTCCTCATTGAGTGCAAGAGTCTTGGACGGACAAATATCCACGCATACACCGTCTCTCTTGCATAGGCCTGTATCAACTGTGATCTGGCTTATAATTGAAATCTTTCATGGTTCCTTGCGGTGAACGGCAAAATGCCTTGATCGCAGTGTAACTCTCAAGTATGCCGTGTCCAGTCTGGTGGCCACCTCCTCCACCCGAGAGTACGCGGACCATGGCTTTATGTCCTATCGAGCGGACCGAACCAGGTTGAAGCACGATCAGCCCTTGGAACATTTCTTCAACGACGTCTTCCGGGCGGCGAATGAACTGTCATGACAAAACCAATGAACAGCGTTGTACGGAGGCATGCGCCACTCGCATGATCAGATGCGGTTGATGTATGGCATGATCGGGCACTATTCTCGCCGTGAATCGACTATCACTAAAATGAGTGCATCTGATCCTCAGTGCAAACAGGGTCGAGGAGCCCCACTGCGATGAGAGATTTACCCCTGTCAAAGGTCTACAAACTGCTCGAACCGGGTCCAGTTGTCCTGTTGACGACAGCCCACAAGGGTCACGCTAATCTGATGACGATGTCCTGGCACATGATGGTCGAGTTTGAGCCACCACTGGTTGCATGTGTCGTCAGCAACGCCGACTACAGCTATGCGGCATTGCGGGCAACGAAGGAATGCGTGATCGCCATTCCGGCACTGGAGCTGGCACCCAAAATCGTGGGAATAGGCAATTGCTCAGGCCGGGACGTGGATAAATTCAAGAGGTTCCGGCTGACGCCGGCGCCAGCCCAGCGTGTGTCGCCACCACTGGTGGCCGAATGCTTCGCCAACCTCGAGTGCAAGGTGGTCGATACCCGTCTCGTCAGCAAGTTCAACCTCTTCGTCTTGGAAGTGGTCAAGGCTTGGACTGATCCGGCGCAGAAGCACCCAAAGACCATCCACCATCACGGGTACGGCAGATTTTGCGTGGACGGTGAGATGATCAAGCTGAAGTCGAGGATGCCGTAGCGATACCAACCGAATACACTCCGACTAGGATGAACGATTCCTCCCCACAACCGCGTACCCCCTCAGAAGAGATCGCCGGCTTGGTGGAGCGGGTCACTTATTTCAATGAAGAGAGCGGGTTCGCCGTACTCCGGGTGAAGGTCCGTGGGCAGCGAGAGTTGGTCACGGTCCTCGGTTCCTTGCCGTCCGTGAGTGCCGGAGAGTGGCTGACCGCTAAAGGATGGTGGGTCCGGGACAAGGAGCATGGCCTCCAGTTCAAGGCCCAGGACTTGAAAGCCGTCCCTCCAACCACGAGCGAGGGTGTCGAACGGTATCTGGCCGGCGGCTTCGTGAAGGGTGTCGGCCCCGTCCTGGCGAAGAAACTGGTGGGACATTTCGGCGCGGAGGTATTGGAGGTTATCGGCAACAACCCCGACGACTTGGAGTCCGTCGATGGTATCGGGCCAAAGCGCCGGGAACGGATCGCCAATGCCTGGCAGGAGGGGATGCAGATACGCAAGATCATGGTCTTCCTGCACAGCCACGGGGTCAGTACCGGGCGCGCGGTTCGCATCTACAAGACGTACGGGAATCTGGCCATCCAAACGGTGCAGGAGAACCCGTACACCCTGGCGAAGGAGATCCATGGCATCGGGTTCGCCACGGCGGATCAGATAGCCCAAAGCGTCGGAATACCCAAGGATTCACAGAATAGGGCTAGGGCCGGGATCGACCACGTACTTCTGGGGGCAACCTCCGAGGGGCATTGTGCCCTGCCGCTGGAGAAGCTGAAGGCGGCGGCAGTGAAGCTGCTGGAAGTGCCGGTGGAGACCGTCGAGCAGGCTATATCGCAGATGCTGACCAGTGGCTTTCTTTTGCTGGAAGAGATCGACGGCGAACCATTGATATTCCTCCCGCACCTGAGGAAGGCGGAGGATGCCATTGCAACGAAGATCAAGCGGCTGGCCACTGCCGGCGTGACCTACCCAAAGATCGACTTCGAAAAGGCCGCCGCCTGGTGCGAGCAGAAGACCGGAAAGACCCTGGCCCCGAGCCAGCGTGCAGCGCTCAAGACCGCGCTAACCAGCCGGGCCGTCATCGTTACCGGCGGTCCCGGTGTGGGTAAGACCACATTGGTGAACTCGATCCTCCTGATCCTGCAAGCCAAGAAAGTGAAATGCCTGCTGTGTGCTCCCACCGGAAGGGCGGCGAAGCGCCTCACAGAGACCACTGGGATGGAAGCGAAGACCATTCATCGGCTGCTGGAGGTTGATCCGGCCACGGGTAGGTTTCAGCGCAACGAGGACAAGCCGCTGGACTGCGACCTCCTCATTGTCGATGAGACCTCGATGGTGGATGTGCTCCTGATGTACGCCCTGCTCCGCGCCCTCCCCAAGACCTCCGCACTGATCATGGTAGGAGACGTGGATCAGCTCCCCTCCGTTGGGCCGGGTAATGCCTTGCGTGACCTGATCGATAGTGGGGTGGTACCCGTTGTTCGCCTGACCGAAGTGTTCCGCCAGGCGGCCACGAGCAAGATCATCACCAACGCTCACTTGATCCGCCAAGGGAAGATGCCGGAGCTGCGGTCGGCGAAGTCTGGTTGCGACTTCTATTTCATCGAGCGTGATGCGCCTGAGGAGATCGCCGCAACCCTGGTGAGACTGGTTCAGAACAGAATCCCGAAGGGACATCGACTCGACCCAATCCGTGATATTCAGGTTCTGTGCCCGATGAACCGGGGCTCAATCGGAGTCCGCGAATTGAACATCGTGCTCCAGATTGCTCTGAACCCCGTTCAGCCCAGTGAGCCCGCCGTTGAGCGATTCGGATGGCGGTTTCGGGTCCGGGACAAGGTCATTCAGACTGAGAACGACTACAAGAAGGAAGTGTTCAATGGGGACATCGGCACCATCGAGAAGATCAATCCCGTCGAGCAGGAGCTTTCCATCCGCTTTGATGACAGGCTGGTGATCTACGACTTTGGGGAACTGGACGAGGTCTCGCTGGCCTACGCGGTGACCATCCACAAGTCGCAGGGCTCGGAGTTTCCGGTGGTGGTGATTCCGGTGGCAATGCAGCATTACATGCTGCTCCAGAGGAACCTCATCTACACGGGCATTACCCGTGCCAAGCGGTTGTTGGTGGTGGTTGGGCAGAAGAAGGCTCTGGGCCTCGCAGTCAGAAACGACCAGTCGCGCAAGAGGTATTCGGGACTGCTGAGCAGCTTGAATCCCCTCAGCCGTCAGAAAGCTACTTTGCGGGAGTAACCGGAATCTTCGCCTTTGGCTGGGCTGCCTTTTTCGCGGAGACGGCCTTCTTGGCCGGAGCAGTCTTAGGCGCTGCACCGTTGGGGGTGGCACTCTTCACGGCTGGCGTTGCTGCAACTTTCCGTGCTGCTTTCTTTGCAGCCTTCTTGGATTTCGCCCAACGTGCCTTCTGCGCCGCCGCAATCTTCGCACGTGCTTCGGGGCTCATGGTCCGTCGCACTAAAGGCTTTGCTGCCGACTTTGCCGGGATGGAACTCGTTGCCTTGCCAGGCAAGCTAACTCGGGACGGTCGACCAGGCTTCTGCTTGATCGTGATCTCAGTGCCGGCCAAGAGCGCCTTCGCTTTCCCCAGCCGCGAGATCAGCGCGTCAATTTCGATAAGGATGTCCGCTGTATTCATGGATCCTCCAAGCTTTGAGAATACTCGAGTGATCATCGAGCTGGCCAGCCAGTATGAATGTTCCACTGTGTATTTCGATCAAAGGGAATCTGTGATCTGGGAGCACGGCCTCAACGTCGCGTGTACTTCGACAGGAGGAAATCCATGTCATCTCCGACGCCATAGCCAAACTCATGGCTGATAATCCGTACACCATCTAACCTGGCGACAAGGTCGTCCCGGCGATCGTCTGATACTGTATTTGCGAACTTGAGGGCCTGTTCGAACATGCGCACCAGTGCATCGTAGTATCCCTCATCATCGTTGCCAACATCGCTCGAGAACCCAGCGGCCCGCTCGCAGTAGAAGACCATCAACTCTGCCAGTCCTTCGGGATCGCCAACAGCCTTCTTGTAATCGGAGATGGCCCGTTTGGCTTGCGAGACAGAGGTGTCCTGCTTCCTGAACAGATCAGGCCAAAGCCACCGATCAATGGCTTTCTTGTATGGCTCCAGCACATCCTCGCCCAAGCCAAAGCGGGCGTGAAGAAACGTCTGATTATCCTTGTGCGCAGTGTAGAGCCCCTGAATTAGGCCAAGCAATGCTGCCCGGTCAAAACTCGCGAGTCTTGCTTTGACATCTGTCCACGTGGGTTGCGATTTTGACTGACGTTTGGCCATGTGCGTCTTCGATTTTACCCATGCGAGCTCCGTATGTGGCCCGAATTAAGTCCACTTCAGAAGCGGTGGTCTTGCGCCACCCAGCCATGCCAGGACACCCGCCAGCCGCCTAAAAGTTCGTGCTGCACACATAATTCGCGTCGTCGGTGCTCCCGGTTCCCTTATATTTGGCCACCAGCGGATACTGACACAGCGGCCGCGATTGCATAGTCGTCCCTGCCGGGGCGCGGCGGGCAGTCGGCAGTGTCGCTGGTGCCTTGCCGTCCTCCACCCAGGAAACCAGGGCGTCCAACTGGCCATAGGGTGAGGGTCCGGCACCACCGCCGCAATGACCGACACCGGGCGCCATAAACAACCGAGCGAACTCGGCTGTCTTTTGCGGACCTCCCATTTGTTGCTGAACTCGCTTGTAATAGTCGATTGTTCCTTCGCCGGTGATCAACTGATCGGCCCAGCCGTGCCATAGAATCACCTTGCCTCCGTGGTCACGGAAAGCAGTGAGGTCAGGGTTATCGGTTCCGATCACCGCACCGAACTCCTCTAGCGATTGATCCCAGTAAAGGTCGTAGGCGGCAGGCGTAATTGTTGTCCAGTCGAATTGCGGATTTTGCGTGATGAAGTACTTCAACCAGTCCATGGTGAACATGAAGAGCTGCGGTTTTATGGGCGTTCCCCGGCTGGCGGACAATGCAGTCAAGTCTGCTCCCATCGACTGACCGTACCATAGGAAGCTTCCATCTTCGCGGCGAGGGCCTTGCCAGATCTTCCGAAGGATATCGGCATCGGCTTCGGTGAAGACCCCGCAGGTTCCGGCGGTCGTGCCGACAAGCACCTTGGGATCGTAGGTGCAGCGTTTCGGATCTCCGATGACGCCGTCCTTCACGCCATCGATTGCATCGCAGGCGGCAATTACCGCCGCGGTGGCGGCCGCCAGTTTGCAGGCTGGTAGGGGATCTCCCGCGACGCTCATCTGTAGCGTGCCCCACATCGACTGCATGATGAGCTTGGTCCAGTTGATCGCGGGCGCTCCAGCAACGATGCCGTTATAGTCCTCCGGATATCGCTGCGCCTCCATCAAACCCTGGCGTCCGCCGGTCGAGCAGCCGTTGAAATACGAGTACCGCGGCGCCACTCCGTACATAGCCTGCGTGAGCGCCTTGCCGGTTACCGTCATCTCGTGAATCCCCACGTGCGCATTATCCCGAATAACTTGCCAGTCCAAGCGACCGTTGGCATCCAGAGCGAAGCTGCCGCTGCCTCCGGCGTGTCCGGTATCGGTTGCACCGGACGCGTAGCCAAGGGCGACAGGTTGATTCACGCTCCCTGCGCTGCCGCCGGAAAACCCGCCGCCGCCCGTACCGAGAAAGCGGCCGTTCCAGTTCGATGTGGGAATGGCGATCCATATCTGGACCTTGTCCCCTGCCGGCGGATGCGTCGTTACGGCCGTCACCCGGCAAATACCAGGATCCTGTGAGTCGACTGCGGCCGATTCGATGGTGGTATTTGGCAATGCCACTGTCGCCAGACTCTCGCACGATCTCGCTGGCTTCGCATTCGGGATCGCAGGCTTTGGAGTTGCGCCCAGTGGCGGAAGCGCCGGAGCGGTTCCGCGCCCCACGCCTCCCACGGTTTGACCGCCTCCCTGAGCTACGCTGGCTGCGATCAGCAGCACGAACAACAGTATCCGGTTCATCGATGTCTCCTACAGGTGGCGGCAACCATCATAGTGCACACGACCGGCGGCTGGCCTACCCACAAACCCATCTTGAGTGCCCCATTCATACGCAGCGACAGTTGTCCCCGGCCTGTTTGCTAGCTGGGGTGCATAAGCCTGGTCATAAAGGCTATCGCGCAGTTTCATACTCTCGAAACCATCCCGCCGGCCGGCCGGCCTGCTGCTCCGCGCGCCGCTCTGGGGGGCTGAAAGGCCGATTTGTACCTGGGGAGGCAAGGAAGCAGTAGGCAAGTTTCGGTTTTTATAGCGGAAAATCTGCCCCATCTTCATCCTTGAGTTCATAGTCGATTGGTTTTATCGTACCGTTCTCAAGCACTTCCATAATGTTCGGTACTTTGCAAATTTCAGCATCGCTTAGGGCACAAGGCGCCTGCGGCCCAAACCGTACTGAATCGCCATCCATATCTACGGACAGGTCAAGCAAGCCAGCAAGGCACATGACGTATTGAATCCTGGACTGCGGAGAGGTCAACTTCTTCTCTACGCTTTTGCAAGCGCGGTGAGCAGCGAGGCAGATGTTACCCTCAAGGGGTTCGGAGATATAGCGACTGGGCAGTTCGTACCGCCGGCCGAGGGACTCCGCACAAGAGAGAACGAGCCTGTCGGCACACGAACGCTCAATCTTGTTCTGTTTGAGCCACGCATGCCAACGCCCGCTGCGACCGGGGCGTGATAGACGGCATTTCATTCGGTATAGAAGTGGTGCCAGAACGGCGTCGGCCTTCTCCACCTCAGATTTGTAATAGTTCATTGTCCGAGCAAGGTGTCTTCGGTTCGCCCAGGCTTGGACGGTCTCACCGGCGAGGTAGGCATCGTCCACAGTTTTCGAGCACAGATGTAGCAGGTTGTCTTCGAACACATCGTCAGTTGAATTGTATTTATCTATCATATTGGTACCTCACATTGAATTGCGCACCGCGAGCATCAACGGCACTTACAAATTAATTCCATAGCAAAATTATTGTTCACCGGCTTGGTGAAGGCCGATCATCTACTCGCGTGCATTCGCTGCGGCGACGATGTGTCGGGCGAATCGTGCTGGGTCCGATGGGGAACGACAGCCAGTGGGGAAGAGGGGGATAAAGCCCCATCTATACTCTCTATTACATCTATCTCTATTCCCCTTAAGAACTTCTAAAGAGAAAATGCCTCACTTGAAACACTTTTCATCGTGCCTTCAACGGATTACCTCCTCACTTCTTCCCCACTTCAGTGGGGCATTCGCCCACTTCTTTACTCGTCATATTCAAGGTTTCTCAACTTGGCGTCCTCTTTGTCGGCAAACAAACGCCAACTCGGCACCGAATCCACGTATGCAGTGGTGCATTGCTCCACTTGAGAAGGGGTGGAGTTGAAGCAGTACATGGTGGTGCCATCAAGCACCTTCTTCTCAATCCCCAGTAGTCGCAGTGCGGAGAAGTTCTCCTTCAGCCGCTTCCCAAAAACCGCACTACTCCGCCATGCGTCGGTCACCTGGCGATAATATTTTTCAGAAAGTTCGCGGTATATTTCACTCGCACGAACCCAACGCCCAACATTTTTCTCAGGGTAGCTGCCAATCCAACGGCGGACGGCGTCCACGAGTGGGCTATCCTCGGTGACACGCTCCTGGTACTGAGCTTTGCAGCCTTTCCAGATGACGACCATCTCATCCGACCACTCCTCGTGGTCAGCGATCCGCATCGTCCAGCTCTCAAAACTGTGCATCTCGGAGATCGGCGGATACTCCTGATCCCGCTTCGCCGTCAACGCCTTGACGACCAGTTGCAGTCGCAGCAACGTCTCCAACTTCATATCTTCAGCGTCGGCGATCAATTGAGCTTTCATCTGCTCGACGGTCACATACTCAGCCTGCTCAGGCTTGCGAATTGGAAAGAATAGCGTACGTCGTGCCGCGTCTGACCGGTGTGACGGGAACGGGCTCACTCGAGCGGTCAGGAAGATATGGCACCGCAAGCTATAACTACGGTTGACGTTCGTCTCGTACAGTTGGGCAATGTCCAGCTTGCCACCAGTGCAGCATTTGCACATGATGTCGAGGTAGCTTTGGTATTCGCCCCGGTTGAAATTTACACCATCAATATTGTCAAAAATCTGAATGGCTGAGTTCGTCACGCTTGCAACGAAGTCACGCATTTTGGTTGGCAGGGCCCCACTCTCATACTGGGGCCCCTCCAACACCCACATGATTTTCTCCCAAAGTGTCGACTTGCCTGACCCTTGCTCTCCGAGACTCATCATCATAGGGTGGAGCAGTAGGCTCTCACCCATAAACAGGCTGAGGTAGCGCAGGAGGATCAGCTGTTGGTACTGCTCCGAGCTGAGCTGACCCTCCTCGAACATGCCGAAGAAATGCTTGCACAGCGGCGTATCGCAAACCTTGCCACCACGATTGCTCAACTTGGCGGCGAGCTCCGCCAGTCGGTCCTCCTTGCCTTCCAGTGCCGGCCACGGCTTAACATCTGGTGAGGAGACGAGCACGCCATCCGTCCCGTTGGGGACCTCAACGATGGCATCAGCCGTTATCTTGAACATCCCACCGCGCCCGTTGTTCAGGTACACAGCATCGCCATGCATACCCCCGTATTTCTCGATGCGGACGGCCTCGCCATTGGTCAAGATGTGCAGGCTTAGATTCTCACGCACCAGCCGGGCATCCGGCTGCGTCATGCGTAGATGAAGATTCCCGAGGAACTCGTAAGCGTCCATGTCGTTCGACCAGTTGTATATCCGGTTGTCGCTCGGGATGAAAACATATCCGTATGCGTCGAAGTAGAGCCTGGCATTCGGTTTCAATACCTCACAGAGAACAAATTGAAGGACATCTTCCTCGATGACATGCTTGGCCTTCTTGCGGGTCCTCGTTTTGCCATGGTCGTCAGTCCAGACTTCCTTGCCTTCTCGCACAATGTCCAAGGCCTTTGCGTACCGGCTCCAGGTAACTGGTTTGGGCTTGGCCTCATGTCCTGCACCAAGCGATAATGCCTCTCCGTTTAGGTCGAAATCTTCCTCTTCGGCAATGTCGAGGCCGTGGCCCTCTTTCTTTTTCCATATCGGATATGGATAAATCTCTTCGCACAAATCCCAAAGTTTCTGCAAGAAAGGACCGATCGTCCATCCTGTGCAGTCATCGGAAAAACACTTAACGCCTAGAGTCTGGCCGACGAGAAGCTGTGTCTTGTCGTTATCTCCACGATGCTTGTGGCCGGCGTTAACACAGCCGAACAAGGTGACATGGCGAATACCACCCTCGTCGTATTCGTTTTCAATCTCGAACAGGTCTGCCAGGTGTTCAGGCAGTCGCTCATGCACCCAGTCAATGAGATGGTAGTAGTCGAAGTCGTCATCGAGTTCGGGGTAGCCATCATTAGCCGGCGCCGAGACTGGGTCATCTTCTTGTTCATCTAGCGTCAGAGCCTGAAGCTGGTCCTTGGTCACGAAAGGCTGTACTTCGTGCTTGATAATGTTTGATTGCCGGTGCGGGCGCTC
>Ga0181520_10009310_pt1 | contig 13602 bp, 12 predicted proteins | sample PEATcosm2014_Bin_29_FD_132451 | JGI IMG/M metagenome (GOLD analysis project Ga0181520, IMG submission 132451) | Peatland microbial communities from MTU Mesocosm Facility, Houghton, MI, USA - PEATcosm2014_Bin02_30_metaG | ecosystem: Environmental > Terrestrial > Soil > Wetlands > Peat | place...
AGGTAGAGTACCTTAGGTCCTGGGGGCCTAGGCTAGGGCGTGTGCAGCCCACTCGCGAAAACGCAAACGGCGGCTCCCAAGGGCCTTCTTTTTTGCGGGGCACCGGTTGGCGCGCGCGGTTTACGAAACGGCGGCTTCAGGCGCGACAGGAGTCCTGGGGAGCGAATTTTGCCCGGGGGAGAAGAGCGCGAGCAACTCGTCGATATAAGCGTCCATTTCGCGTTCGCGCAGCATCATCCGCCACTTGCTATTCTGGCAGTTTCGGCATACGCGCTTCGAGCTGAAAGTGTAAGCGCCGCACTTAGAGAAGAACCTGCAAGGGGCGCTCCCCTTGCTGTTTTTGTGACGCCCGCACCGCTCCCGGCCCTTATGAGGGTGTGTTTGACATCGGTTGCCACGCGGATCGGTGTATGAACAGGACATGGCGTGGTGAGACTGTGTATAACACCTGGTATAGTAATGTCTAATAAAACGTGTGTAGGGCTCTCACCGCAGTTATTTTGATTTAGAGAAAAGTTGCGCACTAGTCATACCGATGGCCGCACGCCTGCAGCCCTACGGCCTTGAGGACGTGTACCCTCTCGTGTCTCCGCCCGCGTTTATTCGTGACCGAGCATCGTGGCAGAGAGCTGCCGACGAGAGTCTTGTCAGCTGGCGCGAGCGAGTGCATAAGCAGTGGGTCACCCATGTCGGGCCGCTGCCAGACAAGGTCTACAGACGGGCACGCATGATGCCATACCTGACGGTCGCCGTCCTGAAGGAGCACGCGTCGGCGCTGGACTTGCTCGACGAGATCCTGGGTGTCCCGATGTGGGCGCCGAAGGGTAAAGTGAAGGGCCGCCGCAACGGGGCTCTTCGTTGGAGGGAGTATGTGGCCGCAGCCGAGCCCACGAAGAACGAGTTTATTGCCGAAGTTGAGAAGAAGATGGCGAACCCGCACGTGAGGTCAGTGAAGATTCGTTTCCATACCGAGGATGGGCAAGGGGGGCTATACCCAAGCTTTCGGATGATTGCCAAAGCGACAAAGAAGAAGGGCGACACTAGAGCTCAGTTGCGGCGCATGGAGAGGAGGAGGGATATTCTTGCGGAAGCGCAGAAGAAAGCAGTGGCGGATTATGAAAAGCTGTTCGGGTTAAGGATGGAGCAGTGGGAGCTGGAAGATGAGATAGCGGTAGAGAAAGCGAAGCTTGCCAGCTATAAAGAGCAGATTCTGAAGGAGGAGATCGTGGAAAAGAAGCATGGATCAGATGTTCTTGAGGAGGAAGCAGAGCTCGACACCGCCTGGATGGAGGTGTACTGGGTTGTACAGCGGCAGGCGGGCGCCGCCGGGAGCAACGCGTATAAGGTGTCGATGACTAACCTATACGCGATGCGCGATTACACGTGTGCCGACGGCGATTGTGTGCTCGCGTGCGTGCGAGCGGTGGCCCCCAAGACGATGAAGAAGAACAAGACAATTCGGCGGGAACTGGGGCTTGCCAAAGGCGCGGTCGGGTTTCCAGACCTGGAAGTGGTTGCGAGACACTTTAAGGTGGGCATTAAGGTCTACATTGAGGCCACAGACGTTGTCGAGGAGTTCGACGACGACCCGGTGAACCGCTTCACCGGGTCGCACACCCACCGCTGCGTGTGGACGGTCGAGCCGCGCGAGGGCGAGCCGACGGCCAACCTGTATTACGCGCCGGGCCACTTCAGTCACATAACAGAGTTTAGGGAGATTCCACCGACGGCGTACTGCCCGGTTACCGGCGACTACAAGGCGCACTACACGCAGAGCCAGATAAAAGAGCGGCTGCGCGAGCAGGGGCGCTCGTACATTAAGGGGATCTCCGAGTACCACTGCGAGCTGGAGAAGGCGAGCGCCTCGTACAAAACGAGGCTTCTCGTCTTTGACTTCGAGACGGTATGGGGCCCTGAGCGAGGCGGCGAGCTAAGGCCGTACGCCGTCGCCTGGTATGACTTCGATCCGCTAGTGGACGCCATTAGTGGAGCACTCGAGCCTGAGGTGAAGTATGCGTTCGGGCTCGACCGGTGTGCGCACGACTTGATAGACTATATTGCCGACGCGCCCGCCGACGTGAAGTACGTCCTAGCCGGCTTCAACTCCTCGCGCTTCGACAACTACCTGCTGGCCCGAGCAGCGCAGAGCCGAGAGATGCTGACGAGGGTGTTTGCTACGGGCAACACCTTACGCGGCGTGTGGATGGGGCGGCACGAGGCAGTTGACATCGCGCGACTGTGCCCAGGCGCCACGCTTAAGCAGCGCTGCATAGACTTTAAGACCGATCCGGTCAAGGTCGACGGCTTTGACCACGCGCTCGTGCAGGAGGAGTTCCTAAGGGGGAACCTCGAGCAATGGTGCGCGGACAACCGCGAGAAGCTCGAGCATTACGTCAAGTGCGACGTGCTTAGCACCGCCAGCCTGTTCGTCAAGCTCAGCGGCGAGCTAAAAGAGCTGATTGGGGTAGACGTCTTAAAGGGCGAAGCGCAGACGATCGGCGGCGCGGCGTGGACTGCGTACGAGCGTTCGGCTAAGAAGGAGGGGCGGGTGAAGTTCCCCGCGCCGACCGAAGAGATAGATGCCTTCTTTCGCAAGGCGATAGTTGGAGGGCGAGTCCAGAACTTTAAGAAGAGCGGCCACACAATTCGCGGAAAGCTGCGGATGGTTGACGTAGCCAGTCTCTACCCAACCGTGATGTACGGGAAGAACCGCCACCTAATGCCGCCCGCGCTGAAGTACGGCTGCTTCCCCAAAGGGAGCCCCACGGCCACCGATGTCTACATGCCAGGGAAGATAGGGTTCTACAACGTGCGAGTGAGGCGCCAGCCTGCGCGCAACATCCTGCCCCGGCGAATGGACGACGGTCGGCTCGACTGGCGATACCAGGGCGAGTTCGACGCCGTCGCGAGCCAATGCTCAATCGAGCTGATTAGGCGCCACGGCGGCGAGGTCGAGGTCGGCAGCGGCTATTACTTCCCCTGTAAGGACGATAAGGCCTTCCACACATTTCTCGAGCCTATATTCGCGGCAAAGGATGAGGAGGATCGCCTCGCGTCCACAAAAGACCCTTCTGCCAACGCTTCGCGCCGCAACATGGCGAAGCTATTGATGAACAGCCTAAGCGGCAAGACGGCGCAGCGGAACTTCGACGAGCGCGTGGTACTGGCTACAGGCGCGGCCAAGCAGCTCTCCGAGGAGTCCAAGATGCGCGACAGCATCGCGACCTGGATACCGCTGTGCGGTGATACATGCATCCTCATCGGGCTGAAGCCGCTCTCGAAGGTGTACAACCAGCGCACGGCTAAGCCGTCCTACATGGCCGCCCTCATCTACGAGTACAGCCGCGCCTACATGTACGAGCTGCTGCTCAGCAAGTATGACGTGCAGTACATGGACACAGATTCGGCCGTGATGACCGCGGAGGAGTACGACCGGTTTCGGAGCGACTACCCGGAGCTGGACTTCAAGGGGGAGAAGCGACCGAAGCAGCTTGGCGACTTGGAGGAGGAGCTCGGGCACCCCGAGGACGCGACCGCGATCCTCCTCGGCCCCAAAGAGTACCTCATCTACGACCACGCGAAAAAGGAGTCCAAGGCGAGACTGAAGGGAGTCAACCTAGGGCGCGACCGCCTGCTTGCCAACGAGCAGCTGCCGCACGGCACGCTCGCGCTCCACCGGCTGCACGAGAGGCTGCCACTCACGACGCCATTGGGGCTGTTCGAGGCGCTGGCCTCCGGCCAGAAGCAGCAGCTACTCTGCTCGCAGCTCCAGCGGTCGCTGGTCAGCCGGGACGGCGCCCTGTTCTCGTTGCGCCAGCGTTACCTCATGAAGACGCTCGAGCCGCGAAAGGTGCACGACGCCGAGGTTCCAGCGATGAGGTCGGAGATTTACCGCGGCGGCCCATGAACGGCCACGATGAGCTTGATGCCCGGATGGTTCGGCAGCGTTTTCGTGATGTATCGCTCCCACTTCGTCGGCTCGTACTGCCGGAACCTGAGGTAATGCGAGGTTTTGTGGACCTTCCCGGCGGCCTTGAACCCGTGGAGGGCGAGCCAGTTGCGGGCGTGGACCTCGTTGTAGCGCGCGCCGTCGAAGAGCACCGACTGGACGTTGCGCGGCATATAGGGGCGGGCGTGTTTGCGCGGGGTATATACTACCCGCTGATGGACGCTATAGACGCAGGGCTTCTTGCCGCGAGAGCCGCGGAGAAGAAAAGGAGATACGCCGAGGCTAACAGCCGCCAATGGGCCCGGCACGGATCGGAAACACGCGAAGTGTACGACCTGGCGCCATCCGCGATGAGCCACGAGGTGCAGGACGCGGTCGTCGCGCGCCACCGAAAAGGCGAATCCCGTGCCAAGATTCTTGGGGAGGTGCGCGAAGAGCATCCGGCGCTCACCGAGTACCACGTGAAACGCATCATTAGAGTCTTCCGCGTCGACCCGGATGCTTTCAAAGAGAGTCTCACTGACGATATTCTGATGTGGCGATAATGTAGGGCCCCGCGTTCGGGGTTTTTCCCGCCGACTTTATAGATCGCGCGCATGGACGAGCAGTACATTCAGCAACGCGTACACGAGATCCTCGAGGGGCAGATCGCCATGGGAGCTGGCGGCGCGATCGCCGGGGCGCTCAGCGATTGGGTAAGCTTCGTGAAGTTCGTGCGCGACATCGCCGCGAACGAAGGGGAAGCTATATCATACAGGGAGGCAATGCAGCTCGCCTCGCCAGTCTGGAAAAACTTGCAGTCCAAAGGATACGCGCCCGCCCCGAAAGGCGCGCGGAAACACGTGCAATGGAACGCGGTGCAGAAGACCGCCGCGCGCTCGTACCCAAAGGTGTTCGGGCGCAAACAAGAGGGGCCTTACAGCTTTGAGGACGTGTACTCGGAGGCTCCCGCAGTGATGCCCGCAGTGATGCCCGCAGTGACGCCCGCAGTGACGCCCGCAGGTCCTCAACCCTACGACATTGAGGACGTGTATCCGGTAGCTCCGGTAGCTCCGGTAGCTACCCCGTTGGACGAGTTGGACGAGTTTCTCGGCGATATTATCGGCGAGGGTTTTAGCATCGAGGACATCCTCGGGGCGCTCAAGGATCTCGCGCCGTACGCGAAGAAGCTAGCACCGCTCGCGCGCGGCCTTCTGCCGAAGCGCAAGGCGCCGCCGAAGCGCAAGGCGCCGCCGAAGCGCAAGGCGCCGGCCAGGCGCGGGCGAGGTGCCGGCGACGATGCGGAGTTGGGCTACCACTGTATTAGCAGCCGCCCCAAGATAACCATGGCTGGGGTGCGAGCTGGCGCAAGGGCGGGCGTCCGAGCTGGCGTAAGGGCGGGCGTCCGAGCCGGCCGCGTCAAGCCAATAAACAAGGGGATCTACGAGTACCACTGCGCGCTGCGGCGGTTCAAGGAGGAGCACCCGAGGATGACGCACCTACAGGCAGTCCAGAGCCCAAAGTTCAAGAAGCACTGGGCACAGATGAAGGAGTCCAAGGCGGGCGCGGGCGTCCAAGCCGGCGCTGGCCGGCTCAATCCAAAAAATAAGGCAATCTACGAGTACCACTGCGCGCTGCGGCGGTTCAAGGAGGAGCACCCGCGGATGACGCACCTGCAGGCCGTCCAGAGCCCAAACTTCAAGAGGCAGTGGGCGCAAATGAAGGCGTCCTCGTAAGCACGACACCGGTTTTTTGGCGCAACAATACGTGCGCCCATGTCGATAGCCGATCTGCTCGTGCCCAACCCATACCCGCTGAATGTCGGCGCGATCGGAACGCCGAGCATTACCACCAACACGCTCTACGTCAATGCTACTGTTATCTACCCGCCGGTCGTCATTTCCAGCGTCACGCCGAACAGCAACCTGAGCGTAGACTTTGAAAACGGGGGCACCGTGAACGGTCAGGTCGGAGTCAACGCCACGGAGGCCAGCCCCAGCACGTTCTTATGGGCGAGCGGCGATATCAAGTTGGGGACCAGCGAGACCGAGCGGATTCGTATAAAGGCTGCCGGCATCGCAACCAACAACGCCGCCACCCAGGCTCTCGCGCTCGCGCCCGCCGACACCACGCTCTACGCCCTGCCGCTGAGCAGCAGCGGCACCTTTACGTCGACCTGGACCTCGCTCGTGGGATTCTCGCCCGCGCCGCCCGTGGTCAATATCCAGTACATCCAGCTGGGCGCCGTCGTCATGTGCCAACTCACTGCCTACAACACAGGCATGATCGTCGGGATTAACACGGCCAACATTACACTGCCGATAGCCCGCGCTGTCGCCTTCACCGGCGTAAACGAGGAGTGCAGCGGCGGCTTGTTCGCGAACGGCGCCGCCAGCCACGAAGGCATCATCGTACCCGCGGCCGGCACCATGGCTTCGGCGCTCGTCTCCGTCGACAACGTCGGGGTTGCCGATAACGGCGCGCTGCGCGGTTCTTTCTCGTATCGCCTCTCGCCTTGAGGAGCGATGCCAATCGAGGAAGTGAGGGGACTAGGCACTTTTTGCGGCGCCAAAATAGATGGCCCTGAGTGCACGACTCGCCACGAAGCCGTCGATCGCAATCCCGGCGCCAGCCTTGCGGCGCGTCCAGATGGTGTCGTACAGAGAGGACGCCCCGGCCACCATCATTGGCAGCTACAGCTTCCGCGCGCAGCGGTACCCGGCCGACATCGACACGATGGACTCGGTCGGCGAGGTGCAGGTCCACGGCGAGTGGACGCCCGCGACCGAGAGCGACACACGGGAGCTCCTGCGCGAGTTCACGCGCCGCCTGCAGGCCATTGTGCAGCATGTGGCCGGCGCGCGAAACACCTTCTACCTCGAGGTGAAGGCCGGCATCGACGAATTTGCCCTCGGCATGCTCCGCCCGATCGGCGACATGCACGACGGGATATTCACGCCGAGCACCGACCTTTGGGCCAAGATCCTACTGGCCAAGGGTCGCGGCTGGATCAGCGCAGAGGCGGCGACGAGGATGCTCGTGGCACTATCGCAGCGCGCGACGCTCGGCGCGCGCGAGTACGACCTACTCTCTAGCGAGCTCCGCAAGGCCTTCATCATGCGATGGGCGCCCGACGAAATCGCCGCCGGCGTCAAGAAGCGCGGCCCGGGGGAAGGAATGCCGCTGGAGACCGCCGTGTACAACCCCGCCGGCGCGCCCTCGTTGGTCAAGATCGACGTTATCACCAAGGTGAGCGGCGCGTTCCTCGAGCTCAGCAACATCTTCGTCCTCCGGGAGGTCCGGGCCGACGGCTCCTTCAAGTACCTGTCGACCCATCCCGGAGTCGAGGATATCACGTTCGACGTCGAGAAGATGCTGTTTAGCCCGGCTGCCTACAACCCGTACAAGGCCATCAAGCGCATGTTCGTCTACGCTCGGCTGAGATACCTGGCTGGAGACGAGCGCCTCGCCGGGTTCCTCGAGGCGGCCCTCGACTACCTCTCCGGCGACGACGCCATCTACTACCAGCTGAAAAGCGACCTCGAGACGCTCGTGAAGCTGCTGACCGAGTTCCCGTCTGCGATCGACTCTACCGCGCACGACCCAGAAGGACCTCCCGTCTACTACGCGATGGCCGCGCAGCTCCAGGGCATGAGTGGGCGGCTCGCCGCCACCTCGATGCCTGAGGAGGACGTGGTCCGCCTCTCGCGCACTATCGATGAAGCAATCCACGCGCCGCACGCGGAGGCCGCGCACATGCTGGAAGGCGTCGAGAAGGTGCTGAAGGGCATTGTCAAGGACTCGGCCATCAACTGGCTCGGCTCCCACGGCCTTGCGCCGCCCAGCGCCGCGCTCGATCCGTTCCTCCCGAAGCTCGAGTACGCCGAGATCCTCAACGCCAAGGGCTCGCCCTTGGACCCGCTCCTAGCTACCCAGCACAGCGACACCTACAGCCGGGCCACGAGCGCCTCGCCGGTTGCCGCGGGCGGCTTTAACGTGATGCGGGGCGGCAGCCAGCTGGGTAGCTGCCCAGAGGGCGACGCTCGGGCCATGCTGGCGAGAAGAATCCTCGCCCAGTAATAGCATGGCCCGGTCGTCATCGAGGGCCCAAGGGCCCGGGCAGAGCCCGAGCCCGGCAGAGCGCCGCAAGATAGCGGAGTACGAGAAGGTCGCGCTGTCAGACGCGGACCTGGTCAAGGTTCTTGGGGATGACGTGAAAATCGTGATGTACCCCGATCTCCACCGGATGCGCACGCTGGACGAGGTAATGGGGCCGGGCGGCGCCGCCATCATCCTATTCGAGGCGAAGCCGGAATATGGACACTGGTGCACCGTCTTCCGGGCGCCTGGAGGCGACAATGGGCTCGTCGAGTTCTTCAACCCCTATGGCGGCTACCCCGACGATAGCTTGAGGTACATCAACAAGAGCTTCGCCGAGCGGACGAACCAAGACGAGCCCTACCTCTCGCGCCTGATGATGGAGTCGCCGTATCGGCTCTCTTACAGCCCGTATGCCTTCCAGAGTCATGGCAACAATGTGAAGACGTGCGGGCGCCACTGCGCAGCCCGCCTCATGCTGAAGGACCTTCCCCTCGACGACTACAAGGACTGGATCACGGCACAGGCCAGAAAAACACGAACTGACGCCGACGCGGTCGTCAGCGCAGTCACGAGCATGATAGGGCCTAGGGGCCACTAGAAACATCGCGTGGGCCGCATTTTTCCGCACGCCGTATAGAGACCATGAGCCGATACTCCCACGAAGTCTACTCTCAGTCCAACGACGCTGAGAACGTCTACTTCAATGCCACGCTGCTGGGGCCCAGCGAAACCGGGACAGTCGACGGGATACCCGCAATCTACGACGTGACCCGTACCCAGCCCATCATCTCGCGTCCGAGCGACTACTACGCGAGCATCGTGCGAATGACTCTGCCTCTAAACTCGATGCCGATCTTCATCTGCCCGATCGTGGGCCCCATGGACGGCATCAATGTGAACACGCCTTGGTTCGTCGGCATCAACTACCAGGGCACCTACTTCACCGATCAGCGCGTGCTATGGCAGACTGAGCTGTACGCGCCGGTCAACTCGATCGTCGACTGGTTCTACTACGCGTTCAGCTACGGCACCTTTGTCAGCATGATCAACGTGGCGATGGCTGGTGCATACGCCGCCTTCAGGGCCGCCAACCCGGCTGCACCCCAGGCCATTGCCAACCAGACGCCTTTCCTCATCTTCAACCCAGCGACTGAGCTGATGAGCTGGGTATGGCACAACTCCTGGGCCACCGCCCCTCCCGCGACCGAGCCGCTCGGCGCCGGGCAGGCGCGAGTGACCATCAACCTCCCCCTCCTCGCTGTCTTCGATGGTTTCCGCACGCTCCTCCGCGGAAGCTCGGGTCTCGCGCCCAATGACGACGCCCACTACGTGTGGGAAAACACCGGCGACAACGCCTACACGCTCAACGGCTTCGCCCTCACGAGCGCCACTCAACAGGGGTTCAGGGCCATCACCCTCCTGGCGAACGTCCGGCAGCTTGTCGTCACAACCAGCGCGCTTCCCATCGTGCCGGAGGCCATTCCAGCCAACGTGGTGGGCGGTGGGTCGTCCTCCTTTGCCAACAGCGCCTCCAGCCTGCCCATCATCACCGACTTTGTGCCGCAACTAGAGTCGAGCGCCGACGTGCGCGGAATCGTCTACTACCAGCCGCTCGCCCAGTACCGGCTCGCCAATATGCTGTCGGATACGCCGCTGTACCGGGTGCAGCTGAGCTTCCTCTGGCAGGCGACCGACGGGCGGCTCGTCCCGATCATCATAGCGCGCAACCAGCAGGTGAATGTGAAACTCGGCTTCTTCAAGAAGAGCCTATACGCCAAGGCCGGGCTGATGCCGCAGTAATCCGGGCCGTCGGCAGTTTTTTTCGTTCGGGTTATAGAGCCGCCATGTCGTTGTCGTTCCAACCATTGCAGCCCGTGTGCGTCCGCGATCCACGCACGATGGTAGCCGGGCCCAAGATGTACGCCGTGCTCAAGTCTGGCTCCCAGCTGACCTGCAAGCAGTACTCGACCACGAGCATTTCCACCAGCTCGTTGTCGTTCTCCTGCCCTCCCCCGAGCGGCGGCATCTTCGTCGATAGGAACGTGCGCCTGTACCTTCCTGTCCGCCTGACCTTCACGGGCATCCCCGCGGCCGGCACAACTCTCCTCCGCTCGGGATTCGACGCGCCGCGCGCGTTCGGACTGAGCAGCTCGATCGAGACCCTCCAGGCAACAATCAATAACCAGGGCGTATCTATCAATCTCGCCGACACCATCCAGCCTCTGATGTGGTTCAACACCGGCACGGAGCTGAAAAACTCTGACTACAGCACCACCCCCTGCTACCAGGACCAGAGCCAGAGCTACGACTCTCTCGTTGGCTCTAACCGCAATCCCCTCGGCGACTATAGCGTGACCGGCGACAACGTGCCGGCTCCGCGGGGCGCCTTCCCTTTCTTCATCGTCGCCAACCCTGTCAGCGGTGGTGTCCTGCCCGTGACCGCTGTCGTCGACGTGGCCTTCAACGAGTCTTTCTACCTCAGCCCGTTCTGGTGGGGAAAAGGAGTCAGCAGCGAGGCGTTCTTCAACGTCACCACCATGGACTTCAATATCACCTTCCTGCAGCAGTCCGCGAACCGTTTCTGGTCGCACTCGGGCGCACTCGGAGGCGTGCCCGTCTTCGCCACCGCTGCTTACACATTCGGGGGCTTAGCGGGGGGTCCCACTAGCTTTGCGCTGACAACTGGGAATAGCCCATTCATCCTCTTTAATTACATCACTCCCCAAGAGACCCAGGCGTTGAGCCCCAACATGGCCATTAGCTATCCCTACTTCGACGTCCAGCGGTACGCGACCATGCAATCCGCGGTCGCGCCCGGCGTCTCGGCCACCATGATCTCGAACAACATCCAGCTCAACAGCATCCCGCGGCGCATGTACATCTTCGTCCGACAGCGAAATAATGACCTGTACGCGTCTGCGAGCAGCACCGACACGTATTTCAGCATCGAGAACATATCGCTACAGTTCCAGAATAAGAACGGCTTGCTCGCCAGCGCCAGCAAGCAGCAGCTCTACGAAATGAGCGTTAAGAACCACTGTACCATGTCTTGGAACCAGTGGTGCGGCCAGGTTCCCGGAATCGGCGATTTCGCCCTCCCTCCTCTGGGAACGGTCGGGAGCATCTTGGCAATCGAGTTCGGGACAGACATAGGACTCGATTCGCTGGATGCGCCTGGGAAACTCGTTCAGGCGCAACTCCAGGTCCAACTGCTTGCGACCAACGTGAGCGCCGCAACCCTCACCCCTGAGCTGTACATTATTACCGTCCTCGAAGGCGTCTTCACTATCGAAGGCCTCGGACGCGCGTCGACCCGCGTCGGCGTGATCAGCAGCCAAGATATCCTTGACTGCCAGTCGCGACCCGGCCTCAACTACAAGGACGTCCAGGAGGTTAACGGCGGTGACTTCTTCAGCACCATTAAGGAGGGGCTCAGCCGCTTCTTCGGCACCCTCGTGAATGATCTTCGCTCGAAGCCTGTGAGCACTATCTCCAATATCCTCGGCACGCTTCCGATCCCTGTCGTGAGCGACATCGCTCGCGCGACCACTCCCTTCTTTAAGAGCATTGGCGTGGGTGACGGCGTGGTGGCCGGTGGACGCAGACGCATGATGCGCCGCGGCCGCGGCGCCGGTGAGGGCGAAGGCGAAGGCGAAGGCGGTGCGGAGGGCGGAGAGATGCTGACCCGAGCCGAACTGGCGGAAAAATTGCGCTACTAGCTGGCGTCGAGGGTTAGACGACGTACGCCGCTTTTTCCTCCAGGACCCACCTCGGCGCGTGCGAGTGGACGCGTACCCAGCGGCTCTTGCTCTCCAGGATCCGCTTCACTTGCTTCGCGTCGAAGCCCATGTACTTTTTAAGCACGTAGGTGATCTGGTGCGTGCCGCCAGAGCCGGGGAACACTGTTAGGAACTGCATCTCGTTCATCATCACTCGCGCGAAGTTTCGCTCGTTTGGAATGATGAGGTGGCTCGTCACGAGCATGTAGATGCCGTATTTTCTGCCGACTTCGGCGCAATCCATGATGATCTTCTGCACGCTCCTCTTGAGCGTATCATCGATTATCGTCCCTACGTCGTCGAATATCAAAACGGCGCCTTTGCTCATCTTTGTTACATCGGGCGGGCTCTTCACCAGGTCGCTGTCCATCACCACCTGGTTTATGGCGGGCAGGATTTCGTCGAACGCCGGATCGTCTGGCGCCATCCCGCGTGAGAATAGGTAGATCTCGGCGCCCTCGTTGAGTTTGATGTAGCGCTTGACGAGGCCGGCCACGTACGTGCTTTTGCCGCTGCCAGAGGGGCCTGCTATGTACTCCACGCTCCGGTTCACAATGTCGAGGATCGGCTCGAGTGCGCCCTGCTTGAACTCGATGTCCGAGGCCAAGCCGTGCGGATCGGCCACGTCCGTGACCCCGAGGATCTCGCCGTCGTGGACACCCCCCTCCACTATCGCAATCGGCGTACCTGACTTGACGCTGAACATGACCTATTCTTTCGGCACAAATAATGCCCAGAACCATACGGTAAAGGACCTCAGGGCGGGTGCAATAATAACGCGGCCCACTTTGCGCGCTCTGGTAGGGCTGGCTCGTGCGGCTGAGACATGCCCTGTGGGCTCCGTACCGGATGCGGCGAGATGCTAATCGCGCCGGCTCTTTTCCGCCAGTCGCGGCGCCACGCCTATCTCCGCCGGCTCGCTCGCCGTCGAATTTTCTCGTCTCTATACATGTCAATCGCGGACATCCTCACTGCTAACTCCCTCGTGTCCGGCTCGTATGCCTCAACCTGGACTAGCCTTACCGGGTTCACGTCGCCCCCCTCGAGCGTCACTATCAATTGGCAGCGGCTTGGCAATGTTGTCCAGTGCTCCTTACTTGCTGTAGGCGTGGGCATCAGCGGTCTAGGGATCAATACCGCCACCGTGACACTCCCTGTGCTTCGCGCGCTTCCGTTCACTGGCGCCCTATCCGAAGCCGCCGGCGAGGGTGTCGCCTATAGCGCGCTTAGCCAAGGGGGAGCCTACTTTACGCCAACCCCGGGCGGATTCACTGCGCAGCTCAACTGCCAAATAGGAGTAAGCGGGACTGTAAATATCTCCTGTTTCCTTAACTATCTCCTCGCCGGTTGACGTTAATGCAGCGGCAGACTTTTTGCGGCCTAATATGGACTCTTCCTCTCGATTGGCATCGAGCCCCCCGGGTCCAAAGGACCCGGAGACCCCCGGAAGGGAGTGCGTCTTCGCCCCCAAGCCCGACCCGCACGGCCTTCGCTGCGCGACGCACCAATGCCCCGGCAAAGCGCTTACCGAGCCCTACATGTTCCTCCTTTGCTATTACTGCCTTCGCGCCATCCATGACCTCGAAGTCAAAAAACAGCGCCTGACCGGGGATGCCCCATGCGATGCGATATGGGCGTCGTCTTGCCACAGCGAGCCCCCCGCGCACGAGTAGCTCGCGCTCTTCTCAAGTGGCGGATGATGCTGCGCGAACGCGAAATGGACGCTTATATCGACGAGTTGCTCGCGCTCTTCTCCCCCGGGCAAAATTCGCTCCCCAGGACTCCTGTCGCGCC
>Ga0181520_10009311_pt1 | contig 13601 bp, 14 predicted proteins | sample PEATcosm2014_Bin_29_FD_132451 | JGI IMG/M metagenome (GOLD analysis project Ga0181520, IMG submission 132451) | Peatland microbial communities from MTU Mesocosm Facility, Houghton, MI, USA - PEATcosm2014_Bin02_30_metaG | ecosystem: Environmental > Terrestrial > Soil > Wetlands > Peat | place...
GAGCTTTTGCCCGCCTTTGCTCGCTGTCAGAATTCCCTCGACCCCCTCCAGGGAACCTCCGCGGATCCGGACTCTTTGACCAATCTGGATGAAGCCACAGGCAGAGACCGGAAGGTCGTTGGCGAGGACCGTCTGTATGCTCTCGATCTGCGAGTCCGGAATTGCAGCCGGTTCGCCATGTACATGAACAAAACGAAACACCCCAGCCGTCTTGAGAACTTCCAGCCGCAACCTGGAAGATGCAACCAGGTTGACGAACACATAACAGGAGAAGAGCGGAACTTCTACGACCTTTGTTCGATCACTCCACTGGTGTGCTTGGCGTAACGTCGGGACAAAAGCGACGATCCCCTTCTCTCGAAGCTCGTTGCCTATTCGCTTCTCATGGCGGGAGCGCGTCTGTATGGCATACCAGGCAGGCCTAGGCACTGAAAGCGCATCTGACGAAACTGCTGGAGCGGTTGTATTTTCTTGCAAGCCAGCCATAGCTTCGCCCTCTCAGTCCCACGGCACTTCTGTGGAAATCTCCGATTCTGCCCTTCACTCCGCCCGGCGGAACTCCGCACCGGACATCGGCACATATCCACAAGTTGCACATTCAATACCAAAGACCCAGAATTGCTCCGGGGCCAGCTTCGGCCTTTCAAGACTCCGACACCGGGGCGATTAAGTCCAACATAACTGTTTTTGTTTGTGCATGATACAGAACTTACCATCTGTCATCGCTATCCCCAGCTCTCAACCCGCAAGCAGGCATGGGCTAGGAATGGAGCTCAGCGCAGAGATGTTGCGTTGGGTACTCTCACCTGTGCGGGATAAAACAAGCGCCGGGGTAGGAAAACTTTTTCACTCTCAATCGCAAAAAACCCGACTCTGTCGTGTGCTCCAGCCTCCTGGAGCATCGCGCCTTCATCGGACCATCCTTCGTTTCTTACGTCAGTCTACGGAGCTTAGGAAGTGATACTTTTCGATTTTGATCGCCAAGCCCTCCAATGCGTCCTTTGGTTCTCTACGAGTCACCACTCCGTCGCACAAGGCGAGTAGCTTGCATGACATCGTAATCTCTCTGGGAAATGTGATCAGGAAACGGATATATTCCTCCAACCGGATGCTGCTTGCCACACTCACGAAGATTCCACTGGCGCTTATGTCTCGGGTGAGCACGCGTAGACGGTTGCCGTTGTCGAAGAGAACGTCCACTGGAACCTGCATCGCGTAGCGCGACGCGACCCTGTGGTCGATTGGCAATACGGAATCGTGATTACTTTGTTGAATCTTCGGCATTCCTCGCAGGCCCCTGGCAATGAATTGCATCGAAGTAAACACATACCGGTTTCCGAAGCGAGATCACACGACGAAACCGACACACGGACTACTTGCATTTACGTCGCCGTAATCTCCCGCTTCAAGTACCCGTAAATAGGGCCCTTACAACCTGGGAAGTGCAAGTTCGTGCAGGTAATGTTCTCTTAAAGTCGCCTTTTGCTTCCCCTACCTTCGAGACAATCTGCATATTTCTGCATATCTTGCCCTCAGAATGAGCTGATCACTTGGGCGGTTCTAACATCGAGTTTTGCACCATTGCAGGTCTCCGACGCCCCTGCCATCGAACTGCCTTTCGACAGTCACGCCTCCTGTAAACCGCACTAGCTCATCTTTGTGCAGTCGGTTATATACACATCCCGCACAGGGTGCTACGATTTGCGTGCAGTTGATTTGGAAGGACGCAAGCGGTAGAAGCGCCCTGAGAGCGACCAACCAAGCGCCTTCGGAATACGTATCTGCACTGCACACAATTCCCTCCGACTCATCCAGCCAGATTTTAGTTCACGAAGGAATACGAAACCATCATGGAACAAGGAACAGTAAAGTGGTTTAACGACGCAAAGGGATTTGGATTCATCAGCCGCCAGAACGGCGAGGATGTCTTCGTGCATTTTTCGGCAATCCAAGCAAGTGGCTTCAAGAGTCTCCCCGAGGGTCAGGCTGTGCAGTTCAGCGTCGTCAAGGGACCAAAGGGCTTGCAAGCAGAGAACGTTACCGTCCTGTAAGTCTCCGATTCTAACCGTTCTTTTGAGGGTAGCCCTCTCGGGCTGCCCTTTCTCATTCATGACGATCACTGCAATGCTGGTGTTGCGCACGGACCTCACTGCAAAAGATATTCAGCGATTGTGATCCAAATCCTAGCCAGGGGCGCAGCGTCACAGTATTCTGATCGTGCAAGGGTCCCGAGTGCCCTTGAATTGCAACAGAACACCCCACCCTGGTTACGCGAAGACAACGGAACGCTGTCCAAGCCTTGATGGGTATTGCGATTGCGACCTAATACCGATGTTTTCGTGCGAAAGTGTCACAGACCAGACGTTGCATCTACCTAAGGAGTATCACCCATGCGTTCAGACATCGTTTTTGACGCGCTACAGACGAAGAACCGTTTCGTGTTATGCCACGAGGCATTCAAGGCTGTTCGTATGCTCCACAAAAGCAATACTCGTATTGAAGATACGACCAACGACGCCCTCATGCGCATTGCTGGTGCAGAGCAAAGCCTGATTGCGCCAGCGGATCAAGCCGTGCCTTCTCCCGAACCCGTGGAATCACCTTTGAACGGGTAATGCAAGAGAATAGGGCCGCAGCCGCAGGTCTGAAGGGAACTCCTGCGTGCAATGATGGACAGTATCCATTATTTTTCCAGCGCGAAGTGACGGCCCGCTCGCCAGAATTTTGGTTGCCGTTCGATCTCAGCGGGCCTTCTTAGCGGAGAAATTCCGTCCCCACGCTTCCAGCATGCTGTTCACCACGACGAGTCCGCGGCGCAGGTTCCGGCCGCGAAATATGTTCCAGACTCCCCAAAATCCTGGCGGCTCTGCTTCTTCCGCCCGCGCCGCAGCTTGGAGAGCATAGGGGACGGCCTGGGCAAATTTCTCCAGCAACTCCGGATCGATCGATCCCATGACCTTGGCCAGCACCACGAGGTTGCGCATGCCGCGAATCGTCTCCGGCGTGCTCGCCGCCTCTGCCAGGATTTCGAGAATCTTGTCTCTCCCGCCAAGCACGCCTCGCAGCAATTCGAGGACGCCCCGATCATGAAGACCTTGCAACACTTCAAAGCCCGCGAGGATGGCTTCGGCATGCTCGGCGGGCGCACTGGCTAACCGGGAGCGCAGCTCTTCGCCAGGGTCGTGCCTGGGCATCTCTAGTGGGATAGGTTGGGCCATGACTCTTCTCCATGAGGGCTGAGATAACCGCGCCCGCAGTTCCGCGTCGCCAAATGCGCCGCCGGTTGATCTCTTCTTTGATTCGGAAGCGCTGAACCCCGAGTTTCACGAAGAGCGCACGACTAAGAACTGCTCGAACGCTACAACAATTGGCTCGTAGTTGCGATGCGTCAGAACGCCGATAGGTGGGAATCCAAAGCGCCGCCATCGGCACATTTCCCGTGCTCTGGATGCAGGAGAACAAGAGATTCTGGGACGTGCAGGCTGGCCTTATGTGGCAGTCATTCTCGTCTCGATTTGCGTTGCGCAATTCCAAAACTGACCAGTACTCCCGTTCCTTGAACACCTTCTCGCAGCTCTTGCCGAGTTGGATAAACCCGTGCTCCCGCAGGTGATCAATACGCGCAACCTCAAGCCCTTCCGATGCGTCGAACCAATACAAACCACTGGCGCAACGGACGCAGAATCGTCTCAGTCCTTAGTATCCCCACCCAACCGTTTTCGAAGGAGAAGCTCTATGACGACCAAGAAGCAGACTGACGAGAGAAGCACCGAGATCATCAACGCACAACCACGGCTTCATCAACGTGCGAGTGAGATTCAACCCTACGGAACGGTCAGTCACCAGTTGCCGCTTGAACTCGAGGAGCCTGTTCGTTTGGAAATGACTGAACAGCTGAATCGATTGCTTGCCGACACCATGACACTGCGCGACTTGTACAAGAAGTCTCATTGGCAGGTTGCCGGGCCAACGTTCTATCAGCTTCATTTGCTCTATGACAAACACCACCGCGAGCAAACTGAGTTGGTCGATTGCATTGCCGAGCGGATTCAGTTACTTGGGGGCATCAGCATCGCAATGGCAGCCGATGTGGCTGAAACTACGCAAATCGAGCGCCCGCCACGCGGTCGCGAAGAGGTTCCCGTTCAACTGTCCCGATTGCTGGACGCCCACCAGATCATTATTGGCGAATGCCGCACGCTTGCGCGACGCGCTTCAGAATTAGGGGATGACGGCTCGAACGACCTTGTTGTCAGCCAAGTACTGCGCACAAGTGAGCTTCAAGTCTGGTTTCTGAGCGAGCATCTGGTCAACATGCCATTAATCAAGGCAAAAGACCCGTCGGTGACTGCTGACGCAGCATAGCGGACATGTGGATGAAGCGGGCGCGAACACGGAAGCGCCGGTAAGCGCAAGATCCGGAACCATCGGCCACGGCGAGAGTTCAACGAGACCACGCACATCCACAACCAACCCTCCGCGCCTTCCACAGAGCAATCTGTCCGGCCTCGCATTACGTCACCGGCAAAGCTATAGCGCCCAACTACGCAGTGCGAGACTGGGGTACAGATCGCACCGGCACTGGCCTGCTCAGTGATAGACTGCTTCCCATCGAGTCGGGATGCGCGATGATCACTGTGTCCAAGGAAGACTATCTGAAGGCGATTGCCGAGGCGGAAGCAGAAGGCGAGACCGTGATCTCTGCCACGCTTGCCCACAGGCTGGCCGTGACTCGCCCTGCGGTAACCGCCGCCTTGAAGCGCCTGAAAAAAGACGGAATGGTTGCCGTAAAGAGCGATGTCCGCATTCAGCTGACTTCTCAGGGACGGCAGGTTGCCGGGCAGACCATCCTTCGTCATCACCTGATTGAGCGAATGCTCTCTGAGATCTTTGGCATGCCTTGGTACGAGGTCCACGAGGAAGCGGAACGTTTGGAACATGCCGTCTCTCCGGCATTTGAAAAGAAGCTTGTGGAGAAGCTCGGCGACAACGATGTTTGTCCCCACGGGAACAGCCTCGCCCTGAGCAGCCCTGCGGAACGGCGAAAGAAGGGTCAGAGCCTGCTCAGCGAGGCTGAAGAAGGCTTTCCATACCGGGTCGCCAGCGTTTATGAAAGAGATCGCAAGCTACTGGATTTCTTCGAAGCGGAAGGAATTCGTCCTGGGGCTCATTTGGCAGTCCAGAGCCGGAACTATGATGGCACGGTTTCCCTGGCGGTGGACAAAGGAACCATTCGGCTGGGTGCGCCTGCCGCCGAGAGAATCTGGGTGGAGAGAATCATACCTGCACCGTATTAACCACGGTTAACATCTGATAGTGTACCGGCGCTATTCAGGTGAAGGCGTACTTCGCCCGGATTCAGGTCTGCTGGGCGGCTTCGGGGCGATAACGGTCCGCATTATGATGGCGTTGCAAGTAAGATTGGAATTCTGAGCAAACAGCGATGGACGGTACCGAGGAAACGCGCAATGAAAAGAACAGATAAACATGCCGACCCCGAAGTGCCAGCAAGTTCCCCCGGGGTGGCAGTCGGGGCGGGTACCGATGCCCCGCAAGGCAACCACTTGTCTTTAGAGGGAGTGCACGGTTCGGTTGCGGTGCCCCACCATCGCGCTGGATTCTGGCAGCAGTGGCGGGCATTCGTCGGGCCGGCGATTCTAGTCAGCGTCGGCTACATGGACCCTGGCAACTGGGGAACAGACCTGCAAGGCGGTGCTCAATTCAAGTACGGGCTCTTATGGGTAGTCGGTCTCGCCAGTCTTATGGCCATCTTTATGCAAGTCATTTCTGCCCGGTTAGGAGTGGTCACGGGCAAAGATCTCGCCCAATGCTGCCGTGACTGGTATCCCCGGTGGACCCGCTGGCCCAACTGGTTGATGAGCGAAGTAGCCATTGGCGCCTGCGACCTGGCGGAGGTGCTCGGGAGCGCCGTAGCCCTCAACTTGCTCTTTCATATTCCGCTGTTATGGGCGGTCATCATCACTGGCTTGGATGTGCTGCTGCTCTTGGCCCTGCAACGGTACGGAATGCGCACCATTGAGGCCATCGTCGTGGTTCTGGTTGCGACGATCGCCGTGTGCTACTTCATCGAGCTCTTTGTTCTCCCCCAGACCCAACCCAGCTTTATGGAGATGGGGCGGGCACTGATCTCGCCTCGATTCCGCCAGGTGGGGATGTTCTACGTCGCCATCGGAATCATCGGCGCGACCGTGATGCCACACAATTTGTATCTGCACTCGGCCCTCGTCCAGAGCCGCCAGTTGCAAAAGGATGATTCTTCCATCCGCCGCGCGATCCAGTTCAACACCATTGACTCCACCGTAGCCTTGACCATCGCCTTCTTCGTCAATGCAGCCATTCTGGTGCTCGCCGCCACGGTGTTCTTTGGCAAGGAAAGCGTAACCGTACCAGGCGGACAACTCGTCAAATTCAGCGCCGACAGCGATTGGATACGGGTAGCCTATCTGACTCTGGCGCCGTTGTTGGGAGCGACCTTTGCAAGTACGCTGTTTGCGGTTGCGCTCCTCGCCAGCGGTCAAAGCAGCACCATCACCGGAACCCTCGCCGGGCAAGTTGTGATGGAAGGTTTTATGCACTGGCGTATTCTGCCTTGGGTGCGGCGGCTCATCACCCGCAGCCTGGCGATCCTTCCGGCGGTCTTCGTCATTGGACTGCGCGGCGACAGCAGCGTCACCGATCTTTTGACCCTCAGCCAGGTGGTGCTCGCCTTGCAACTTCCGTTCGCCATGTTTCCGCTTCTGCAGTTCACAAGTTCCCGCAAGCGGATGGGGAGATGGAAGAATGGCGGCTTCCTGCTGGTTGCAGGTTGGAGCAGTGCTATTCTCATTACCGCGATGGACATTTACGGTCTGCCGGACTCGCTTAAAGCTGCGTGGCACGTCATCCTCGGCGGATAATGCCGGGACGACAGAAACGGACCACCATGTACGACAAGATTCTCATTACGCTGGACTGCACGCCGACCGACCGGGTAATCCTCGAGCACGTCAAACAGCTCGCAAAACTCATGCGGAGCACAGTGGTGTTGCTTCATGTTGCCGATGGATGGGCGGCACGGACGTTTGGTCCCGATGCGGTCAGCCCGGAGGCCACCGAGGATGCCGCCTATCTGGAAAAAATTCGGGCGGAGTTTCAATCCATCAACATTCCCGCCGTGGCCGAACTGGCGTACGGCGAGCCGGTCAAGGAAATTGTTGATTGGATTCAAAAGAACGGTTGCGATCTGGTAGCGATGAGCACCCATGGTCACCAATTGATTGCCGACATCGTTCTCGGCACTACCGCCAGCCGGGTCCAACACAGCATCAGCGTGCCCGTTCTCCTGCTTCGGGCAAAGTAAATCATTCAGTCCTTGTGCGGCACCGCGCTCGGTCAACCGAACATACGAAAGCCCAGCAATTCCTTGCTGGGCTTGGATTTACCACTTTCTTTGATCTTTATGGTGCCGAGGGGGGGACTCGAACCCCCACACCCTTGCGAGTACATGGACCTGAACCATGCGCGTCTGCCAATTCCGCCACTTCGGCACGATGAAGGCAGGGGCTTACCGCCACGCTGACCTTGCGGTCACACCCCTCCATCACGGCTTGCAACTGGATTGTAACACAAGGCTCTGGTTTGTCGAATCGACAGCTTGTGGAAGAATTGCATCCCGTTTTGGCTATTCCCGGAGCGCCTTGCCACCGCGTTGCTGACGCGTTACGGCGTGCCGAGCGCGGAAGCGGCATCAAAGAAAAAGCACGCAGGGCCGCTTTCTCAGCCGTCTCATCTTGCCGCTTGTTTCATTTCACGGCGGGCCGAGGAAACGTTGCGCGTTCAGCTCTGGTATTTTTGCGTAACGATCGCGTTGCGGTCTATATTCTTGCTATCCGGTTACAAGCGGCGGATGGTTTGCTCTCCGTTGCACTGAGCCGTTCGTGGGGGAACACGAGCACCCAACTTGTCTGCTAGTTTTTTCTCCCACGCTCGTCTCACAAGCGTGGTGTGCAAAGTACTTCCAGAGGAGCTTCATGCCTGAGCCAAAATCCGAAACCACCCCCAAAATTCCCTTGCCCATCAGCAAGGAACTCCGGACTCTTGCGCACGATCTCAGCAACTCCATCGAGACCATCATGCAGGCCACCTACCTGCTCAGCCAGGCCAAGATTGACGACGCCAACAAGCGCTGGCTCGATCTCATTGACCAGGCCACGCGCGATGCCGCAAGGATCAATCGTGAGATCCGTGAAGTCCTGCGCTCCCAGAGTCAGGAGTCCTAACCCCGGCCCAGCGATATAGCACGCCCCGGTGCTCTGCTCAACGCCTTCACGATGAATTGCCTCCGCCATTTTGCGTTGGTACACTGATCGCCGCGCTTTAGGAGACTTTATGTCCACATCCCCCGCTTTTGGAAACCTGCGCTACGAAAAGAAAAGTCAAATCGCGTTCATTACCATTGCGCGCCCCAAGGTGCTCAATGCGCTCAATGCACAAACCATGCAGGAACTCGACCACGCCTTCTGCTCGGTTCGCGACGACGATGACGTGCGCGTGGCCATCCTCACTGGCGAGGGCGAGAAAGCCTTTGTCGCCGGAGCCGACATCAGCGAATTCAGCGCGCTCTCTGCGACCCAGGCGGAAGCCTTTGCCGTCCGTGGACAGGCCATCTTCACCCTGGTAGAAACCTGCGGCAAGCCCGTCATCGCTGCCGTCAACGGCTTTGCCCTCGGTGGCGGCTGCGAACTCGCCCTCGCCTGCACCATCCGCATCGCATCGGAGAATGCCCGCTTCGGTCAGCCTGAAGTCAAGCTCGGGATCATTCCCGGCTACGGCGGATCACAGCGGCTGCCGCGCCTCGTCGGCAAGGGCCTCGCCCAGCAGATCCTGCTCACCGGAGACATGATCAAGGCCGATGAAGCCCTCCGCATTGGGCTCGTCAATGCGGTGCTTCCCCTTGCCGAACTGCTCCCTCACGTCGAGGCCCTCGCCCATAAGATCATTGCCAACGCGCCAGTTGCCACCCGCTACTGCCTCGACGCTGTAAACAAGGGCATGGATATGCCTCTTGCGGAAGGTCTTGCCCATGAAGCCTCGCTTTTCGGCCTCTGCTTCGCGACCGCCGATAGAAAAGAAGGCGCACAGGCCTTCCTGGAAAAACGCGCGCCGCAGTTCAAAGGCGTCTAACCAGTAAGCTTGGCCGGGGCCGGTCCTGCTTCCCAGATCCGCCTTGGCCGGACTTTCTTCCCTGCCCGCCGCTCATTTCCACAGTCTCTCGAGCTCGTCCAACCACCGTTTGCGCGACTTCAGCGCCTCCCTACCCTTCCACCTGTGGTACAAAAGAGGATGTGATCCGCTCATTCCATCGTCTATTGCTGCCTGCCTCGGACGAAGACTATCGTTCGCTCGAAGAATTTTTCTCCGCCCTCGGCTTCGCTCCCGGCGAGAATTGGAACGGTCGCCGTTCCAAGGGACGTAAGTTTGAGGCCTTTGAGTCCGGCGTAGAGCTCGCCATGGGGCAAGATATGCCCGCCGCCGATCTCGTCGTCGAGGTCGATAACGCCGATATCGTTGCCGAAGCCGCCCGCATGAAGGGCTACACTTTCGTTTCCGAGATCGCCGATCATGATTGGGGTGCGCGTCTTTTCGTCCTTCAGATTCCCGCCGGATTCGGCAATCTCGCCGTCTTCAGCTACAACGAGAACTGGCGCCAACCAACCAAGGAATCGCAGCTTGACTCCACCGGAATGAAGTTTGCGCTGGTTGTCTCGCGCTTCAACGCCTTCATCACCGAGCGCCTCCTGGCCGGAGCCACCGACGCATTGCGCCGCACTGGAGCCCTCGCCGCCGACATTGAAATCGTCCGTGTTCCTGGAGCCTTTGAAATCCCCAACGCCGCAAAAATGTTGGCTGAATCCGGCAAGTACGACGCCCTGGTTGCCCTCGGCTGCGTGCTCCGCGGAGAAACCGCGCATTATGACGTCATCGTCAATGAGGTCACCCGCGGCATCGGCGAAGCTGCGCTCTCCTCTGGCGTTCCCGTCGGCTTCGGCGTCCTCACCTGCGACACCCTCGAGCAGGCGATCGACCGCGCCGGATTGAAGGCTGGCAACAAGGGCTTTGACGCCGCTCTCGCCGCGATCGAAATGTCCGCCCTCAAACGTACGCTCCAAGCAAAGTAGGAATCCAAGAATCATGGGTACAAGACGCAAGTCACGCGAGCTCGCGCTGCAAATGCTGTTCCAGGCTGATATGGGCAAGCAGTCGGTGGAGCACGTGAAGAAAACCTTCTGGGCCGAGCGCCGCGATCTCGAAGATAGCGTCCGCAACTTCGCCGACGACATCTTCCGCGTTGCCATGGAGCGTTACGACGAAATCAGCCAGCTCCTCGAGGGCCACACCGAACACTGGCGCCTGGAGCGCATGGCCGCCGTCGATCGCAACATCCTGCGCGCCGGAGTTGCTGAATTCCTCGGCTTCCCTAAGACTCCGCGCCCGGTCATCATCAACGAGGCGCTGGAGATCGCCCGCCGCTTTTCTACCCCGGAGTCGGTGCAGTTCATCAACGGTGTGCTTGACTCCGTCGCGCGGAAACTCGAACCGCAGGCCGTAACTCCGCACAAAAAGTAGTCCGCCCGCAGCTCTCAACCATCCCGCCCTTCGCGGGTCGCCCACATTCCACCCTCTTTCGAAAATGTGGGTCGGTGTGGCCAATGTGGCCTGGCGGTGCCTTTGGCGAATGTCGGGTTCGGCGGTATGCTGGTGTGGATCAGCTTTCCAGCAAATCTAACCATGGTTCGAGGTTGCAAGGATGAAGACTACGTCAAAGATCGCGGTATTTGATACCACTCTCAGAGATGGCGAACAAGCGGCAGGCACGCGCCTGGGCAGTCGTGACAAGATCACGCTTGCCCGCCAGCTTGCCCGCCTCAAGGTGGATATCATCGAGGCCGGCTTCCCTGCCTCCTCTCCCGACGACTTTGACGCGGTCCGCAGAATCGCGCACGAGATTGAAGGTCCTACAATCTGCGCGCTCTCCCGCGCCGTCCCTGCCGACATCGAGGCCTGCGGCAAGGCCCTCGCAAAGGCCGCACGCCCGCGCATCCATACCGGCATCGGCGTCTCTGACATTCACATCCTCGGCAAGTTCTGCGATGACCGTTATGGCAAGTCGCTCGCTGACAAAAAGGTAAAGCTCATCACGCTCGCCGTCGATGCCGTCAAACGCGCCCGCAACTGCGTCGACGATGTGCAGTTCTACGCCGAAGACGCCGGCCGCGCCGAGCCCGCCTACCTCTTCCAAATGCTGGAAGCTGTCATCGACGCCGGCGCAACCGTGGTCAATATTCCAGACACCACAGGCTACGCCGTTCCCGAACAGTACGGCGCACTGATTCGCGGCATCTGCGAAAGCGTGCCCAACATCGCGCGGGCCACGATCAGCGTGCACTGTCACGACGATCTCGGCCTCGCCGTTGCCAACTCTCTCGCCGGCATTCGCAACGGAGCCCGCCAGGTTGAGGGAACCATCAACGGGGTCGGCGAGCGCGCCGGCAACGCCGCCCTCGAAGAAGTCGTCATGGGACTCCGCACCCGCGCCGACTACTATGGTGTCAGCACTGGTCTTGAGCCGCGCGAGTTTTTCCGCAGCAGCCGCATGGTGGCTGACATGCTCGGAATGCCCGTACCCGCCAACAAAGCCATTATCGGCAGCAATGCCTTCGCCCACAGCTCTGGCATCCACGTTGACGGATTCCTCAAGGACCGCCAGACCTACGAGATCATGCGCCCCGCCGACGTTGGTTTTACTGAAAGCCGCGTCGTCCTCACCGCGCGCACAGGACGCGCCGGGCTCCGTTCACGGCTGGAGAAACTCGGCTACGAACTTTCCAAGGCCGAACTTGACACTTTGTATCAGCGATTCCTCGCCGTGGCCGATAAGAAACAGGAGGTGCTTGACGAAGACCTCACCGCGCTCGTCCACGATGAACTCCCTCCCCTCGAGCATCATCTCAAGCTCGAGTACCTGCACACCTACAGTGGCACCGCCGCCATTCCCACGGCTACCGTGCGCGTGCTGGTCGAGGGCAAAATGAAGGAAGGCGCAGCGATCGGCGACGGGCCGGTCGACGCCGTGTACAAAGCTATCTCCTCAGTCACCGGCACCAATGCCAAGCTGTTGCGCTACGACATTCGCGCCATCACGGAAGGCACCGAAGCCATGGGCGAGGTGACCGTTCACCTTGAGCTCAACAAGCGTCGCGCCATGGGCCGCGGCGCATCCACGGACATCATCGAAGCCAGCGCAAAGGCCTACGTGGACGGACTGAATCGGCTCAGCTAACACGGTAGATCACATTCACCAACTGCGGATGGCCCACATCCGCAGTTGGTGAATGTGGGTTCCGGAACCGATCCCGCGCCGCGAGTTCCCCGGCTTGCTCCCGCTACGGGCTTAACGTCGATCCCGGTAAATGAGAATCGATGTTGGCTCCAGCACTCGTCCTCCGCTGGTTCGCCCTGTGACCTTCCTTGTGCTTGTCTTTCCCTTGGAAATGCAGAGTGCCTCAGACCACCCGCCGCACACAGCTTGAATCCATTGGACAGCAACTTTCACAGGAGCGGCCAATGGACTTCCCTCGAATGAATGCCGGGTATTTTGTGCTCGCCGTCGTGGTCATTGCGGCCATGATCGTAATGGCGGTGGTGTATGTACGCAATCGCCGTGCGGCCCGCGCCCGCATCCGCCTGCGCTTCGGCCCAGAGTACGAGCGAGCGGTCCTACAGCATGGCTCGGAGCGGCGCGCCGAAGCACAACTGGCCGACCGCCAGGAGCGCGTCGAGAAGCTCACCATCCGCGAGCTTGCGCCCATTGAGCGTCATCGCTTTATCAGCCAGTGGAACTCACTGCAACTTCGCTTCGTCGATTCACCTAAGGGCGCGGTCGCCGAAGCTGATGATCTGATTGTGTTGCTCATGCAGACCAGGGGTTATCCCATGAGCGACTTCGAGCAGCGCGCCGCCGACATCTCCGTCGACCATCCTATCGTCGTTGACAACTACCGCTCCGCCCATGCCATCGCCGTCGGCCTTCGCTCGGGCGAAGTCAGCACCGAAGACCTTCGCAAAGCAATGATCCACTACCGCGCGCTGTTCGACGAGATGGTGCATGTCACTGCACCCGGCGAACGAAATGATGCCGCGTATCAGCCCGGTGCCATGAGTCGCAGTGACGGTAGCTCGCTTACTCCATGCCGAGATCGTCTTACCATAACCCGGTTCCCGCCATGCAAACCTACGGGAACAGGATTTGGCCACCTGTATAATCAATCTCGATAGCGTTGGGATCGGGTGGTCGCCGCCTGCAGTGCTTAGCCGGCTTCGCCGGAGAGCGCGCCGCAGGGGGAGGAAAGTCCGAACTCCACAGAGCGGTGTGCCGGATAACGTCCGGGAGTGGCGGCTTCAAGGCCGTCCGACGGAAAGTGCCACAGAGAAGATACCGCCTCGCAAGAGGTAAGGGTGAAAAGGTGCGGTAAGAGCGCACCGGGCGTTCAGTAATGAACGTTGCATGGCAAACCCCACACGGAGCAAGACCAAATAGGGGC
>Ga0181520_10009312_pt1 | contig 13600 bp, 11 predicted proteins | sample PEATcosm2014_Bin_29_FD_132451 | JGI IMG/M metagenome (GOLD analysis project Ga0181520, IMG submission 132451) | Peatland microbial communities from MTU Mesocosm Facility, Houghton, MI, USA - PEATcosm2014_Bin02_30_metaG | ecosystem: Environmental > Terrestrial > Soil > Wetlands > Peat | place...
CGGCCATGGCCGCGGGCTTCGAGAATGGTCATGCCTTCGATGCCCGCTTCGAGCAGGGCGTCCTTCACTGCGTCCAGTTTGGATGGTTGAATGACTGCTTCGATCTTTTGCATTGCGCTCTCGCGTCCTGGCTGAGTGTGAGTATACGTGTGATTACGATCCGAAATCGTAGCCTTCTTCGCCGTGCTGTGTCACGTCCAAACCCTCGATCTCGTCCTCGCGGGTCACGCGCAAACCAATCACCATGTCGACAACCTTGAGCAGAACCAGGGTGCCGACGATGGAAAGGCCCCACGCAATGGCGACACCGACAAACTGATTCAACACCTGATGCCAGTTGCCTTCGAGGCCGCCGGTGGGCTTGCCGGCGCCGTACACGGGATTGATGGCACTGGAAGCAAAGACCCCGGTGAGCAGGGCGCCAATCGTACCGCCGGCTCCGTGCACGCCGAACGCGTCGAGCGAATCGTCGTAACCGAACCAGCTCTTGACCACGGTCACCATGAGGAAGCAGCCGACGCCCGCGACCGCTCCAATGATCAGCGCCGACATCGGCTGCACGAAACCGGAGGCGGGGGTGATGGCCACCAGCCCCGCCACGGCGCCGGAAATCGCGCCGAGGGCACTCGGCTTGCCGTTGCGAATCCACTCGGCAACTGCCCAGCCTATGGCCGCGGCAGCGGTGGCAAAGTGCGTGTTGACGAATGCGCTGGTAGCGAGCCCGCTGGCATTCACCGCAGAACCTGCGTTGAATCCAAACCAGCCAACCCAGAGCAAACATGCGCCGATAAAGCTGAGGACGACCGAATGCGGCGGCGAGGGTTCCTTCGGATACCCGACGCGTTTGCCGAGATAGAGGGCGCAGATCAGCGCCGAAACCCCCGAGGTAACGTGAACCACGGTGCCGCCGGCAAAATCGAGGCAGGGAATCCTGCCGTTGAGCGAGGCATTCAGCAGTCCGCCCTTGCCCCACACCATGTGTGCCATCGGGGAATAGACGACGATGGCCCACAGGGTCAGGAACAGGCACATCGCGCTGAACTTCATGCGCTCGGCGAAGGCTCCGGTGATCAGCGCCGGCGTGATGATGGCGAACATGAGCTGATAGATCATGTAGGTCTGAGCCGGGACGGTGGCGCCGTAATCGGGATCGGGGGCCAGACCCACGCCGTGCATGAACGCGTTGTGCAGGCCGCCGATAAAAGCGTTGCCGGTTCCGAACGCCAGACTGTAGCTCACCAGCGCCCAGAGCACCGTGATGATGCACATCATGGCGAAGCTCTGCATCATGGTGGCGAGCACGTTCTTGCGGCGAACCAGACCGCCATAGAACAGAGCCAGACCTGGCCCGGTCATCATCAGCACCAGGGCGGCGCTGGTCAGCATCCAGGCGTTGTCGCCGTTGGAGACCGCCGGCGCCGGCGTTTGGGCCAGAGCCGCGGAAGCGCAACACAGAGGGAGAACGCAAAGCAACCGAATCAAGCGACGAAAGTGCATATAACTCCGTTGGCAATCGACGGAAATATGTCACGACGGGGTGACCGGTGAGGCGCGGGCCGAAATTCCCGCAGCCTGATGGTGGAATCACAAGAACGCAGGAAATACCTGAACCTCACTCTTACATATTTTTCGTAAATCGAAAACAGAGAAATGCAGAGGCCAGGGCCGCGGTTCGGAATCTACAAAGTGGGTACCAGAGTTTATTGCGTGGTGAAGCCACCGCGGCGTTATGCCCATCATCGAAGGAAGTCTGCGCGGTCGAAGAACATCGGCTGGGCGTGGAGCGGCATTTTCCCAAACGGTGAAGAAAAATTTCCGGGCGCGCTGGGAACCATCAAAAGCGGCGCCCATGCCGGGTATAGTGAAGGTATGAGCGAAGCGCTACGAGATCGCCGGCTTTTTGGCACGCTGGAGAGCAGCGCGAAGAACCGCGAAAAAGTCCTCGAGGCCAGCTACGGATACGAGCAGCCCGACGGGGTTTTTCTCACCACCGCCGATGCGGCGATCAACTGGGTTCGGAAAAATTCGATCTGGCCGATGACTTTTGGCCTGGCCTGCTGCGCGATCGAAATGATGTCGATGGGGGCGTCGCGCTTCGACGTGGCCCGCTTCGGCGCAGAGGTCTTCCGCCCCTCCCCGCGACAGTCGGATCTGATGGTGATCGCCGGCCGGGTTTCCTGGAAGATGGCGCCGGTGATTCGCCGCCTGTACGACCAGATGCCGGAGCCAAAATGGGTCATCTCCATGGGCGCGTGCGCGACCTCCGGGGGAGTGTTCAATAATTACGCGCTCGTGCAGGGTGTCAATCAGGTGATCCCGGTGGACGTTTATGTGCCCGGGTGCCCGCCGCGGCCCGAGCAATTGCTGTATGCGATTACGTTGCTTCAGGAGAAAATCCAGCACGAGCACGGCAGCCTGAAGCGGGTTCTGAACTTGCAATAGAGGGCGGAAGTTTAGTATTTTATTATCAACGCACTAGCCCGCAGCCGGTCGTGACTGCGAATTCCCCCTCGATATGAATTTCCGTTTACTCCCTGGTTCCGGAGTAGCGGCGCCATGTTAATCGTTTCGATACGTGACGTTTTTTCAGCCATTTCAAGCAACTTATTGAAACAATTGCCTTCTAAGGAAGGTGATCCTGTGGTAACGTCATTTTTGCAGAAAGTTGTCCGTTCCCTCCCCGTTAGCCGCTACGAATCAGAGAGTTGCACCGGGTTCACCCACGTCATTATGAGCAGTTATCAGTAGATTTGCGGAGGATAGACGCATGGATTTTCGCACGATCAGCTTTCCAGGCCGTACTTTGCTCACGGGGTGCGCGATGCTACTCGGGGCTGCGGCACTGTGGGGGCAAACTTCGTCCTCAACGCCGTCGGCTCCCACTCCAAAGAGCGCGGATCAGAACACGTCCCGCATGGACGTATTTATGGGGTATTCCTATGTCGCGCCCCATGGAACGGTTGCCACGCCCGAGCCGGGTGGGGTAAACACCGACCTGGACTACTCTTCGATTAACTACGGCGCTATTGGCAGCTTTGCCTATTACTTCAACCGCTACGTCGGCGGACAAGTCGAATACGCCAACCACCCCAATGGCGCCAACGATGGCGCCCAGACCGCGTCGGCCGGCATTATTTTCCGCTACCCGACTGACGAAGGCATGGCTATTTTCGCTCATGCTCTGGCCGGCGGCGTCCGCCTGGGCGGTCCCAACGTCTCGGGTCCAGGCAACCAGCCCAAGCATGGTTACACGTGGGGACCGGCGCTGACGGTTGGCGCGGGGATGGACTACAACATCACCCCTCGCTTCGCCTGGCGCATCTTCCAGGCCGATTATGAATACTGGCACGCGGACTTCGGTCCGGCCCAGTACAACGGTGGCCGCGCCAACACCAACAATGCCCGCCTCAGCACCGGTTTGTTGCTCCACTTTGGCAGCATCGCGCCTCCGCCGCCGGTGCAGTACGCCTGCGTTGTCAACCCGACCTCCGTCTTCCCGGGTGAACAGGTCACCATCACCGGAACCGCGACGAACCTCAATCCCAAAAAGACCGCCAGTTACACCTGGAGCGGTCAGGGGCTGAAGGTGGGCGGCACCAGCCCCACGGCCACGATCGACACGGGCAGTCTGCAGCCGGGCACGTTCACGGTCTCCGGCCATGTGACCGAAGGCCCGAAGGCGGGTCAGTCCGCCGACTGCACGGCGCAGTTTACCGTCAAGCAGTTCGAGCCGCCGACCATCAGCTGTTCGGCGAATCCTTCCACGGTTCAACCCGGCGCCAGCTCCACCATCACCTGCAACGGCGTCAGCCCGCAGAGCCGTCCGCTGACTTACAGCTACTCGGCTTCGGCTGGCTCCATCAACGGAACCGGCAACACTGCAACGCTGTCCAGCAACGGTGCTCCCGCTGGAACGATCACAGTGACGGGCACAGTACAGGACGACAAGGGGCAAACGGCTTCAGCGACGACCACGGTCAATGTGGAAGCGCCGCCGCCGCCGCCGGCTCCGAAGACGCAGACGCTTTGCGCGATCCAGTTCGATAAGGACAAGCGGCGTCCGGCGCGTGTGGATAACGAAGCCAAGGCATGCCTGGACGATGTGGCGCTGAACGCCCAGCAGAAGGCGGATGCCTCTGTCGTGGTGGTCGGCAACTCGGCTCCAGTGCCGGCTCCGAGGAGCAAACACTCCAGGGCGCCCACTGCCGCTGATCTGGCAGCGCAGCGCGCAGTCAACACCAAGGCTTACCTGGTCACGGAGAAGGGCATCGATGCCAGCCGAATCCAGGTGAGGACGGGCACGAATGGCCAGAACGAGGTGGAGGATTACCTGGTTCCGGCAGGCGCGACCTTCGACAACGACGTGCCTGGCACGACCGCTGTCGATGAGAACGCCGTGAAGGCCCAGCCTCGCAAGCCGGTTCCTGTGCACCACCACAAGGCGGCTGCGAAAAAAGCCCAGTAACCACCAACCCGAAGCGAACAGGGCTGACCGGATTCCGGCCAGCCCTGTTTTTTTGCCAAAGGTCAGACGCGACCCTGCATGAGGCGCCGATCGAATGTTGCCGATGATGAGGCTGATTCCGCCGGCAAGAGCCGCGGGGCCGCCAAACCCGATAGCATGAAACCAGCGGCCCTGCCTGTTCGCAACCGCCTCGCGGGTCCCGCATCATCGATGGGAATGACGAACCTGAAGCGCTTTCGAATTTTATGGGTGGCTTTGGCCGCCTTTCTGCCTGCGTTATGCGGCGCGGCCGCGCTGGCCGCGAATACGATTCCCTGGTCTCCCACCGGCCCCGACGGAGGCGATGCCCGCCGCTTCGCCTTCAGCGCGCGCGACTCCAACCGCATTTACCTGGGAACGACCGACAGCTGGATCTATGTCTCCTCCGACGGAGGTTCATCCTGGTCCCGACTGGCCAGGCTTGGAACCAGAGACGATCTGGTGGTGGACAGCCTGGTCGTCGATCGCTCCGACCCGAAGACTCTCTATGCCGGCGTCTGGGTCATCGATCATCCCGACGGTGGCATCTACACCAGCCACGATCAGGGACGCACCTGGGCCGAAGCCGCCGACATGCACGGACAATCCGTGCGCTCCATGACCCAGGCTTCCTCCAATCCGCGCATCCTGGTGGCCGGCACGCTCAGCGGCGTCTACCGCAGCGCCGACAGAGGTGTGCACTGGCAGGAGATCAGCCCGCCCGGCGGCGCCGAAATTCACGAAGTGGAATCGATCGCCATCGATCCCTACGATCCGGAAATCATCTACGCGGGAACCTGGCACCTGCCCTGGAAGACCAACGATGGAGGAGCGCACTGGACCAACATCCGCCAGGGCGTGATCGACGACTCCGATGTATTCTCGATGATCGTCGACCCCTCCCGCCCCAGTGTGATGTTCCTCAGCGCCTGCTCGGGAATCTATAAAAGTGACAACTTCGGTTACGAATTCCGCAAAGTCCAGGGCATCCCTTCCACGGCGCGCCGCACCCGCTCCCTGCGCATGGATCCGGCGGAGCGCAACACGGTCTATGCAGGCACCACCGAAGGGCTGTACAAGACCCAGGACGGTGGAGAGAACTGGGCGCGCACCACGGGCCCGGACGTGATCGTCAACGACGTCTACATCGATCCCCGCAATCCGAAACACGTCCTGCTGGCGACGGATCGCAGCGGTGTGCTGGCCAGCGAGGACGGCGCGGCGGCATTTCAGGATTCCAATACCGGGTTCTCCCAGCGTCAGGTCACGGCTCTGCTCGTGGACGAAAAGTCATCCGGCACCATGTACGCGGCCGTCATCAATGACAAGAACTGGGGCGGCGTCTTCGTCAGCAACGATCTGGGCAGCAGCTGGAAGCAGCAGAGCGACGGCCTGCATGGCGGCGACGTCTTTGTCCTCGCGAAGGCCGGCGACGGCACGCTGCTGGCGGGCAGCAGCGATGGAATCTATCGCTGGGACGGAAATTCCTGGGTGCATTCCGATGCCGTGGCAGGCCAGCCGGACCCGCCTCCAGCGCCACCTCCGGTGAAGGTCGGTGCCCGCGAAAAGAAGGCGCGTCTTCAACACACGGCTGCGGCCGTTCCGCGGAATCCGGCACAGCTCCGCGGCCGCGTCACCTCCCTGGCCGTCACAGGCGAAACCTGGTTTGCCGCAACCGCGCAAGGCATTTTTCTCAGCACCGATCGTGGAACCTCGTGGACGCCGGCCCTCACTGCCGACGCAGCCAAAGCCCTTCCCGGCGAAGGCGATTATCTGACCATCGCCGCCGATGGAAAGCGTGTCTTCATCGGCCGCCGCGAAGGCATTGCCGTTTCCGAAGACGACGGCGCAACCTGGCATTCGCTCAGCTTCCCCGCGGGCCTCACGGCTCTCGCAACTCTGGCCCTCACCCCCGACGGCACGCTCTGGTCGGGGGGCCGCGAAGGCGTCTTCTATTCTCAGGATCACGGCGCCACATGGTCGGCCCTCAAGCGTCTTCCGGTCGTCGCGGTCAACAGCCTCACCTGGGATTCCTCGCTGAGCCGCCTGATCGTCACCTGCAACGTGGGCACCGTGATCTACTCCGTCGATCCGCGCGATCAGTCCTGGACCTGGTGGAACACAGGGTGGACCGTGCACTCGGTGGCCTCGCTGAACGGCCGGCTCGCCGCTGCGTCACTCTATAGCGGCGTCGTTCTCCAGCCGGTTGCGGAAACCAATCGCGCTGCCGACACTGTGCAGGACGCGCGCAGATAGCTGTGGCCCTTTCACTGCGGCCCATTGCACCAGGCGATTTCCCAAAACTCTACGCGCTCGATCAGTCCTGCTTCGCCCCCGGCATCGCATGGTCGAAGGCCGAGCTGCAGTACTTCCTCAAGTACCCCGGCAACATCGGCGTGCTCGCCGAAGACGAAACCGGGCGCCTTGCCGGCTTTGCGATCGCGGGAAAGCAGCGTCGTGGGGGAGCGCTTTTCGGGCGGCTGATCACCATCGATGTCGAGCAGGCACTGCGGCGGCGCGGCGTCGGCCACAGCCTGCTGGAGGAGGCCGAAGCACAGCTGCGCGCCCAGGGGGCGACAGCGGTGCTGCTCGAGGTTGCCGTCGACAACGCCACAGCACAAAGCTTCTACGAGCGCCACGGATTTATCCGCACCGGCCGTATCCCCGGCTACTACCTCGGCCGCATCGACGCGCTGGTGATGGAGAAGCCACTGTAGCCCGGCCCCCGCGACTACAATGAAGCCAATGCCTCGCATCGGAGTGCGTCTCGCGTGCCGGATCGCGGCCCTCGCGTGCCCAATCCTGCTCTGCGCCGCTCCCGCCCACTCTCAGGCCGTCAAAGACCTGCCCAGGCCCACCGACTACGTCAGCGACTACGCCCACGTCATGTCGGCGCAGGCCATCGATCAGCTGAACCACCTGTGCGGCGAAGTGGATCACGAAGCCCACGCTCAGATCGCCGTCGTCACCGTTAATACGACGAACGGGGAGCCGATCCAGCAGTACGCCGTCGAGCTGGAGGATGCCTGGAAAGTCGGTCCCAAAGGCTCCGACCGCGGCGTCATCGTGCTGCTGGCCGTCAAGGACCGGCATCGCTGGATCGAAACCGGCTTCGGACTCGAAGGGATTCTGCCCGACGGCAAGGTCGGCGAGATCGGCCGCCAGATGGTGCCGATGCTCCGCAACAACGACTTCGACGGCGCGGTCACACTCGCGGTCGACGAAATTTCGCAGATCATCGCCCAGGACGCAGGCGTAAAGCTGCAGCCGCTGACACAAGGGGGTGCGGCGCAGCAGCAGCCGCACGCGACGGTGGGTCAGATCATCGGCGGCATCGTCTTCCTCATCTTCGTTCTCATCTTTTTGATCTGGGCCGGAGGCCATGGCCTGCTCGGCTTCCTGCTTGGCATGTTTCTGGGTGGCGGCCGCTGGGGTGGGGGAGGCTGGGGCGGTGGCGGAGGATTCGGCGGCGGCGGTGGTGGCGACAGCGGCAGTGGATTTGGCGGCTTCGGCGGCGGCAGCACTGGGGGTGGCGGAGCGGGAGGTAGCTGGTAAGGCTAGCTGGTAACATCGAATCGAATTCGCAAGGGAGAGCAATCGAATGATGCGTCGTGGCCTGTGGATCGCACTCGCCGTAGTAGCGGTAATTGTCTTTGCGGGACTGCTCGTGTTCGGCAGCTACGTGAGCGCGCGGAACCAGATGGTGAACAAGCGCGAGGCGGTCACGTCGCAGTGGTCGAACGTGCAGACCCAGCTGCAGCGCCGCGCCGACCTCATTCCGAATCTCGTCGCCACCGTGAAGGGCTATGCCACACACGAAGAAGCCGTCTTCGCCGACGTCGACAAAGCGCGCGAATCGCTCCTCGCCGCCCACGATCCCGCGGGCACAATTCAGGCCAACCGGCAGCTCGATGGAGCCCTCGGGCGCCTGCTCGCGATCAGCGAGAACTACCCCAACCTCAAGGCCAACGAGAATTTCCTCCAGCTCCAGGACCAGCTCGAAGGCACCGAGAATCGCATCGCCGTCGAGCGCCAGCGCTATAACGATGCCATCCGCGACTACAACACCTTCATCGGGCAATTCCCCAACAGCATCTGGGCGCACCTGGCCGGCTTCCAGCGCAACGATGCCTACTTTGAAGCATCGCCCGCATCCCAGGCCGCGCCGCAGGTGCATTTCTAGGAGGTTGGGGCGATCGCAGTTTGGCCGGAGATACAATCAATCCAAGGTAAGCCATGGCGGCCAGCCCACAATTCGCAACAAGGCTCGACTATTACCTCCAAACCGATTTCCGCCCCGATTGTGACTATGTGGACGGGGAGATTCTGGAGAGGAACGCGGGGGAACACGAACACGCCTTCCTGCAATCTCTGCTTGCTACGCTGATCAACGAACATCGGCGCGAATGGAATTGCACTGCGCTTACCGAACTTCGCGTTCAGGTTTCGCCGTCGCGATTCCGCATCCCGGACATCAGTGTGGTTGCGGCCGATGTGCCCTTTGAGAGAGTTCTGAGCCGCCCTCCGATTCTCTGCGTTGAGATTCTCTCTTCCGAGGACCGCTGGGCCCGCATCACCGAGCGCTTTGAGGACTACCGCCGCATGGGCGTACCGGCTTTATGGGCTGTCGATCCCATCGACAGCAAGGCGTGGGTTTGGTCATTTGGCAGCCCCGAATGGAAGGAAACCAGCCTGCCTGAGGCGGCCGGCACACCCATTCGGGTCGACGTTGCGCCGATTTTCGCTGAACTCGCCGAGCGAAAATCCCGGCAATAGCTACCCCGCAATCAAAATCCGAAGATCGCGCAGATTATTCCCCGTCGGCCCGGTCATGATCGTATCGCCCAGCGAGGTAAACAGCGTGCATGCGTCGAAGCGCGCCAGTGTCGCCACCGGATCGAAGTTGTAGCTCTTCGCCCGCGCAATCGTCGTCGTATCCGCAATCGCCCCCGCCGCGGGACTGTTGCCATCGATCCCGTCCGATCCCGCGCTTAGCACCGCCAGCGGCTCGCCGTCGTACCGCGCCAGATGGAGCGCGCACTCGAGCGCGAACTGCTGGTTGCGCCCGCCGCACCCCGGGCTCTTGCCCAGGTTCACCGTCACTTCGCCGCTCGAAAGCAGACACACCCGGCGATACTGAGCGCGCAATTCGTGGAAGCGCGCCAGCAGATATTTCGCGGCCTCGGCATAATCCCAGTCGTCGCACGTGTTGTCGATGACCACCTTATATCCCATCGATTGCGCATGATCCCGAGCCGCATTCACGAAGTCGTGGTTGGACAGCAGCGTGTCGAACTGCGCGTGCTGAAAAGCGACCGCCGCAGTCGCCCGCTCCTTCTCAGTATTCGGCCCCGATCCCTCACTCTTCTCCAGCTTTTCGAAATACTCCCGCACCGCCGGCGGGAATTTCTCCAGCAAATGAAAGCGCTCCAGAATTTCCGCGCACTCAGCCATCGTGGAGTAGTCCGGCAGCGTGGGGGACGACGCAACCGCGGCCAGGTCCTTCAGCGGAACATCGGCCAGCAACAGCGAAAGCTTCTCCGCCGCTGGGGCCGCCAGCGCCAGCCGTCCGCCTTTGACCGCGGAAAAATATTTGCGCGCCGTATTGATTTCCGTGATGGTCGCCCCGCTCGCGACCAGCGTCTCGTGAAATGCAATCGTATCGTCCAGCGTGATATTCCGGTCCCGCGGCAACTCCAGCATCGCCGATCCGCCACCGCTGATCAGAAAAAAGATAAACGTCGTCTTTTTCGCGCCCTTCAACAAAGACAGCACCGCGCGCGCCGCCGCCAGTGAATCCTCGTTCGGCAGCGGATGCCCACCCTCAAAGTAGCGGATGTGCCGATTGTGTTTCTTCGGGATCACCGGCGCGGAACACACGCCGTGCAGATGGATCTTCGGTGGCAGCCGCTCCAGCAGCGCGTCGAGCATCGTCAGCGCAGCCTTGCCGAAGGCGATGACGTAGATCTCTTTGAAATCTTCCAACGGCTGCGTGATCGAAGGCAGCCGCGGCGAAGGATGCCGCACCAGCGTCCTGCCTTCGAAATGCAGATGGCGATCGAACGCCCTGGGAATGTCGCAGGCCTCAAGGGCCCGGTCAAAGATCTCTCTGGAAGCTGCGTGTAGTTCTTCGAGCGGGGTCATTGTCGGAGAAGGGGGAAACAACCCTCGGTCCACGCGCGGATGGCTTGCCTCACATCCTCCAGCTTACTCGCAAAAAAGTGGTCCGCCTCGGAAATCCACACCATCTGCTTCGGTTCGCGCGCCAGCGCGACGGCCGCCTCGACCTCAGCAACAGGCCCATACGGGTCGCGCGTCCCGCTCACGAACAGTTTGGGCTGCACGCAATTCCGCAGAAAGTCGTAGTCGTAATCGCGCCCCTCCGCATGCGTTGGAATTCCGAGCGCCACGAGGCCGATCACCCGCGGATCCCCACAGCACGCGCGCAGCCCGACATACGATCCAAAAGAAAACCCCGCAAACAAAATCGGCAAATGAAATTCCCCATCCAGCCAGTCGAGCGCGGCACGAACATCATCGATTTCGCCCCGCCCGTCGTCGTGCTCTCCCTCGCTCAGCGCCGTACCGCGAAAATTAAACCGCAGCACGGGCAGGCCAAAACTCTGGAACGCCTTCATCGCGTGATACACAACTTTGTTATGCATCGTCCCGCCGCCCAGCGGATGCGGATGGCATACCAGCGCCGCATACGGCGCGTCAGCCGCCCCGGCATTCAGCAACGCCTCCAGCTTCCCCGCCGGTCCGCGAAGATCGTCAACCGTGCGCAAAAACGCCGATCCAACGTGAGACTGCGTCATCCCCGTTCCGCCATCTGTGCCCATTGTACGAACCACGCCTCGCGTATTCTGATCCTTCATCATGAACCTCGATCCCATCCAGCTCACGCGCCGCCTCGTGGACATCGAGTCCATCACCTACAACGAGGGCGCAGTGGGCGCGTTCCTGGCGGAGTTTCTCGCCGAGCGCGGCTTTGCAGTCGAAAAGATGCAGGTCGAGCAGCATCAGGAAAGCCGCTCCACGAGCGAGCGCTTCAACGTCTACGCCTGTGTTCCCGGTCAAACACCCGACGTCGTGTTCTCCACCCACATGGATACGGTGCCGCCCTTCATTCCATCGAGCGAGGACGAGCAATTCATCCACGGCCGCGGCTCGTGCGACGCCAAAGGCATCATCGCCGCACAAATCTTCGCCGCTGAGAAACTGCTCGAACAGGGAACCCGCGTCGGCCTGTTGTTTCTGGTGGGCGAGGAGCGCGACTCGGCGGGCGCGAAGACCGCGAATGAGCATCCGCGTGGCAGCCGCTTCCTCATCAACGGCGAGCCCACGGACAATCGCCTCGCGCTCGCATCGAAAGGCACCGTGCGCGCAGTCATCCGCGCGACGGGCAAGATGGCCCACTCCGCCTATCCCGAGCTCGGCGAGAGCGCTACGCACAAGCTCATCGAAGCGCTGCATCGCATCCTCGCCCTCCCGCTGCCTACGCTTGACGACGTCGGCCCCAGCACGCTGAATATCGGCGTCATCGGCGGAGGCTACGCGCCCAACGTCATTTCCGATCACGCCGAAGCGCAGGTGATGGTCCGCCTCGTTGGCCCTTCCGACGAGACGCGCCGCGCAATCGAACATGCCGTCGCCGGCCTGGCCACCATCGACTACACGCTCGAAATCCCATTCATACGCTTCCGCGCCATTGAAGGACTGCCCACGATGGTGGCCGCCTTTACCACCGACGTTCCCTGGCTCGGCAACTGGGGCGAGCCGCTCCTCCTCGGTCCCGGTTCGATCCACGTCGCGCATACGCCGCACGAAAAGCTCGCAAAAAAGGAGCTGCTCGCCGCTGTCGATTTATACGCTGAGGTCGCCCGCCAACTCGCGAACAGTTAGGCTTGAAGTATGGCCGAGCTACCGATCACCGCCGTCGAGCCCCGCAACACCCTCGACAAAGCCGCATCGTCCTACCTGCGCTCCGCCATGCATCAGCCGGTGCATTGGCAGGAGTGGGGCGAGGCCGCGTTCACGCTCGCCGCACAAACCGACAAGCCCATCCTGCTCGACGTCGGCGCGGTGTGGTGCCACTGGTGCCACGTCATGGACCGCGAGTCCTACGAAGACCCGACCCTCGCCCACACCATCAACGAGCATTTCGTCGCGATCAAAGTGGACCGAGACGAGCGCCCCGACGTCGACGCCCGCTATCAGGCCGCTGTCCAGGCCATCGCCGGGCAGGGTGGCTGGCCGCTCACCGCGATGCTCACGCCCGATGGCCTTCCGTTTTTCGCCGGCACGTATTTTCCTCGCGAGGATCGCTATGGCCGCCCCGGCTTCGAGCGCGTGCTCCTCACTCTGGCCAATGCCTGGAAGACGCGCCGCAACGAAGTCCTGGAATCGGCCGCCAGCGTCATCGCCGCCATCGAACACGGCGAGACCTTCTCCGCTCGCGGCGAGGGCCTCTCCCTCACCATCGTCGACAAGCTCGTCCAGAGCGCCATCGGCCAGTTCGATCCACGCAACGGCGGTTTTGGATCGCAGCCCAAGTTCCCTCATCCCTCCGTGCTCGATTTGCTCATTGATGTGGCTGCCCGCACCGGCAACGAAGCCGCTAAGGAAGCCGCGACCGTCACACTCAGCAAGATGGCGCGCGGCGGCGTCTACGATCAGCTTGCCGGAGGCTTCCACCGCTACTCCGTCGACGAGCGCTGGGTCGTTCCCCATTTCGAGAAGATGCTCTACGACAACGCCGGCCTGCTGGCGAACTACGTCCACGCCTTCCAGACCTTCGTCGAGCCGGAGTTCGCCGCCGTCGCCGAGGACATCATGCGCTGGATGAACGAGGGTCTCAGCGACCAGAACCGTGGCGGCTTTTACGCCTCGCAGGATGCGGACATTTCGCTCGATGACGACGGCGACTACTTCACCTGGACCCGCGACGAAGCCTCAGCCGTCCTGACCCCCGACGAACTCCGTATAGCCGAACTGTATTACGACATCGGCGATCTCGGCGACATGCACCACAACCCGAAGAAAAATGTCCTCTACCGGAATTTCGCTCCGGCGGAAGTCGCCGCGCGCCTCCAGCGCCCTCCTTCCGATCTCACC
>Ga0181520_10009313_pt1 | contig 13600 bp, 13 predicted proteins | sample PEATcosm2014_Bin_29_FD_132451 | JGI IMG/M metagenome (GOLD analysis project Ga0181520, IMG submission 132451) | Peatland microbial communities from MTU Mesocosm Facility, Houghton, MI, USA - PEATcosm2014_Bin02_30_metaG | ecosystem: Environmental > Terrestrial > Soil > Wetlands > Peat | place...
AGTCAAGCGAAAGTCCTTTTGTGCCGTAAACACTGTCTAGTCAACATGTTTGTAGCACATCAGGCTTTCGCTGCATACTGCTTCGTGCATTATTCAGGCTAGGATGTTTAATCCAAAGGAGGGCATTTAATGCCAGTTACACGACGACATTTTATGAAATTTGGTGCTGCAGCCGGCGTAACAGTAGCCCCTATTTTCAGCGCAAGTCGCTCCACTCTCGCCTGGGCTCAGGGCATCGCGACTCCATCTCCGCTGAAGTTCACAAAGTACTATGCGGGACGCTCGGGCCGGAAGATTATTCGCGATCGTCGATTCAAGAACCTGCTTCCGTCCATACTCCCGAAGGTTTTACTTCCGTACTGGCTCTCGACCGATCTATTTAAGACGCTGCCGACGTTTTTCTCGCTTGCCGAGCCGGTAGTTGTCGACCATCACCGATGGGTTTCGGTGCAGACTGCAGTGGCGCACAACGGAACAACTCGCGGGTTGCTCTGGATCGATACTGCTCCGGCGGAAAAGATCGGGCCGCTGGCACCCACGGTTATTTGGGCCAACCTGCTTACGAACGGACCCGATTCTCAGCTTTACCTGTATTCCGACCGGCAGCTCGCCACCTTGAGCCCACTCCAGATTCCGAACAACTTTAAGAAGCATCTGGGACGCTTTCTGAGCCTGGAGCCGCGACGGTACCAAGGGGCGCTGACGCAAATCAACTGCCAAGCCATTGATATGACGACTGGTATCTGTTTCCCGGAACAGTTGGCAATGTCGTACTACTTCTACAGGCCGGCATAGCTCGGTCCCTAGTCCGAGCGATGAAGCTCTAAGGGAGGCTCGTTTTGCACCTGATGATCACCTGTCGATCCACCCGGTGCAGAACTCTTCTTTCTATCGGTGTGTGAGGAGTGGGTGCGCATGCGACAACTGATATCTTTCGCCGATTCGCACCGACCAATCGCTGTCCTTGTTCCACGGCTGCGAATCGGCGGGGCGGATTCGTATATGCGCGATGCGCTGAGCAGTTTTCCATGGAAGCCCGGTATGCCGAAAATGCTTCTATATGTCATCCACCATGATCGCCACACCACTCTCCAATATGATGGCATAGAGGTCATTTCGGTGAGCCACGCTCAATCCATCCAGGATCGCATGGCATTGATTAGGCAGCATATGACTGAGATGGGCGTTGGCTTTGTTCTCCTTCAGCTCGTTGGTCTAGCTTTCCTTCGGACTCTGTGGGAAATAAACATACAGACGGGCATTATCTTCCAGAATGAAGAGCCTACCTGGAGTTACTCACCGAGCGAGCTGCAGAGGGGGAATGTTCCATTCCTGCTGGCTACGTTTGGTAGCATGGCGAATCGGCTTAGATTACTCGCACCCACAATCCCGGTGTACACCATATGGCCTAAGCCGGATGTACCGACGCAACCTGCCAATCGATTCTCAATGAGGAGAAGATGGGAGGTTCCGGAGGGCGCGGTGCTGCTTGGGATGGTTGGTGCATTCAAGCTGCATAAGCGTTACACGCTAGCCGTTCGCATTCTTAAGTCCCTTCGAGATCGACATGTCGATGCTTATCTTTGCATTGTCGGTGGTCACTCCGAAAGATATGGCGGAGGGCAGCAGGCTTATGAAGCAACAATACATCTAGCCCGCCGGCTTGGAGTTGCTGATCGTCTTCGGTGCCTGGGAGAGGTGAAGCAGGCGGAAGAACTTTGCCCAAGCTTCGACTTGTTTCTTAATACCAGCCTGTATGAGGGACTAAGCCGAGCTACCTTGTCCGCAGTAACTCAGGGGTGTCCTGTACTCGCCACTGCCGTTGGCGGAATTGCGGAGATCCTTTCACCGCCGAACCGAGCAATCTCGGCCGATGCCTCCCCAACGGAGTTTGCCGATGCAGCTCTTTCCTGCCTAGATGCTGGATGGCAAGAGCCATCTGGCTTGGGATCTATTTGTTCTACGCAAGCCGAGTGGGGATTGTTGTGGCAGAAACTTCTGGGAGATTGTCGTGCTCCTGAAACTGAGTTCGAAGTGGCAGTTTAGCTAAAGAGGAGGAACTATGTACCGTCTCGAAATACGTCTCCCGGAAAACCGGCGGTTCTGCGGCAGTCTGACGCTGTTTTCCCCGTCGGGCGATGTTGTTCTGGGCCCATTGCCAGTCGCTGGCACTGCGGATCAAGAGCTGGCGGCCAAGAACTTCAACCCAACAAGAACCCCCTTGCTTCCGTATGGACATACACCCCAAGGGTTCTATCGCTTTTCGCGACTTATATCCATGCGGGAGGGAGATCTCGTCGATATTGCGCGGTATGGTCGCTTTGGTATCGCAGTTTTTGATCCCTGTGCAGGCGATGCCGCGCTTGCCGAGGCAGCTGGACGCTTCGAACTCTGGCTTCATGGCGGCTCCTTCATTGAAGACAAGCTCTCCAGTACTGCTGGATCTCTTCGGGTGTTTGACCACGATCAACAGCTGCTGATGCGTACGCTCGGACGGTGTGGGAGCATCGCCTGTTCGATCATGACCGACCCAGCGATCTGTGGAGAGTTTGGCGAAGTCAGCGAAGCGACACGCACAGACTACATTGATCCGCCAGTGTTGCGGGTGGCGGACGAGGCAATCTTAGGGCAGAGCGCTATCTTGTCGTCACTCACTTACTCCAATCACCCGGGATTGCTGTACCTTGGAGAGTATGATTCGGGCACGTATTTTAGCAGTATCGACCAAGCATACATTACTAGGGACGAAGGTGGAAATAGATCTTCGGTGTATGTTCCGCGCCCTGGCGATGGTTATACGGTTGGCATTGGCGTGAACCTGTCGGGGCAAACCCAACAGGGCTTGCTTAATATGGGGGTTGACCCGTCCGTGGTGCAGGCACTCTCATCTGTTATTGGAGTATACCCGCCAAACAATGGAACGACGCCGCCGGGGATCACGCTAACCGATGCGCAGCTCTCAAATTTGAATACAGCAATGATGAACTACCAATTCAACTTAGTTGGCCAGCAATATAATAACGCCAGCCCGATCGCAAACTTCACAGATCTTCCAACCCAGGCGCAGACGGCCATAGCTGACATTCAATACAATTTACCGGGTGGTGTAGCACAGGGCGCACCAACCTTGTGGTCACAAGTAACCTCGGGCGACTGGCAAGCAGCTATCAACAACTTAACTGGCACGAACGGTGCGCCACCGTTCAGCACTCGAGATCCTACACTTAATCAGCGGGCTATTCGAGCCGGTAATTTGTTGCAGCAGGCTTTAAATGCAGGAACACTGCCAACACCGGGGCACTAAAATGACAAAGACGATGATACTAACAGGAGCAAGGACCATATGTCTTGCGTTCTGCACCGTGGTTAGTCTAGCGCAGGCTCCCGCAAAGGGAGGACAGGATGTCTGGTGGTCGCCAGATCTGAAGCTTTCCTCCCTTTCCGAAGTTCCGGAAGCGCTCTCCTCTCCAGTGACCGTAGGTGGAAAAACGGTTCAGGTTACCTTGGTAAATGGCTCTACTAAAAGGGCAGTTCAGACATGTACGGAGTACCTCGACGCCGTGGCGCAGAAGCTGGCTCCGATGGATGACAAGGGCGACGACACGCCTTTTGTGGAACGCTGTTATCCGCTGAACTACCTGCGCGGAGCACGATCGGCGACGAAGAGTTTTGTGCAGCCGAGGTGGGGCGATGACGCTTTGCAGCGCCTTCCGCCTTTCGATATCTTTGTGGAAGCGTCGCTCGCGGCAAAGGCGGATCGAGCACGAAGACGCGGAGAAAGCTGGCAGAGGTTTGACCCGAAGATGCGGGTGGTGAGCATATCGGACCGAAACCTCATCCTCGAGAATGCAACCGTGCGGTGGAGTCTTGAACTCCTTGCTGTAGCGGATGTAAACCATGACGGGCTGAATGATGCCATAGTGATTGCCTGCGACAGCATGAAGACTACCGGAGGAGGTTTGTGCTTTCCGATGGTGCTGACAGTGTCTGCGCCTAACACTGTATACCGGCTGTTAAGTTCTTCGTCTCCTCCTTACGCGTTGAAGCGCTAAGTAACAGGCACATGGATGGATACCGTGGCAAAGCGCAGAATACTGATGTTTTGCAGTGAAAGCCGAGGGCTTGGACATATCCGACGGCTCTCGCAGATTGCGAAGGCGCTTGCGACGGAACACGCCGTGCTGTTGGTGACGAGTGACTTGGTGGCTGATGATTTCGTGAAGCCGCCGCTTGAGTTTGTCCGTATTCCACCGCTTGATACGTCGGATGTAACCCGGACGCGACATTGGGATCGCGGAGAGTTCCTCGACGGCCTAGTTGATTTTGCGCTGCCGCTGCGGACAGAAATATTAGCGGCAACGTTTCGCAGCTTTCGCCCACATGCGATGATTACAGACTTCTTCGCAAACGGACGCGGGGGTGAGTTGCTGCCGCACCTGCGGGGATCCAGTGGCATGTGCCTCAACTATTTGGTACTGCGAGGCGTACTGGGAGACAATGCATACTCGAGTGCGAGAATTTTTTCGCCGCAAGCCCTAAAATCACTTTCTCTGTTTTACGAGAGGATCTTTGTTGCCTGTGACTCCAGGGTGCTGCAGGCGCCGGAGTACAAACTGCCTCACGACATAGAACGGAAGTGCCAGACGGTAGGCTATGTGCATACTCCGGCTGACGAGACGAAACGGGCAGCAACAAGGCGCACCTTTGGCGTGAAGCCAGAGGATACTTGGATAGTTTGCTCGGCGGGCAGCGGACTCAGCAGTGAGAGGCTGATAACGGCATGCTACCGCGTAGCACAGCAGCGTGAAGACTGCCGCTTCACGCTAGTGCTCGGCCCACGGTCGCGGCTGCGCCTCGGCAATCAGCAAACGATGCCGGCACACATTATGGTTCGACGCTATCTCCCTGATCTAAACCAAGTGCTTGGAAGCTGTGACGTGGCTGTAGTGCATGGCGGTTACAACTCTCTTCTCGAGAGCATGTACGGGGGAGCGACGGTGGTGGTGGTTCCGAACGATGGAGAGACAGAGCAGATGGAGCATGCTAGGCGGCTCGCCGCTCTGGCCGATGTACGACTGACAACTGCCGAGACGTTAGAAGGCATGGTTGCGGAGGTGCTTCTGGGCCGCACGAAGAAGTCCATGACTCCGCTTGTCCAGATCGATCTAGACGGGGCGCGGAGGATTAGTGACCAGGTCAGTAGGGATCTTGCGACAGGACTGCCTGAAGAAGAGCTACGAGCTGGTCGCGGACAGCCGAAAGATCCAAGCAAACGCAAGGAGGTGCGCTCGCGAGCAGGCGCCCAAAGCAACAATGGTTTCAGCTACACTTGGCAGGGCGGATGACAGATTGCTCTTGATGATTGCAACGATGAGTTTACCCCATAATGTACGTCAAGCCATTTTGTCCCAAGATGCATGGCCGCATATGATGGAGGTCTCTTGCTACTTTATATTGAGACTGGGTGTTTTTGGCTGAAACCAAGGATATTCACTGCACTACATGTTCGCGGGTTTGGACGTAGACAACCTAGCTAAAAAGGATTTCCATGAACAAGTCCCTTTGGGTGATCAGTTCCTACTTTAACTGGAGCAGATCTCATCGAAAGCGTATAAATCTGCAGTCTTTCGTCAAGAATTTGCAAGAGCATGGCATTCCTCTTCTCCTTGTAGAGTGCGCATTCGGAGAACGGCCCTTTGAGCTAAGTGGAACCTCGCTCCTTCAGGTGAGAACAAACTCGCATATATGGCAGAAAGAGAGACTACTAAATCTTGCGATTCAGGCACTTCCTCCTAGTTGTGAGAGTGTCGTATGGATGGACTGCGACCTGCTAATTATGCAGCCGTCTTGGGCTCAGAAGGTACAGTCTGCCCTTGAGACCGCAGAGATTGTCCAGGCATTCAGTACCGTACTTCGTTTAGGAAAAGACAATTCCGTCGAGAGTTCTGAGACGCGTATCGATCGTGGCATCCTTGCCTCGATCAAGCATCATGGCCTCAATGTTCTAACCAGCCGCGGGCATCCAGGTTTTGGCTGGGCGGCACGCAGACAATTTCTTCTTAATCACCCTCTTTTTGAAACAGCCATCGTAGGAGGCGCCGATAAGATGATGTTATACGCATGGAGCGGCTTTGCTGATAGTTCGAGGACGCGTGCTATGACCTCAGAGAAGGGATTCATCGCCTTCAGCCGGTGGGCGTCTGCACTCGAAGAGACCTGTCCGCAGGGACCCCGCCTCTCATTCGTTCCAGGAACACTTCATCACCTCTGGCATGGCAACTCCGAACACAGGCAATACAACGAGCGCTACGAAATTCTGAAGCGCTTCGACTTCAACCCAGATCATGACCTGGTCGTAAATGCCGATGGATGTTTAGAATTGACGTCAGGAAAGCCGGAGCTCGCTCAGGCTATTACAGAATACTTTTTCAACCGCAAAGAGGATGGAACAGACGTAGCAGTCACTCGGTCAATGATCGCTTGATCATGTACTCCGATTGGGTGCCCCAGGTCTCGATTCTGAGACCTGGGATGCACAAGTTCAATGAGACTTCTTTATCCGGTCAGAGACCTAGCTGAGAGCGGCGAGTTGCGCTAGAAGCATTGACACAATCGGTTTTTTTGCGGCCTCCGCCAGAAAAACTTCCTGCATCTGGCACAATCCATCCTTTATCCTCGCATCGTTCAGCAGGGTACTCAGGCACGACTCAATCGCCAACGCACTGACCTTATCCGGATACAATGCCATTCCAAGCGATAATTCTCGAACTCGCATAGCGTTATACGGCTGATCGAACACCATCGGCATCACTAAAGTCGGAACACCGCAACAGATCGCTTCCTTCAGGCTGCCCAAGCCGCCGTGCATAATGAAAGCGGATGCTTCCGGCAGTAAGGAAAGTTGTGGAATGTGACTCGCAAGCGTGACATTTAGCGGAAGTTCCTCCTGCGCTTCCTTCGCTGTCTGGGGTGTTCCAGTCGCGATCATGAAGTCACAATCCGGCATGGAGCATGCAGCTCGTAAGACGTCGCGTAGACGCCCGTCTGCATTTACATGCATCATTACCTGGGTACCCGGCGAGTACAGGATTAACTTGGCCCCACGACGCAGCCTCGACCTGTCAACCGGCACTTCCTTGCGCTGCCAATCCACGCAAGGCTCACCAAAGCCGACATTGTTATATCGCTGGAGAAAACACTCGAGTTCTAACGCCGCCGGACAAAGCACCCATCGCGGTATGGAGGAGTGATCTTTCGGCTCATCCCAACGTGGCAGCGATGTAGCTAGGTGCACTAGGCGTGCTCCGCAAAACTCAGCCTCTGCAAAAAGTCCGTGGTTCCGGAAGAAGAGATGGTCAACCAAAAGCATGGCCGGCTCATACTCCTGAACCATCGTCCGCACCCGCGCTGCAATGAACGCTGCACGCTGTGCCCCATGTCCGAACTGCAGCCAAAAACTCCGCCCAGAATGACTGTTGCAATACCCACTCAAGACAGGTTGCACCGTTACATCCTCTCGAGCAAAACTCTCCGCTTCAAAGCCTCGCTCGCGTAGGTGTTGCCCAAGTGAACCACTCGTGAGGTACACTACGCGATACCCCCAAGCTTGCAGTGCGGATGCAAGCGAGAGCGTAGGTAGAACATGGCCCGGCTCCGGTTGCATCACAATCAGAACGCAGCTGTTCCTCATCGTCGTTTCCTAAAGTCTACATCCATCGCAAGTAGCCTTCGTGCTAGCACCCTTGCGCCATTCAACTCGCACAAAGTGGCTTTTGCTTGACACACGTCGCATGTGGGCCTAGAACTGTTTTGTGCTCACCGCTGTCAAAGATCGGCTCCGCTTCATACATGCGCCTGACCACAAAGCAGGCCAGTTAGTTTACGACCTCATCGAGATGTATGACCTCCAACGAACTCTGGAAGTTGGCGCACTCCACAAGGCATCTTGCACCTACGCAGCTGCGGCACATGGAATACGCCGTAACGGCAATCATTTGGTTCTTGATTACGACAGCACACCAGACCGAGAAAATGGCGTCAGAAAAGTTATACAGCAAGTAGGCCTTTCGCAGCATTGCACCTTTGATTTATCTTCTGTCTCGCTTCATTGGAGACTGATGAAACTACTGTCAAAAGCCGAAACGGAACCTTTCGATCTCTGCTTCATTGCGGGTCGTCAGACCTGGTCACACGCTGGTCTGTCCGCTCTCACTGCGATCCGCCTGCTTCGTGTCGGAGGTTGGCTCATCCTTGCCGATGCCGAGCACACCTACGCCTCTGATCCGTCGGCTCCAGACTATCTTCTTCAAGGTATGAGCGACGAAGAACGGCAGACCCCTCAGGTAAACCTCGTCTTCTCGCAACTCGTGGCCACTGATCCAACTATGGGCAACGCAGTTCGCGTCGACAAGCTTCTTCTTGCGCAAAGGAAACAGTCAGGCTCCTCTGTCAGCTGCAACCGTGGCTGGTTCAAACGCGCCTCCATTCTCAACACCGCATACACCAGAGCCCGCTTCGATCCTGACTTTCGCCGTGCTCTGCTTGATCGGCCGCAAGAGGTGCTTGCACTACTCGGCGCCTCTCCATCTGTCCCCCCGGTTTTCTTTCACGATCGGCCCATCGATCGCCTGGTCCTCTCTGCTGAATGTCAAAAGGATCTTCATCTCATCCTGCCTGATCCCGTCTGGCAGGTTACCATCACTGAGCGGGAGTTGGAGCAACTCATTCGTTCTGCTCGAGACCAGCAGACGAACAGCCATTCCACAGAAATCTCTGGAAGTTAGAAGGCAGCCTGCACGGCAGCATTTGCTGTCTATCTAGTACCGATGTTTTACCTAAGGAGGACGTGTGGGTAACCAGAACTCACAAGATCAAGTCGCTTCATCGGAACCGGGTCATGCCTGCTCACCGCTGCTCATTGCCCTCGGCGCCTCCTGTCAGTGCACTTATCAAGTCCGGCGCTTCACGGGCATTGAACGCGCCTTTTACTTTGACTGGTTGGGCACAACACACATCGCGCTGCTCACCGTTCTCCAGCTTCGCTTCAAAGGTTTGTTCCGTCGTGAGAACCTCGTCCTAGCCCGCGAGGGCACCACTGTGATGGATTCGCTCACCGGCGTCTCCTACCGTCATGCCTTCCGTTGGCAACGCGGATCTAAACTAATCGATCCCGCTTCCCTCGAGCACGACTACGCGGCCCAACGTGAAAAGTTCGCCTTCCTTACCGAACGATGGCTGCAAGATCTGCAGTCCCGCTCGATCCTCTTTGTCCGGCAGGACTCCCCTACACCCGAGCAGGCCCGCGAACTTGCCCTAGCGCTTGCACTTTACTGTGCACAATCTTTTCAGTTGCTCTTCGTCACAGCCGACTTCGCCTCTGCTCGTCGGCTGGATGGCGCTCACCCCGCCGTCCTAGGCGACGCGTTGGAGGCAGAAGAATCTCCCAACACCGGCTGGCAAGGCGTAAATGCCGCATGGGATCGGCTCCTCAACGCTCACACAGCGATCTATCCGTCCTCCTCTCTGCGGCCCATCGTCGCTCGTGAACTCGCGCCTCATGAGTTGGCCTTAACCTAGCGAAGGCCGAACAAGCGGCAACGTATCCCCTAGTCAGTGGAGTACTGCATGAACGGGAGGGACTGCCGCATAGCGAACTCAAGGGTAAGGCTGCTACTTCCGGGGAAGAGGCGCGAAGGTAGATTTCCGTACGCCAGTCCCGCCATATTTTTCCTCCAGCACCTGCTGAATCACGAGGTTATTCACGTAGACGAGGCTGATTTGCCTTGGTGATCACCCAAAAGCGGCCATAGACACCTACGGTAAGGATTCGTGTTGGATTGTCACACTCGTCTTGTGAAACGAGAGCCGGTGGACGTCGATGCTTTCCTGCCGGGACGGTGTGCCACAAACGGTCGTTTTTGCGCACACGATTTGCGACCCTCACTTGCACGAAATCATTGAGTTTTTCGCGAATGCGCAAACAACCCCTTTCTGGCACACTGGCTCCGACAAGATCGGAGTCCCTTCATAGCCGATCAGCCAAGAGTGAAGCTAAACAACTTTGAGTTGTAACAAAGAAGTAGGATGTAATGATCGTGTTTTGTCGTGCAAGGTGGAATTTCCAATGAAACCCATTGCGCTGTCTTTTGTACTGATTCTCGCCGGGGTGCCGATCTGTGGCGCACAGAACAAGCCCACGGAATCCTGCCGTGTTCCATACGACGGCTGGGTCACACCGCCAGAACAGAAGCTGCTAATCGCGGAAGTGGCCCAGCGCGCAAAGCGACTGATGTTTTGCGAATCCAAGAAAGGCTGCGTTGCCGCTTCCGCCGCGCCGGGAACGCCGATCCTGATCTATCGGGAGAGCGGAGACTGGACGTGCGGCTACTTCTCTACCTCTACCTACGGCGGGCCGGCGTGGATTCGCACGGACGAGTTGCGCGTTGTTCCATATAACCCGCAACCGCCCTTAAAGGTATGGGAGGGGGTCTGGGTCGGTGGCGAGGACCGGGTTTCAATCCGCGCCGGGGAAAAGCCAGGCATGTTGCGTCTGGAGGGCAGTGCTCAATGGAACGGAGCCGGCGATAATGCGCATTTCGGTGATATGAAAGGCACGGCGACGCCCGACGGCAACCGGCTGCACTTTGCCGAGAGTAGGCCCGACAGCTGCATCATCGATATGACGCTGCTGGGCCGCTATATCGTCGCCAGCGACAATGGACTTTGCGGAGCCCTGAACGCCCGCTTTCAGGGCATCTGGAAGCGCACTCGGCCGTAGTTTCTGCTCCTCGCCAGTACCACAATTCGAAAAAATGCTACCGCGGCCTGAGTGAGTGCGACAATCCAACACGAATCCTTACCGTCGGTGATAGAGAAAAGACTTAGGACATTTGCTCCGACGGGAGTCCATCGTAAGACGGCTGGTCCTGGACAGAGCACCGGCTTAGAAGGCCGGTGCTCTAATCCGAATTGAATGTGCCGCCCCTCAGTATCCATTGATGATCCAGTAATCATTCTTTCCGCCGAAAGGACCACTTTTGAGGTCAACCTGGACGCAGAAGCGATGATCGTCGCCGCAGGTGCTTAATTTCATCTTGCCTCCCTTCGCATCGAGTGTGTTAACTGTGGTTCGTTCTTCCTCGATCTTCTGTACCAGATGCCAGTCCCATCCGAGCAACGCCAACAGGGGTAGAATCGCAACCAGCGCGTAAAGTCCAACGGTCTTCAAGGTCAGGTATTGGGCGGCATTTTTGAAACCTTTCCTGGCTTCCTCAATATCCTCCACCACATTCTTCAACTCGGACAGATTCGGTTTCAGGGCCTGACCAAAGGCATCAAGAGCCTGCCGCTTGACCGCAGCGATGGCCTGATTCACGCCGTTTCTGGCTCCTCCATCCGCAGACGCTGACACGGACTGCGCGGCCTCCGTGATGGTTTGAGTTTGCCGAGCGAATGCTTTGTTCTGCTCCTCAAGCTGTGTCTTCCATTTCGCCGACAGCGCATTGTCCGCAGCCTGTTGGCGTTGCATAGCCTTGTTCAGGGTGTCCAGGAGACTTTCGATTGCCTGTTGATTGCTCTCGGCTGTTGTGAGCAACCCCTGCGCGTATGTAATCACGGCTGCAAGTGTTTTGCTGTCCTGCGCATTCGGCGGTGGATTCGGTGAATTCGTGTTGCGCTCATCTGGGCGAGTGTTCATCCGTTCAATTTCCATTCCCATGGTGCCTGTCTCCTGGTAGTTTTAAAAACCTAAACTCATGCCGTGATCGATTTCTCTCTGGATCTCTTTGATTTCCTTCGCAGGCTGCTGAGCCTGCGTAAGCTCCGGGGTCTCGATTTCTAGCTGCGGCGATTTGGCTTCGGAAGGCAGCTCTTTACTGAAGGCCTCGCTCTGGCGCATGAGCTCCGCTTTAAATTCTTCAACAACCTCGCGCAATGGCTGCGCCTTGATGCCGCGCTCCAGCGCCTGCTCATGCGATACATCGCGGCTCAGTACAACATCCAGTCGCGCGGCACTGTCGGTGAAGATCTTCGCGTCCTCAGCCGCGCGACTCACCGATACATAGGCCATGCGCTCGTTGAGCAGATCCTTGTGCGCATTTTCGCTGTCCACATTGATGAGTACCCGGCTGGCGGTCTGGCCCTGGCTGGAGTGACTGGTCACCGCATAGCCGTAATCGATGTGGCGCTGTTCCCTTTCGTCGATTTTGACCTCGCGACCCGAATCGAGCCTGACCGTGATTGTTCCGTCCCGGCCGATCTGCCCAATGTGGCCAAGTTCGCGGTTTGAAATTTTCTGCTCATTATTGGGAGCGGTGAACTGCACACGCTCGCCCTCTGCAAATTTCCGCGCTGCCTCGCGGTAGACCTGCACACCGTAGTTCCGTGCCGGGTCGTAACTGACGCGCTTACCGTTTTCGCGCTCGACGGTAAGCTGGTTGGTCGCAGCGTCCCTATTGACCACGCGAACATACTCTCCCGCCCGGAATGTCGTGCTTTTCTTCGCATAGCGTACAACGTCGCCCGGCTCGTAGTACTGCGCAAATTTCCGGTCGGCTCCGGTCAGATCCTGACGCGGCGTAAGCGTCTTCACTTCCTTGTCTTTGCCGCGTACCTCGCCGGTCGCCTTCATCAGAGCATGGATCCGTTCGTTGATCTCGGCACGGCTCCTGTTGTCCGGTGAAATGATCAGCGTGCTGTCGGGCGCTTTGATGTACTCGGCCGCCATGCGCTCGAATCGCGCACCCGTGTCCCTGATCTCCACGACGCGGTTTTGGTTGGCGAGACTTTGTACTGCCTCCTTTACCTCGCCCCGCGCCAGTTGCTCAACGGCGGCTTTGAGTTCGGGGTCTTTCTGCCGGCGTATCTCATCGAGCGCCGCCATCTCCATCCCGGCTTCTTTGAGCTGAGCAAATGGCCGTCCGGCCTCGACCGCCTCATGCTGCCGTGTGTCGCCGACAAACAACACGCGCTCGTTCGGGCTGAGCCGGTGCACGAATTCATAGACCTGTTTCGTGGACGCAAGGCTGGTTTCATCGATGACGTAGAGACTCTTCGCCACGCCCGCGTGGGCGCTTTCGCCGCGGGCCAGATGCTTCTGCAGCGTTTCCGTCTCCATCCCTGCTTCGCCGAGCTTCTGCGCCGCTCTGGATGTGGGCGCAAGTCCCTGCACCTTGTAACCTTCGCGCTCTGCCGCCTCGCGGATCGCGACAAGGGAGGTCGTCTTGCCTGCTCCGGCTACACCCTCAAGTCCCTGCAACTGGTTGCAACTGTTCAATATATGCTGGACGGCCTGACGCTGCGATTCGCTCAGGTGAGCGTGGTTCCTGATTACCTGCTGCTGAGTCTCCTGGGAAACAAGCGGCTGTTCCCTGCCCTGGCTCTCCGCCAGCTTCGCCAGGATGCCGCGCTCCTGCTCCTGCGCTTCCCGGGTTGTGATTTTGTGCGCGCGCCGCTCGTGCCGGATGACCTCGCCCTGCTCGACACGCCGCGCCAGTTCCACCCGGAGGTCGTCCACCTTTACCTGACCCTGCGCGTGGTTGAGCGCATCTCGCAGGACCTGCCGCTCGTCGAGCACCGCGCTGCGTTCTGAGCCGCGCTCGAT
>Ga0181520_10009314_pt1 | contig 13599 bp, 12 predicted proteins | sample PEATcosm2014_Bin_29_FD_132451 | JGI IMG/M metagenome (GOLD analysis project Ga0181520, IMG submission 132451) | Peatland microbial communities from MTU Mesocosm Facility, Houghton, MI, USA - PEATcosm2014_Bin02_30_metaG | ecosystem: Environmental > Terrestrial > Soil > Wetlands > Peat | place...
ATGCAATCCCTCCGGCCAGCAGACGAGCCACTCCGCGCGGCATCCATCCCAACGCGCGCGCCACGCCCACCACGAGCCAGTATTCGATCCGCTCCTGCATCTTCAAGGACAAACATCAAGTGTAGGTCATCGCTCCGTGGCAACATCGCATTCGCAGCTTAGAAATGGAACCCCAAACTTCGCCACACGCGGCAAGGGCGGCCTGTTTCCAAGCCGCCCTCCATCGCTATGCGCCTTGAGCCTACTTATGCTTCGCCTCAACAAAGTATTGCGCCACCGTCCGCACGAATGGCTCAGCTCCCGGTGGCACTTCCACCTCGCCTTTCAGTACGGTCTCAAAATGTTCCGGCGCGCCGTAATACAGTTCCGTGTCTTCCTTGTTCTGGCTCACGCTCGTTCCATCCAGATCGATGCCCGCAAACAGCCCCTTGTTGCGCGAATAGCTCAGAAGCTCGGCATTCATCTTCCAGTCGGTGGAAGCTTGTCCGGCGCGGCCAACCGGACCCGCCGCCGCCGAGGCATCCCCGCCAATCTTGAACTTGTTCTTCAGCAGATCCTGAAGCCCTTTGTCGTTCACCGCAACCAACACCAAGTCAGTCGACTGGCCGCCAATTTGAAAGCCAAACGAACCGCCCGCCATGCGAATAAACACTGGAGCGCTCCAGCCGTGTCCCGTGCGGCAGGTGACCACGCCTTGCCCATACTGTCCGCCAAAGACGAACGCACCTTTTATCAAGCCGGGGACCACGGCCACGCACGTGGCCTGCTGCAAGATATTGAGCGGGATGTTCCGGTCCGAGGCAGCCATGATCTGATCCATTACGTTCTTGGCGCTGTCAATCCGGTCCTGCAGGTCTTGTTTGGAACTCGCGCCGAACGCTGGCCCGGCAAGCAAAATAGTTAGGCAGACCGATGAAATTGCTTTCTTCATGTGGGGAATCCTTTCGAGTTCGCGCTCAATTGCGCGCGTTGTAGGGCGATTCCAGCTGGGCAACGCTGGTTTTGGCTGCGTCGGTGTTTGGCCCTGCCTTGTTGGCTTGTTGGCACTGGTCACCGCTTGAGGTTCGAGTCAACTTGAAATTGGCGTTCCCGCCGTTAAAAAACCAGGAAACGCTAAGGGGATTACAAGATAAGAGACGGAGCGCCTCTTGTGATGTCGCGGACGGAAATGAACCCAACACCACAACCTTCAACAGCGCCGTCAAAGAAGCCGCATCTGCAAGACTGACGAGAAGTTTAAGCGGCTTACGTTACGAGCGCAATATGGACAAGCCTGTGGAGGGAGGCCGCTCATTCTGCCGCTCAATTTTTTGGTTGGAGAACTTGGTCGGAGATTCAGGATTCGAGCTTTAAGGGAGCCGAGAAGTCACGCTTAGAGCTGGTTTGCGCCTCAATATGAGCGCAACTAAAAGAAAAAAAGAGGAGTTCTCAGGCATCATGCGATGCATGGGGCCTGAGAACTCCTTTCCCCAGATCTGCGTTGTTTCTGTAAATGAGTTTGTCCTGATTACCAAATGGGTACAAGAGTACGAAGGTTCGCAGCCTCTTAGTAACCACCTCTAACTCCCCTTCGTAATAGGCTCAAGAGCAGCCGACAAACCACCGCCATGCATCGAGCCTGCTTTCCGCGAGAGCGGTCCGTTCAGCGCCCGCATGGACAAATCGATCCGGTTTTCGGCCCCTGTCTTCCGCATCAGCCGCCCCACATGCGCCTTGACTGTCCGCTCCTCAATCCCCAGTTCGCGGGCAATTTCGCGATTCGACCGAGCCAAAAGGATCAGGTCCATCACCTGCCGCTCACGAGCCGTCAGGCGAGGTCCCATCGGGTTCAAGCCGCCCTCGATCGACTGCAGCAACCGGTCGATCAGCCGGGAGAGTAGCCGCCGCGGCGCCCAGATCGATCCGGAGACCGCCACCTCAATGGCTTCCCGCACAACCCGCGGTCCGGCACTCAAATCGAGATATGCGCGCGCGCCGCCAATGATCGAATCCATCACCAGGGCATCGTTCCCGGCCGGACCGATCACGATCAGGCGCAGTGCTGGGCGCTGCCGCCGAATCTCCTTCAAGGTTTCAAGGCCCCTGGGCGACGAATTCAGGTCGATGACCAGGTACTCCAATTCCTGATCCGCCAGCAACTCATCCAGCGACCCGATTACCGGCAATAAAGACGATTGACCAAACTCCGGTTCCCGCTCAAAGACACTGTTCAGTCCTTCCAGGCGGATCGGCTCGCCGGCCACTACGCCTACGCGAATCGCAAGGGCTGGACTGCTTGTGAGCATCTATATCTCCCCGCCGCACAGCGCCCTGAACCCGCCGCGTACGCCCGGCCGCACGTTTCCGCTGCGGTCCCATCCTTTGTATGAAATCCAGTCTGCCTTGCAGCCCGTTCCTAGTCTCATTGCTTTTGGCAGAATGATTCCTTGCTTTAGATATCTACGTACGCGGACCGCATAGCCGGCTCCCAGAACTCGTGGAACATTTGGCGTCAGCATTTTCTTCCGGATCCAGCGGTCAATTTGAACCCACATGCCGCTTCCTTACTGGACTGTAGTCGGGTCCGGCGTCCCACCTGGCCAAAATGCCTGCCTGAAGGCTTCATCTTACGAAACGCGTTCACGGAAAACAACGGAAGCCGGGAAAGCGGTTAGCAAAAAGTCATGCCTCGGCCGGCGTCATGCAGCGGCAACGCCTTTTTCCTCATCCCACGAATTGTGCGGCGTTCCATAAATAGGGCAAAAGCTGTACCATCAACTGAGTACGGCGTGGTACAGTCTTCTCCTAGCATGACCAGGGCCGATGCATCCAAGGATTAAGACAGCGAAGTCGACGCGGCCACCAGGGAGCGGCGGCCTTGAACGAAATGAAAAACGGCACGGTGTCCCTGGGAATGCCGTAGTCGCGCCAGCGAGGTAACCGCTTTGATTAAGCAGGACATCGTTCATCACGTAATCGAGCGCACAGGGCTGCCCCGCACCAAAGCGGAAGCTGCGGTGGATACGGTATTCGAAGGGCTCAAAGAAGCTCTGGCGGCAGGTGAGCGCATCGAACTGCGCGGGTTTGGCGTCTTCAGCGTCCGCGCCCGCAAAACCGGCATTGGCCGCAACCCCCGCACCGGCACCGAAGTCAGCATCACACCCGGCAAAGCCGTGCGCTTCAAACCCGGCAAAGAGCTCCACACGCTCGCCGAAGGAAACGGCGCCAAGAGCTCGCCCGCATCCAGCTAACGAGTCTTCCCTGCCCGTGAAAGACCTGGAATGGGAAACACAACCTTCATGCCGTCGCTGCTTCTCCACTTCTGCTCTCAGAAGCAGAAACTGGATAGAATGTCCCTGCGCGTCTCACTTCGCACGCATTGGATGAGGCGCTATCTGTGGTGGCCCCTTCAAGCATTGATCCTCGTCGCGCTGACGCACACGGCTTCGCGAGGTGATCCTTTGGAATCCCAAGACATCGCGACAGCCTCGGTCTCCAATCCGAAGCTTGCTCAGCTTTCCGAGCGGGAACAGGCAGGCTTGCGCGGCCCTGTGAAGTCTTACGTTGAAGAATCCACCTATCCGCCCCAGCCACTCGCCGACGGCAAGGAAACTCCGGAGATCAAAAGGTGGGAAAAAACTGAATACGACGTCGAGGGCCATGTTGTCGTGAGGCGGTTCCGCTATGCAGACAACTCCGAGTGGGTCACGCGCTACACCTTTAGTCCGGACGGTCTCCTCCTCAAAATTACATCGGGAAAAGACACGGAACCAGGAACTGAGACCGTCTATCACTACGGCAGCGAGGGGAGACTCGAGAGAATCACCAATAGCAAAGCGCCTGACAAACCCATCACATTTCGTTACGACGAGAACGGAAGAAAAACCAAGCTTTCGATTGCGCGACCCGAAGACCACGTGTCCACCAACGGACTTGGAGCTATATCCTCATCGACCGAGGCTGCTTTCGATGCCGCCCGCACCGCGCCCAATCTGCCCGGCGGAAGCAGTGCAACCACGATTTACGACGCACAAGATCGTCCCGTCGAAATCCAGGTACGGGACGCAGAGGGCGAACTTGTGAGCAAAACCGTGCGCACCTACGACGATCGTGGAAAGGTCATCGAAGAAAAACAGACGATGGACGATGTCACCAAGATGATTCCGGCAGAAACTCAAAACAAAATGCTGGCCCGTTCGGACGTGTCGCTCAACGACCTTCGCGATCAGCTATCAAAATTCCTCGGCGGCCCGGGCGAAATCTGGTCCGTCGCTTACTCCTATGACCCGCAAGGCCGCGTATCGCAGACCACGCGCAGAATGCTTAACCACGCCGAATACACAGTTCAATCTACATATAACGACCACGGTGATGTTGCGCTGGAGATCACACGTACAACTCTGGCCGTAAGCGGCGAAGGGAAAGCCCCCGAGACACACGACTCCGAGGCGCATTATTCCTACGAGTACGACGACCACGGCAACTGGATAGAAAAGAAAGTGTCCTCCCGTTCCAGCCCCGACGGCGCATTCACCTCTTCAAACGAAGCCACCCGCACCTTGGAGTACTTCTGATTTCGGCCAGACCCGAGAAGCGCACCTAACCCTGCTGGTTTGAAGAGTGACCGCGGCGCACGCGCAGTTGGCCCCACCGCAGGTAGTTACATCAGCCGCTGCGCATCCACATCCACCACTAGATTTCTCCGCGGCACTCCAGCCTTCTCCGCATGCGCTAACGCCGCACGCAAAGCAGCATTCAGCACCCTGCGCGAACTAGCCTTGAGTATCAGGTGAAATCGATACACTCCCTTGATCCTTCCAATAGGTGCCGTGCAAGGTCCCAGCACGCGCACAGCTCCGCTGTCCTGACCTTCGAAATACTTGCCTAAGACAGAAGACCAGCGCGCCGCCTCTTCCAGCTTTTCCGACTGAATCAACACGTTTGCCAGGACACCGAACGGCGGATAGTGCATCCACCGCCGATACTTCAGCTCCCGCTCCACAAAGCTTGCATAGTTGTGCGTGCTCGCCGCCACAATCGCATAGTGGTCGGGATAGTACGTCTGCACCACGACGCGCCCCGGCAACTCCCCGCGCCCCGCACGCCCGCTCACCTGCGTCATCAGTTGAAACACCCGCTCCGCTGCGCGAAAATCCGGCATCGATAGCGCATGATCGCAGCCCACCACACCCACCAGGGTCACGCCGTGAATGTCGTGTCCCTTCGCAATCATTTGCGTCCCCACCAGCAAATTAATCTCACCGGAATGCAATCGCGCCAGCAGCCGTTCCATGTCGTGCCGACCGCGCACCGTGTCGCGATCCATGCGCCCGATCCGCGCATTCGGAAAAATCTCTGTGAGCCGCTCCTCCCCCTGCTGCGACCCCGCGCCGAGGTAGTACAAATGCTCGCTCTCGCACTTCGGGCACTTCGCCGGCACCGTGCGCTTATACCCGCAGTAGTGGCACTCCAGCCGCTGCCCCGCAGACGCAATTCCAGCGTCGTCCTCTGCGAATTGGGCCGCCGGCTTATGGTGCGTCAGCGCGATCGCGCAATTCACGCACTCCAGCTTCTCTCCGCAAGCCCGGCAGATGACCGCGAAGGAATACCCGCGCCGATTCAGCAGAATCATCGCCTGCTCGCCCCGATCGAGCGCAGCATGCGTCTCCGCAATCAACGACCGCGAAAAAAGCTGCTCCTTCCCCGTCTCCTGAAACTCCCGCCGCATGTCGATCAGTTTGACCTCCGGAAGCGGCCGATTCATCACCCTCTCCGCGATCGCGATTCGCGTGTACTTTCCCTGCGCCCCGTTCTGCGCAATGGTGTTCTGCCAGCTCTCCAGCGACGGCGTGGCCGACCCTAGCACCACCACCGCCCCCGCCAGCTTCGCCCGCATCACCGCAACGTCCCGCGCGTTGTAGCGCGGCGTCTCTTCCTGCTTGTAACTCTGGTCGTGCTCCTCATCCACGCAGATCAGACCTAGATTTGGCACCGGCGCGAAAATGGCCGATCTTGTGCCCACCACAATCGGCGCTTCCCCGCGATGAATCCGCCGCCACTGTTCGCTGCGTTCTTCCGGAGTCAGCGCAGAGTGCAAAAGCGCCACGCGAGCGCCGAATGCCGCATCCAGCAATCCCACCGTCTGCGGGGTTAACCCGATCTCGGGCACCAACAGGATCGACGCCAGTCCGCGATCGAGCGCCCTTTGCATCGCAGCCAGATACACAGCCGTCTTCCCCGACCCCGTCACGCCATGCAGCAGAAGCGTGCGGAATCCCCCGAGTCCTGACGCGATGGAAGCCAGCGCATCCAATTGCGACGGATTCAATCGAATCGCCTCGGAAGACGGCTCGATTCCGCCTAATCGAAATGCCGCCGCCCTCTCGTCAATGCGCACCAGTCCGCGCCGCACCAGCGTCTGCAGCGTAGACGAAGGCAGCTCTTTCCGTCGCAGCTCAGCAAGCGGCAACTCGCCGCCGCAAGCCGCAAGCTCCGCAAGAATCGCCTGCTGTTTTTCCGTTAACGACGGCAATCTCGTCTCTGGAATCAAAACCGCGAAGCGTTCCGTTCGCCCCGCATCGCGCTCGGCCGCCGAAGTCTCGCGTGCAATCCACTTCTTTCTCACCAACCCAGCCAACACAGGCAGCGTCGCAGCCGTCGCCGTGCGAAGCGTCGACACCTTCACCGGTTCGCCCACCGCCAATCGCTCCAGAACACGATGCTCCATGTCCTGCTGTTCGGGCGACACTATGCTCCGCCGCTTCGAACCTTGCGTCCCACGCCTCGATTTCGAACTCGCCGTATCGCCGTCCAAGCTATCGGCCAGCATGTCGCGCCCTAGATCCGTGATGCGGTAATACACCGTCCGCCGGACCTCTGCCGTGAGTGGCAGCATGCCCCGCAGCACCTCGCCCAACGGTGCCAGATAATACTGCGCAATCCACTCAGCGAGCGCGAGCAGGTGCTCGCTGAGAAGCGGTTCATCATCCAGAACAGCTTCGATCGGCTTCGCCTCAAAATCCGCTGGCGCGACATCCGTCACCGCCGTGACCACACCGATCAGCTTCTCGTTGCGAAACGGCGCAATCACGCGTGCACCGCGCCGCACCTGCTCTCCATCCCGCACCGCATAGGTAAACGTCCGATCCAGCGGCACCGGCAACGCGACTTCGCAATAGCATGTCATGAGAAGCAAGACTCAGTGTAGGCGATATAACCAGTCGCAAACTCCACCCGAGCCACGCGCGCCTTAACCCGTCCACCGGTCCCTGCTTCTCTGTCTGCTGTTTCTCTGTCTCACTGTCTTTCAGTACAATTCATTGCTGTGACCGTCAAAACCGCCAAACCCACTGCTCCCGCGCCCGCCGCGTCGTCCAATAAGAACCCGCCAATCACGCTCTGCATTGACGTCGGTGGCTCCGGTCTCAAGGCCATGCTGCTCGACGCCTCGGGTAAGCCGGTGAGCGAACGCCAGCGCGTCGACACCCCAGCCGTCCCCACGCCGGCCCTCGTGCTCGCCGGGCTCGATGAACTGCGCGCGCAGCTCCCCTCCTTCGATCGCGTTTCCGTGGGATTTCCCGGCGTCATCAAGCGCGGTACCACATTCACCGCCGCAAACCTGCATCCTGCCTGGGTCGGTTTTCCCTTGCAATTGGAACTCGAGAAGCGCTGGAAAAAACCCGTACGCGTAGCGAACGATGCCGCCGTGCAAGGCTATGGCGCGATCGTCGGCGACGGTGTGGAACTCGCGCTCACGTTGGGCACTGGCCTCGGCTCGTCGCTCTTCACCAACGGCCGTCTCTGCCCCGGCCTGGAGCTCGCGCATCATCCCTGGCGCAAGGGCAAAACCTACGAGGATTTCCTCGGCCGCCGCGGACTCGACAAGTATGGCAAGAAGCACTGGAACAAGCTGGTGCAAGACGCCATTGAACAGACCGCGAAGCTCTTCAACTGGGATCACCTCTATCTCGGGGGTGGCAACACCAAGAAGATCGAGTTCGTGCCCGGCAAGAGTGTCAAGATCGTCTCGAACGAAGCCGGACTGCTCGGTGGCGTCGCCCTCTGGCGTGAGTGGTCTTAAGTGCAGATGCTGAACGCACGTGAGCTGTTTTCCACACACCACCCGCTCTAAATCTCTCGTTTTATTAATTGATAGGCAAATGCTCGCCGGTACTTTTGTTATCCCCGTCGTGACGTTAGACACTTCCCTTCAAGGCACGCGACCCTCAGATTAGAAGCAGGCAGACGCTTCAACAGAGAGAACGACACCAGCCCCGGCCTGGCGCACGATCACCGCCTGCAGGGATTCTGATTCAGTTCCCAGCGTCGGCTGCACAGGGCAGGTCTCGCTCTGCGAGAGGGAAAAATGATTTCTGGTCCGAGTGGCACCGTTTCCGCAATCGATTTCGTTCGCAAGATGCAGGGCAAGTCCCAAGCCGCACTTATCAAGGCCAACGATCACGAGCAATACGTCGTCAAGTGGATGCATGGCCCGCGCTCCACCATCAGCGTGCGGCTTGAGGCGCTCCGCAACTCCGTGTACCAATACCTCGGCCTTCCCGTCTCGACATGGACCACCATCGACATACCCGATGAACTCCTTGATGCGCATCCGGAGATGTGGATCAGCACCCCCAAAGGAATGATCCGCCCCGACGCGGGAATCCATTTTGCATCGCGCCTCGTGTCACCCCCCGGGGGCGCCTTCTATGAATTCCTTCCCGATCGCATGTTCTCGCGCGTCACCAATCGCTCCGATTTCTGGGGCGCCTATGCTGCCGACGTGTGGACCGAACGCTTCGAGATCCGGCAGGCGCTCTTCGTTCCCGATGAGGCGCCGTCCAGCCTGCGAGCCATCTTCATCGACCACGGAAGCTCGTTCGCTCTGATGGGCTCGAAGGAAGTCGCGCGCCTGACCTCATGCCTCTATTCCGACAGGCTCATCTATCCCGAATCCGAGATGGTCACCGGTCTTCACGACTGGATCGAGCACATTCGCAAAAACGGCCACGCCGCAGTTTCTCAGGCCCACGATAGCCTGCCGCCGGAATGGATTACCTCTTCCGTCGTCGAAAAGGAAAACAGGCTCCTCGACCGCATTCAGGATCTGCGCGACATCATGTTCCCGTCGATCTCACGCTTCTCCTCGGCTGCGAGTCGAAAAACCGGCAGGTGCTGCAGCGTGCGCGTCCTGTTGCGGGCCGGGACGGTTCTCTAGAGGCCAGGCATTCCGCGATTCCCTGCGGCCCGCCCATGCAAGGACGGCGTCGCCAGCTGGACTTGTCGGCGCGGGAACAGCCGCGTGGAGCTCAACGGCGCGTCTTGCCAATGGCCGCGATCCTTGACCCGGATCTCACCTTAACTCGCGTGCGGCCTTCATCACGTTCTCCGGTCGGCCAAGGTCCCGCCATTCGAACTCATCCGCACGGAACGCGAGAATCTTTTCACCTTGAGTCGATAAACGCAGATACGCATCAACGATCGAAAACGCGCCCCTCTCGTTTAGCTTCGAAAAGATTGCCGGAGAGATCGCGTGCACGCCGGAAAACGCCAGCGCCCGCATTGCCTCCTCAGGCCCCGCCGAGTCAATCCTGCCCCCGCGTCGGCGCAGCCGTCCCGCTTCATCAAACAGCAATGGCCGCGAAGTCTTCCGCTCCTGCACCGCCAGTGTCGCAAGCGCTTTATGCTCCGCGTGGAATCGCACCATTCGCCCCAGATCAATCGTGCTGATCACGTCCACGTTATGCAGCAAAAACGGCTCCGCCGCATCCGGCCCGTTCTCCAGAAAAAACCATGCAGCCTTCTTCAATCCGCCGCCCGTGTCCAACAACTGCTCCTCGTGAGAAATCTCAATCCGCATCCCAAACTTGTCATGCGCTTCCAGATACTCCGGAATCATCTCCGCAAAGTGATGCGTATTCACAATCACCTCGCGCACCCCAAATTCCTTCAGCCGTGCCAGCGTGATCTCCAGCAGCGTACGTCCGGCAACCTCCACCAGTGCTTTCGGCCGGTCATTCGTCAACGGCCGCAGCCGCGTCCCGAGGCCGGCAGCAAGAACCATCGCCTTCACTTGCCCATCTTCTCCAACTCCACATGCCGCACCACCACGTTCACTCCGGCGCTCCCGCGCAAATGCTTCGCCAACTGTTCCGCCAGATACACTGACCGATGCTGCCCTCCAGTGCACCCCAAAGAAACCATCAGGTTCGAGAATCCGCGCCGTTGATACGCGCCCACACTGGCATCCACCAACGCGATGGCATTTGCAAGAAAATTCCCCACGCTCTCCTCGCGTTCCAAATACTCCTTCACCGCCGCGTCCTTGCCCGTCAACAAACGAAACCGCTCTTCCCGCCCCGGATTCGGCAGGCTCCGCGCATCGAACACAAATCCACCACCATTCCCCGACTCATCCGCCGGCATTTGCCGATGAAACGAGAAACTGAAAATCCGCACCGTCAATTCGTTGGCAGGCGAAGCCAAGCCCTGTAGCTTTTCTGAAGAAGACAGGCTGCCCAACGCGTCCATCAGAGCAGGCAACGCCACCGGCAACTTCACATTCTCGGCAAGCCAGCGCAGATTCTTCAGCGCGTACGGCACACTCTGCAAAAAATGCGCCTTACGCTCATAGAATCCGCGAAACCCGTACGCCCCCAGCGCCTGCAGAATGCGTACATACACATACGCGTAGTAATGCTCCATGAACGCGTCGCGCTTTAAATCGATGAAGTGTTCGAGGCAGTCGAGGTAGTACTCCAACAGCTCTTGGCGCAACTCAGCCGGCAAATCGGCCTTGCCGTCGTAAAGCAGCGACGCAATGTCGTATTGCAGCGCGCCTCTGCGCCCACCCTGGTAGTCCAGAAAAAACGGCTGCCCGTCCCGCAGCATCACATTGCGGCTTTGAAAATCCCGATACAAAAAATACTCATGCGGTGCGCCCAGCAAGAACTTCGTCAGCCGACTAAAATCCGCCTCCAGAGCCTGCTCATTAAACGGCACTCCAGCCAATCGCAGAAAATAATACTTGAAATAATTCAGATCCCATGCGATCGATTGCCGATCGAAGCTCGCCCGCGGATAGCACACTTTGTAATTCAGATCGCGGCCCGCTTCCACTTGAAACCGCGGCAACACCGCCACCACTTTCCGGTACGCCTCTACCGCTTCCGGCGCAATCCTCTCCCCCACCCGATGTGCACTCAAATATTCAAACAGTGTCGTGTCGCCCAGGTCCTCTTCGAGATAAGCCCCCTGACTCAAATCCTCGCCGTAAATCTCCGGCACCGGCAAACCCTTCCGCCGAAAGTGCCGTGAGAACTCCAGAAACGCGACGTTCTCCTCACGCACCCCATACAGAATGCCAATCGCGCTCGAAGCCCCGCCGGTGAGCCGCACAATCGTCCGCCCCGAGCCGCCAAGCTGCCCCTGGAGCGGTTTTACCTCTTCGGCCGGCGCCCTGAAATGCCGCTCAAAAAGCCCTTTGAGAACTTCCATCCCACTCTTTCCGCCATTGATTGAAGTCGCTCTCCAATCATACCCAGCCAAAGGTTGGCGTAGCTCCCCCTGAGTGGCGCAGGGTATACCCTCATCCACGGTCGAAGTGAAATCGTTTTTCTTCAGTTAGATCGAGTCGGAGAATCCGCCGACCGGTTTTGCACCACCAGTTGGCCGCAGCGCGGACAGATTCGATGCATGCGAGCCAAGTTGCAACGGGCCATGCGCGTCGCCTACAATCTCTTCGCCAGCGCTTACCTCAGGGACGGCGGCCCGCCATCATCGCCAAGGCACTTCCCGGGCCTCGGGCATAAAAATCATTCCTAGGAAAATGAAGAATGCCACTCCGACGATCAAAAGAGTGAAGCTCCCTGCCGCAAGGTAGAGACCCTTCACAGTCTTCGGTCGAAGCCGCAACGTTCCAATTCTCATTTGCCCTCTCTCCCATTCACTTTCGTGGGGACAGAATCGTCTCCCCAGGCAATCAAATCGAGCAACGACACGGGCCAGCGCATGCGTTCGATTTAGCTGACTGTGCCGCTCACCGCGCTCTGGCCAACGGTCAGATCGCAGTTCTCCGTTCGATCCGCATTTAGGCGTAACGAAGCGGAAGTAGCTCTTTCTGGGGGAAAGGGTTGTATTAGATTAACACGGGCGCCGGAGACCGATTCAAAAGCTTTCCGAGAACACTCTAAATAATTCAACCCGAAGGAATCTGATCTCGTTGCCTGGAGTCTTGGTTTGCGACCCGCGAGAGCAAACACAAGCCTCCCCGGAGCACTCGCCCGTTCTTGTTCGTAATTCTCGACACCTGGCTTACGAAAGCGCAGTCGTGTTAGTGTCCGCCGCCCATTCCCCAAAAAAACAAACACCGACTGTATCCGGGTCCGACATAGTTTTCGGATCATTGGATGCCGCGGCGTAGTTATCCTCGGCTAGCGCGCACTTACCACTTCTAATTTTCCAAAGATGGTCAATTTCGCTCGCCAAACTTGCTCTTTCGTCATCAATCGAAATGCGACGATGAGCAGTTTCATACATTACCTCAAGACCTATCTTGTTAAGTTTGCGAAAACGAGTCGACTCGGCGCTCTTCGCCAAGCCGAAGCATCGATGATATTTAGACGCCGTGCCATCAGGGTTTGGGCGAGAGGGATTAAATGAGCAGGTATCAGTTGGATATCAAGCATTGGTTAGCAATTACACTGCTGGTTTTTGTTGCCGGATGCGGTCAAGAAACGGTCAACGTTCCCACGGTGGTGTCTACAATTCCCGCCAATGGCGCTACCAATGTCGCGGTCAACACACCCATCAGCGCAACCTTCAGCAGGTCGATGAACCCGGCTTCTATCACTACAGCAACCTTTACGGTTACAGGGCCCGGCACCACCGCAGTAGCAGGAACCGTTGCCTATATCGGCACTACCGCGACCTTTACGCCGACCGCGGCTCTCACAGATGCCACGGTCTATACAGCCACGATCACCAATGGGGCCACAGCTTCGACAGGGGCTCCGCTGGTCGCCAATTATGTGTGGTCATTCACCACCATTACTCCTCCGCCGGTGACGATCTCCACGGTACCCGCAAATGCAGCCACAGGTGTGCCGACGACCCAGGCGCTCAGTGCAACATTCAACGAAGCGATGAGCTGTGCGACGCTCGCATCTCCCGCGACGACGTTTGTTCTCACGGGCCCCGGAGCGACAGCCGTAGCCGGCACAGTAGCTTGCGCAGGCGCCGTCGCCACCTTCACGCCAACAGCAGACCTTGTCGTCAATACCGTCTATACGGCGACGATCACCACTGGGGCCGAGGATCTGGCAGGTACGCCACTGGCCGCCAACTACGTGTGGACCTTTAGAACCGTCCCAGCTGCGACTTCGCCAACCGTGATCTCGACAGTGCCCGCCAACCTCGCATCGTCTGTGCCGATCAACCAGGCCCTTAGCGCGACATTCAGTGTCGCAATGAACCCCGTGACCATCGACACTACGACCTTTACATTGTCCGGACCAGGAGGAGTCGCAGTTACCGGTGTAGTCACTTATGTCCCAGCCGGTTCGGTAGCTACGTTCACGCCGTCTGCGAACCTGACACCGAGCACGCTTTATACGGCCACGA
>Ga0181520_10009316_pt1 | contig 13598 bp, 9 predicted proteins | sample PEATcosm2014_Bin_29_FD_132451 | JGI IMG/M metagenome (GOLD analysis project Ga0181520, IMG submission 132451) | Peatland microbial communities from MTU Mesocosm Facility, Houghton, MI, USA - PEATcosm2014_Bin02_30_metaG | ecosystem: Environmental > Terrestrial > Soil > Wetlands > Peat | place...
CTTCGAGGAATTCGCCGATATGGCGGCCGAGCTGGGCAGCGGCTGCGTGGAGGGGCTTGAGCTGTGCGGGGTCGCCGCGTCGGGCTGCGTCAAGGTAGCGGCCGAGGACGCTGACGACGCGCACCTGCTCGAGGGCGACCAGGTCGAGCGCGGTCTCGGGTGAGTTGAGCGAGTTGTGCTGGATATAGATGGGGCTGGAGAGATCCTGCTCGGGAGTGGGAGGCCACATTTTGGCCAGGCCCGTGGGAGCCCAGCGGAGTCCGGCGAACGCGAAGGCGGCTACGGTGACATTGAGCGCGAGGTAGGTGAAAGCCATGCGCTGCGAGATGTTGGTGCCCACCGCGGCAACGGCGGCCAGGAGCAGCGGCACATGCAGGAGACGCTCGGCGATGAGCAGCGCGCCGATGAGCAGTCCGGCGGCGCAGTTGGTCATGGCCTGATACATCGCGATCTGGCGGGGAACGCCGCGCAGATTGCCGGAGAGCATCCAGCTGGCGAGCGCCGATCCGATGCCGAGGCCGGCGATGACCATCATGGCGGGGAAGTCGCCGAGCTGACCGCCGCGGTTGATGGTGACAACGATGGCTGCGACCGCGGACGAGGAATGGACGAAGGTGCGCAGCGCGACTCCCATAAGAAACGCGGCGTAGGGCCAGTGCGCGAAGAATTTCGCCACGTGGGCAAACTGGGCCGAGGAAGCGAGTGGCTGGAAGGCCTGCTTCATCATTTCGAGGCCGAGGAAAAGCAGGCCGACGGACATGCCGCTGGCGACGGCGGGCTTCCAGCGCTTGAAGAGGCGGAAGGCGAGGATGAGGCCGGTGATGCCGATGAGGAGCAGGATGGAGACGTGCAGGTCAGAGGCGGCGATGAAGACGAGGAGCGCGGTGCCGATGTTGGCGCAGGCGAGCACGATGAGCGCACGCGAAATCGGAAGCAGCCCCGTGGAGACCATGCCGGAGAGGATGAACGCGACGACCGACGCGCTTTGGGTGATGGCGCCCATGACCGCGCCGACGAGGCCTGCCATGACGGGCTGGTGGGTGAGGCGGCCCAGCGCCTGGCGGAAGCGCTGGCCGCTCATCTGACGCAGATTGTCGGAGACTCCGCTCAGGCCGGAGAAGAAGAAGGCGAGTCCGGCAAGATAGAGGGCAAGCAGTTCAACCATGGGCGGATGCATGATACCAGCGGTGTGTGCGTTTCCTGATGAACGCTCTGCAGGCCGGGACTCGCGGTGGTAGCCTGGTTGTTCGCAGCGGAGTTGGGCGAGTTTGGCCGGAGGGGCCGGTGGCAGGAACATGATGGATCGTCGCCGATTTGTTGCGCGGGGCTCGCTGGCGGCCGCTGGCGTTGCCCTGAATGCACGAGGGTTTGCGGCGAAGGCTGAGGCGTCGGCGGAGCCGGCCGCTTCCTCGGGGTTCACCAGCGATGACGCGGAGCTGATGCGCGTCTACAACTCGGCATTGTCGACGTTGCAGGGAAATGTGACGCAGCTTCCTGCGTTTCCTGGTCCGGTGCTGATCGAAGGCAGCGTTTACGCCGGGGTTTGGATGGAGTGCGCGCCGCAGGAGGGCCAGGTTTATCGCGATGTTGGTCCGGAGAGCGCCGGCGGGGTTTCACGTAACAATCACCTGATCTTTTTCGCGCTGCAGAAGGAGGATGGGCAATTGCCCTGCAGCGTGAAGCGCACGGGGCCGGGGTATGGGCAGATCCAGATGGTGGCGCCGATTGCCGCGACGGCGTGGGAGCTCGGGCACGCGACCGGAGACGAGGAGCTGCTGGAGACGGCGTACACGGCGTGCGGGCGGTGGGATGCGTGGCTGCGACAGTATCGCAACACGCGCGGCACGGGCTTGTGCGAGGGCTTCTGCACCTACGACACGGGCCAGGACAACAGCCCGCGGTGGAAGGGGATTCCGAATGCGTGCCCGGACCACGATGCGCGGAAGTGCCCGCAGGTGGAGGGACTGCCGCGGCTGTGTCCGGATCTTTCGGCGACAGTGTATGGCGGGCGCGTGGCGCTGGCCGCCATGGCGAAGGCTCTGGGCAAGGCGGACGAAGCGGATCGGTGGAGCGAGGATGCGGAGACGATCCGGGAATCGATTATGGAGAAGCTGTACGACCCGCTGGATGCGGCGTTCTACGATCTCGATGCGGACGGCAAGTTTGTGCGGATTCGCAGCTCGACGATTCTCAACGTGCTGGGTGAGCATGTGGTCGACACGGAGTCGTTCGAGACGATCTGGAGCAGGCAGGTTCATGATCCGAAGGCGTTCTGGGCGGCGTATCCCTTTCCGTCGGTGGCGCTGAATGATCCGCAATTTGTCCGGCCGATTCCGCGGAATTCGTGGGGTGGGGCCGCGCAGGCGTTGACGGCTCTGCGGGCTCCGCGGTGGATGGAGCACTACGGCAAGCCGGCGGAACTGGCGTGGTTGATGCAGCGGTGGGTGGAGGCGCTGGTGCGGGCGAAGGGGGAGTTCCGGCAACAAATGGATCCGCTGACGGGAGATTTTTCGCAGGTGGATCCGGGAGGATATTCGCCGGCGGCGCTGGTGTTATTGGATTTTTTGTGGAGGCTGTCGGGGGTGCGGGAGCACGGCGAGCTTGTGGAGTGGAATGTGCATCCGCTCGACAGGCCGGCGAGATTCTCGCGACGAGTGGGGACGGCGACGCTGGAGCTGGATTACGGCGGCGCTCAGACGGAGTTGCGGATTGGAGGGCGGAGGCTTGCGCGGGTTTCCGGCGTGGTGCGGCTGCTGACGACGAAGACGGGCGAACTGAATGCTGCGATCGGCATTGCCGACAGCGAGCAGCAGGTCACGGTCGATGTCACAGGGCGGCTGAAGCGGGGTTTCCCGATCGCGCCGAATCAGCGCGTGTTGCTGCGGGCTTGATGATCCTCAGGACCGCACTGAAACGCGCGCCGTCGCGGGCGGTATTACCGTATCTGCACGAGATGATAGTTCTTCTTCCCTGTGCGCAGCAGAATGGCCGCCGGCCATTTCAGGTCGTCGGCCGTGATCTCCTTCTGGATTTGGCTCTGTCGCTCATTGTTGAGATAAACGCCTCCAGCCTCGATCAGTTTGCGCGCCGAGCCTTTGCTCTCCGTAAGCCTGGTGCGAACGATCAGGTCCAGCAGATTGACTCCCGCTTCAAAATCCGTTCGTGGAATCTCCGTGACGGGGACTTCTCGTGCCAGCAGGGCGACCGTTTCGCCGGTGGGCACCTCGTTAGAGCCCGAAAACAAGATTCTGCTTGCCGCTTCCACGCTGCGCACGGCATCAGCTCCGTGCACAAGCGTTGTGCATTCGGCAGCTAATACACGTTGAGCCTCGCGAGCCTCCGGTCGAAGTTGCGTTTCGCTTTCCAGTGCCTCGATGCGATCGCGATCTAAAAAGGTGAAGAGCCTGAGGAAGCGACCTGCGTCTGCATCGGCCGTCTGTAGCCAATATTGGTACATCTGGTAAGGACTGGTGCGGGCGGCATCCAGCCAGATCGCGCCCTCCTCCGTCTTTCCGAATTTTTTTCCTGTGGAGGTGGTCAGTAGCGGGAAGGTGATGCCTTCGGCGCGTTTCCCGAGCATCCGCCGGATTAATTCCTTGCCGGAAAGAATGTTGCCCCACTGATCGCTGCCGCCCATTTGCATGGTGCAGTCGAAATGCTGGCACATGTAGAGAAAGTCGTAAGCCTGCAACAGCATGTAGCTGAATTCTGTAAATGAAATGCCCTGGTCTCGTTCTTCCAGCCGCGTCCGAACCGAGTCGCGCCGGATCATTTCGTTCACGGAAAAGTGCTTTCCGATGTCGCGGAGGAAGTCGACGAGGTTCAGCTTCAGAAGCCAGTCGGCATTGTTCTTCATCAGAGCGCGCTCGTCCGATGAGAGATCGAAGAAGCGGCTGAGCTGGGTGCGAATGGCGGCGGAGTTCCGCTCGGCCAATTCGTTGGTCAGGAGAGTTCGCTCCGACGACTTGCCACTCGGGTCTCCAATCAGCCCTGTACCACCACCTACAAGAACCAACGGCCGATGGCCGTGGCGCTGCACGTGAGCCAGACCCATCACCGGAATCAGGCTGCCCAGGTGGAGACTGTCAGCCGTCGGATCAAAACCCACGTAGATCGTGCGGCGTGCTTCGTTCAGGTAGTTATCCAGGTCATCGGCCGTCGTGGCGTCGATAAAACCGCGCCATCGCAGTTCTTCAAGAAGAGAACTCTTGTGGTTATTTTGATTCGCCATCCAGTGTCTATTCTCCCACGCGAACCGTTGACGGTGAGAATGACCGTGGAGGTTTGTAGCGGGCGAAGCGGCGGTTGTGACCAGGGAATTTCCGGGACACGGTTCCCATAATCAACTGAATTTGGGTACCCACTATTTCATGACGAAGACTGTATATACAAAATCGGTATATACTTTGGTAGTGGAGCCGTTCGACGGATTCGACTGGGATGCTGCTAACGTCGAACACATTCTGCGTCACCGGGTGACGCCGATGGAGGTGGAGGAAGCGGTTGGACTTCCACAGCTGACACTTTTGGCGCCGTCGGTGAGCGGGGAGAAGCGCTGGAAGCTCCTGGGCAAGACCGCTCGACGTCATGTGGTCGTCGTTTTCACCGTTCGACGCCGCTTGTTTCGGACTATTACCGCATACCCGATGAACGCAACACAAAGGAAACGATATGCCGCGCAAATCGACAAAGCTTCCGGCCTTTCGCAGTGAATCGGAAGAAACCGACTGGTATGCGACGCCAGCGGGCCGACGCCAGACGCAACGGGAGTTCGAGCGGGCGCTGCACAAAGGCGAAGTGCATCTCTCTGCAGGTGTGAAAGTCCGCAAAACCGATGCAAAGCTGCTGGCGGAGTTGATGGAGCAGGCGAAGGAAAAGGCGACGAGGGCGATTTCGATCCGCGTCCCCGTTGCCGATCTGGAGCGCGCCAGGGCGATTGCCGCGAAAAAGGGAATTGGGTATCAGTCCGTAATGAAGGAAGCCATTCGCGAGGGCCTGAAGCGGGTCGGCTGATCAGCGGTCACATCACTGATGCCGGCTACCGAATGATCTTCAGAGCGGCGCGGAAGAGGTCGTCGAAATTGTTGCCGGCGGATTTGTCTTTCTCGATGGCGGATTCGATGGCTTTTTGCGCGGCGGGGCGCTGGTATCCGAGGTTGACGAGGGCGGACAGGACGTCTTCGGCGGCGGGGGCGAGCTGCTTTTGCGCGACAGGGGCGACGGCGAGGTCTTCGAGTTTTTCCTTCAGCTCGACGACGAGGCGCTCGGCCAACTTTTTGCCGACGCCTGGAATGAGGGTGAGGGTGGCATGGTCCTGGGCGCGGATGGCGGCGACGGTGCGCTCGGGGTTGAGTCCGCTCAGGATGGTGATGGCGAGTTTGGGGCCGACGCCGGAGACGGTGATGAGGCGCTCGAAGAGGCGCTTCTCGTTGCGGTCGAGGAAGCCGAACAGGGCGAGCGTGTCCTCGCGGACGTGCGTGTAGATGAAGAGCGAAACTTCTGCGCCCTCGGCGGGCAGCGAGGTGAAGGTGGGTACGCTGATGACGATGTCGTAGCCGACACCGGAGGCTTCGACGATGGCCTGGCCGGGTTGTTTCGAGAAGAGGCGGCCGCGCAGGTGAGCGATCATTCTGTTTCCTTCAAATCTAAACCCTGCGCAGCCTGTAGCCGGTAGCCGGTAGCGAATCGCTGTCGCTATCGGGTGGCTGGTTGTGGGTAGATGGCGATGCGGTGGGTGCGCATTTCGGCCTGAAGCGTGGTGTCGGGCGCCGCCGAGGTGATGGTTTGGGATTTGCCGACGGGCATGTGACAGCCGATGCAGCGGGTGCGGATGCTTTCGCCGAGCTGTTTGTAACGGGGACAGGCACGAATGCTGTGGCACTCCAGGCAGTGGACGGAAAACGCCGCGGCGTTCTGCTGGGTCTGGTGGACGTTGTGGCAGGTGGAGCAGGTGAGTTTGCCGCTGGTGAAACACTTGCTGGCCATGAGCGCGCCGACCTGGTTGCCGTGGACGTCGACGGGGGCGTTCGCGGGGGGCGCGCTGATTTTCAGGTAGTCGGAAATGGCGTCGCCAACACGGAAGGACATGGCAGGCGCGGTGGGCTCGCCGGGGCCGGCGTGGCAAAGGGCGCAGAGGTCGAGCTGGCGACCGCGGGGCAGGCGCGCGGGGTTGACGATGGCGATGCCGGGCGAGCCGGCGGCGGGCGGATGGGGTGAGCGCTCGCGCTCGACGTGCTCGCGGCCAGGGCCGTGGCAGCGCTCGCAGCCGATGCCGAGCACGAGCGAGTCGCGCCGATAGCTGTTGAACGGGGGTGGCGCCGAGTCGAAGCGGGTGGCGTGGCACTCGAGGCAGCGCGGGGCGACGGGGCGGTCAAAATGCGCTTCACCGTCGATGTAGCCCGGGCTGTTGATCCACTGGTGCGTGTAGGTCCACCAGGAGACGGGGAGCTCAAAGAGCTGGTTGCCTTTCCAGTAGAGGTAGGTTTGGCCGTGGCGGCCAGAGCCGACGACGACGTCGAACTTCTCGGCCTGGCCGGTAAGGTTTTGCGGATCACGGATGTTGACGGAGCTCTGGTAGAAGCCGTCGTCCGCGGCGATCATGGCGAAGATGAGGCCGGGGTTGCGCGTGAGCAGGACATTTTTGCCGGGGGTGAAGTTGCCGAGGATGGTTTTTGCGCTGGGCTCGGTGGAGTCGAGGTAGTGGGGCGTGGCGAAGTAGGCCTGGGATTCTTTTTGGTGGCACTCGGCGCAGGCCTGGTCGCCTGCGTAGGCGCTGTCGGGGGGCGGAGTATGTGGGGCGGACCGGGGTTCCTGGGAGCCGGATTGGGAGGTGAGGATGGCGGCGAGCGCGCACGGGATCGCCGCCGAGAAGAGTCGGCGGGTGATACGCCAGTTGCCGCGATTCACTGCTTCGTCCACTGATCGACCCAGTCGTTGACGGTTTTGTACCAGAGCTGGGAGTTTTGCGGCTTCATGATCCAGTGGCCCTCGTCGGGGAAGTAGAGCATCTTCGAGGGAATTTTCATGCGCTGCAGTGTGTCGAACAATTGGTAGCCTTCCGACACGTCGAGGCGGTAGTCGAGCTGGCTGTGGATGACGAGGGTTGGCGTCTTGAAATGGGTTTCGGCGAGCATGGGCGACCACTCGCGATAGAGCGCGCGGTTCGACCAGGGCGTGCCCTTGAATTCCCACTCATTGAACCAGAGTTCTTCGGTGGTGCCCCAGGCGGATTCGGTGTTGAACATGCCGTCGTGGGAGACGATGCACTTGAAGCGGTCGGTGTGGCCGAGCACCCAGTTGGCCATGTAGCCGCCATAGCTGGCGCCGAGGGCGCATTCGCGCGTTTTGTCGATGAAGGGGTAGTGGGCTTCGGCATAGTCGAGGCCGCGCATGAGGTCGATGAAGGGCTTGCCGCCCCAGTCGCCGTTGACGCGGTCGACGAAGGCCTGGCCGTAGCCGGTCGAGCCACCGGGGTTGATCATGACGACGACGTAGCCGTTGGCGGCGAAGAGTTCAGGGTTCCAGCGATACGACCACATGTCGCCCCAGGCGCCCTGGGGTCCGCCGTGGATTAGGAATTTTACGGGGTACTTTTTGTGGGGGTCGAAGTTGGGTGGGCGGATGAGGAATCCCTGGACTTTGACTTGGCCGATCGAGGGGAACCAGAAGGAGTCCATTTTGGGGAGGTCGAGCTGGGCGAGGAGGGCGGTGTTGAGGTGGGTGAGCGAATCCATTTCGAGGATCGAATTGCGCCTGATTGCGAGCTCAGGCTTGTCACACAGGATCAGCTTGGAATCGGGGCAGGGGTCAATGGCGTCGGGTCGGAAATCGAGGTTGGGGAATATCTCCACGACTTCTCCGGGCCTGCGCACACTCACCTTTGTGGCAATGAGGGCTGCTCCGTCGCTCAGAGGATGAAGGTCGCTGTACTCGGCTGCTTCGATGATCTCTTTGATTTGTCCTTCCAAATTCGCAGCATAGATCGGCTCTTCGCCGAAGTTGCCGGCTGTCAACGAGATCGCCTTTGAATCTGGGCTCCAGGCTTCTTCCTCCACCCAGCGGTCGAAGTTGGGGAGGAGTTCTTTGATCTGTTTCGTGCTGCGGTCGTAGAGGACGAGGCGGAAGCGGTCGCTCTCGTAGCCTGCGCGTTTTTGCATGCGCCATGCGATCCATTTGCCGTCGGGGGAATAGCGAGGAGTAAAGTCGCCGCCGGGGCTGGTGGAGATTCTTTCGGGCTGAGCGTTGGGGACTGGATTGCCCGCGTCGTCGAAGAGGCGGAGGGTGAAGATGTCGACGTTGGTCGAAAGAGCGGGGTCGTCGACCTTCTTTTCTTCGAAGGCGATCTCTTTGCCGTCGGGGGAGAAGTTCCAGCCATCCGGCTCGCCGAGCGAAAAGGGTGGGATGTCGTGCGTGTCGCCGGGGTTCAGATCGCGGAAGGATCCGTCGTCTGCGGAGGCCAGGAAGAGGTGGCTGCGCTTGTCGCCGGTGAAGTGGTCCCAGTGGCGGTAGAGGAGGGTGGTGAAGATGCGGGCTTTGACTTTCGACTGTGCCTCGGCGTCGTCGCGCTTTTTATCGCAGGCGTCTTCGTCCGCGCCTGAAGGAGCGACGCCGGGGGCGAGGCCGGCGCTGCATTCGGGATAAACAGCGGAGGTGAAGAGGATGTGCTTGCCGTCGGGGGACCAGGTGGCGTTGTCGGCTTCGGTGGTGATGTGGGTAAGCTGGCGCGGCTCGCCCATCGTGCCCGTGGCCGTATCGAAGGAGGCCAGAAAGATTTGCTGGGTGCCGTCGCGGGCGGTGAGGAAGGAGATCTGTTTGCCGTCGGGGGAGAAGCGGCCGCGGCTTTCGCCTGCGGAGGAGGCGGTCAGCGCTTTTTCTTCTCCGCCCGCGACGGGGACGATCCAGAGATGCGGGGTCTTCGAGTTTTTGGCGAGGTCGACATCGGTGGCGGTGAAGAGGACCCACTTGCCGTCGGGCGAGACCGCGATGTCGCCGAGGCGGCGCATCTTCTGCAGGTCTTCGAAGGTCATAGGGCGCTTTTGGGGGTCGTTGACGTTCGTGGTCAGCGCCCGGTCTGCATTTTGCGCGATGGCGCTCGATGCGGCGAACAAGATGGCCGCAGAAATCAACACGGGTCCCTTCATCTGTGTCCTCTGGATGCAACGGACCATACTAAATCGCGCGACTCGATCGCGGAGAGGAAGGACGCTGACGCTAGAGAGCGCGCTGAGATGCGCCGGCCGGGACGGAGTCCTCCTCTTCGGCGGGCGCGGAAGGGGTTTCCGGTTCGATGACGGGTAGTTCGATTACAACGGCGGCGCCGCGGGGATGCATGTTGAGCGCGGAGATTTCTCCGCCGTGCTCGCGGATGATGGAGTAGCAGATGCTGAGGCCGAGGCCCATGCCTTCGCCCTGGTGGCGCGTGGTGAAGAAGGGGTCGAAGACGCGGGAGGGCTGGGTGAATCCGGGACCGGTGTCGGCGAAGGTGATCTGCACGCCGTGTGGGGAGGGCGCGGCCTCCACGGTCAGCTTGCGATCGATGCCCTCGGGCAGCTCGTTCATCGATCCAATGGCGTTTTTGACCAGCTGGAGGAAGACCTGGCGGAGTTGGTCGCCGTCGGCTTTGACGGAAGGCAGATTCTCGGGAATGCGGCTCTCGAGATCGATGTGAGCTCCGTCCAGATCGTGGCGCACCAGCTTCTCGATGTCGTTGAGCATCAGCGGGAGGGATACGGGCCCGCGGATGCCGGGTGTGGCCTTGCGGAAGCGGATGAGACTGTCGATGATCTGCTTCATGCGCCGGGCTTCGTTGAGAATCACGATGGCCTGGTCGTGGATGACGCCGTCGCTGTCGGCCATGAGCTCGGCGTAACCGGTGACGACGGTGAGTGGATTGTTGAGCTCGTGGGCGACGCCGCCAGCGAGCTGGCCGAGGCCTGCGAGGCGCTCGGACTGCAGGAGCCGGCGCAGCAGCATATGGTGTTCGCGCGCGGTGCCGATGCGGGCCACCAGCAACTCAAGGGGCAGAACATCCTCGGTGAGGAGCGGCTCATCGGGCTCGCGGAGGCCGGAGAGCAGCAGCGTTCCCAGGAACTCCTGTTCGCGGCCGCGAATGGCGATAGCGTGGGTCTCGTTGAATTTCATCTGCTCGAGCTCGTCGCCGGGTTCCATCAGTGGAGTCAGGTCAAGCAGGACGAGGTGGCCCATCACGCGGCGGTACAGCTTGTCGCCGAGTTCTTTGATTCTGTCATCGCTGGTGCGGCGGGCCATGGCGTCGAGCGCGCCGCTGAGGGCGCCCTCCATGCCGGCGCGGCCGGCGAGGCGGAAGCGGCCCTCGGGGCTGCGCACAACGATGGCGGCCTGGCTGAAGCGGCTGGGTCCGGCAATGGCTTCGCAAATCTGATCGTACTGGCCGCCGTCCTCCTCGAAGGGCAGGCCCTCGAGGAAGATTTCGGTGTATTTCTCCATTTCCTTGCGGGCGCGGCGGTCCCGGAGCTGGGCGGCTTTGTTGGAGGCGATCTCGTTCTCGAGGACGAGGACGATCATGCCGAAAGCGGCGACGACTTTCATGATGTTGACGGCGCGCAACAGCATCACGGGAACCTCGGTTGCGCCGAGGATGGGAAGCAGCAGCACGGGCAGCGACCAACCGACCAGGCCGCCGACGGTGAAGACCACGCCGGCGGTGAGGCGGCGGAAGGCAAAGGCAAAAAGGAGCGCGGTGACCAGGAGAATTCCACTTTGCGCGAGAGCGAGAACATCGACGTAATCATGGCGCAGGGTGAGCCAGAGGCCGAAGACCCCTACCGTGGCCACCATCGATAGTCCGAGCCAGACGGGCAGGAGGTGCTTTTCGAGGCTCCAGCGGGCGCCGATCAGCAGGCCCGAGAAAACCAGGATGAGTAAAGCCGCCCGCGCTCGCGGACCTGGAACGGGGTTGAGGGAAACGATGGCGGTGAGCGCCAGGAGCGGCAAAGCGAACACGACGACGTAGGGAACGCGCAGCCGGCGGCTGAAAGTCTGGGGGGCCATAGAGCCCAGAAACATGAGACCGGCCATCTGTATGCTGGCGCGGGAAATGGCGAGCCAAATGCCGGATTGGACGCGGCCGAAGACTTCCATCTCCAGCTGGATTGCGGCGAACATCCAGCCGACGAGCCAGAGGAGCTGGCGGCGGCGCGCGGTGGGTGCTTCACCGGCCCGCACGCGCAGAGGCGGCAGCGAGCGCCGCTGCAGCCAGAGTGCGCCAAACACGGCGACGAGCACGAAGAGCAGGATCAGCGTCGGTGCTCGGTAAAGATCCATAGGGGCAGTATCCCCCGAGGGAGATAACCTGAGATTAAACACCTGGAGAACGGGTAAAAATGCACAAATTGGGGCAGTTACCCTCATTGGACAACCTCTGCGCGAGGGCTGGAATCGGGGCCGTGCAAGGTGTATAGGCGGGGCCGGCACGCCATGCGTCTTCGCGGGCGCCCCGGGGCTGGCCGTGAGAGTGGCGGATGGGTTCTGGAGAGCGCTGTGTTGGCTCAACGGGGCCGTCGTGCGTCTATTCTGAAGGAACAGGAGCCGTATCGTGTCTTTGTTGCCCCGCCGTCCTCGCATCGCGATTTTCCTTCCAGCATTGGCGCTCCTGCTTTCGGGCTCGGTCGCGCGCGCGCAGGCTTCCTATACCTCGATGCCACTGGACCAGGGGTTCGGTCCGCTGGATTCTTCGCAGCCGGATATTCCGGTGCAGCAGATCGTCACGGAGTTCACGGCGAAAGAGGCGGTGTTCCGGAAGGCGCTGGATAACTACACGTGGACGCGCAGCGTTCGCGTGGAGACCATCGATGACGACGGGAAGCCGGATGGCCGCTATTACCAGGTGGTGGACATCGCCTTCGATGCGGACGGACACCGCACGGAGCGCGTACTGGATTCGCCGGCCAACACGCTGACGCGCGTGATGATGTCGCCCGCGGATATGGAGGACATCGAGGAGCGCCTGCCGTTCGTGCTGACCACCGAGGATGCGCCGCAGTACGACATCACCTTCGTGGGCAGGCAAAAGATCGACGAGATCGATACCTGGGTGTTCGACGTCAAGCCGAAGACGATTGAGAAGAAGAAGCGCTACTTCCAGGGGCGCATCTGGGTGGACCAGAAGGATCACCAGATTGTGGTGACGAACGGCAAGAACGTGCCGGACGATGTGCGCCCGGGGCATGAGGACCTGTCCACGCCGTTCGTGACGTATCGGCAGCTGGTGGATGGCAAATACTGGTTTCCGGTTTACACGCACGGCGATGGCATCCTGCATTTTTCCGCGGGGCACGGGTACCTGAGCCAGGACGTGCATATGCGCGAGACGCTGAAGTACACGAACTACCACGAATTCCACACCAGCATTCGCGTGATTTACCAGGGGCAGGACATCACGGGGAGTCCGCAGAAGCAGCCGCCCGCGGGGCAAGAGCAACAGCCGGCGCAGACGCCGCCGGGGCAGACAACTCCTCCGGCTAAGCCACAGTAAAGCAGGTGACAGGTTACAGGTCACGGAAGCGTTCTGCTGGTCAGGCCAGTTTCCCAGCCGTATGGCTTGGCCTGGTGACCTCTCCCCGGTACCACTTTTGTGGTAATGGGTCAGTATCGAGCGTCACAGAGAGGGTGCATTGGGTCAGACCGGGATTGATTTTTAAGGGCTTTTCCTGTTCCACCGCCGGAAATCCCCACTTAACTACCTCAGTTCGCTCCCTGCTGGAACCCTTTGCCCTGGGGCGGGCAGCCCTGGTACCATAGAGCGAGCAATCCCACCGGATTTTGCCGCCGAAACGCGCCCGGCAATCCGCATCCCTCGGAGGAAACTCTTTGCCCGCAGCTGAACGCTTTCTCTTCACTTCTGAATCCGTCACCGAAGGCCATCCCGACAAGATCGCCGATCAGGTTTCCGACGCCATTCTCGACGCCTGCCTGGAGCAGGACCCCTACAGCCGCGTGGCCTGCGAGACGCTGACCGCGACCGGTCTCGTGGTCATCGCCGGCGAAATCACCACACGTGCGTACGTCGATTTCCAGGCTCTGGTGCGCGGCGTGGTGAGCGCGATTGGCTATGACAACGCCGTTTACGGATTCGACTCGAACACCTGCGCGGTGATCTCGACGATCAACAAGCAGTCGGGCGACATCGCCATGGGTGTGGACACTGGCGGCGCCGGCGACCAGGGCATGATGTTCGGCTACGCGACGAACGAGACGCCGGAGCTGATGCCGACGCCCATCTCGCTGGCGCACAAGCTGACGCGCAAACTCTCTGAGGTTCGCAAGTCCGGCAAGCTGCCGTATCTGCGTCCCGATGGCAAATCGCAGGTCACCGTCGAGTACGACGCGAACCATAAGCCGGTGCGCATCGATGCCGTCGTTATCTCCACCCAGCACGCCGAGACAGTCTCCACCGACGAGCTGCGCGCGGACATCCTGAAGCATGTGATTCAGGCCACGCTGCCTGCCGAGCTGTTGGACGAGAACACCAAGTACCACATCAATCCCACGGGGCGCTTCGTGATTGGCGGACCGATGGGCGACACAGGGCTGACCGGGCGCAAAATCATCGTGGACACCTA
>Ga0181520_10009317_pt1 | contig 13597 bp, 13 predicted proteins | sample PEATcosm2014_Bin_29_FD_132451 | JGI IMG/M metagenome (GOLD analysis project Ga0181520, IMG submission 132451) | Peatland microbial communities from MTU Mesocosm Facility, Houghton, MI, USA - PEATcosm2014_Bin02_30_metaG | ecosystem: Environmental > Terrestrial > Soil > Wetlands > Peat | place...
CGCTGCGGTCCAGGCGGTCGTCGAGGTGGCGCAGGAGCGTCACGCCATCCACGCGCCCATCTTTGCGGATCACCGCGGCCAGGCGCACCTTGCCCTCGATGCGCTCGTAGGCCGCGGCGGCGATGTACTTGGGATGAACCACGTGCAGCGGCAGCGGCGGGCGGATTTCCGGGGCGGAACCGGACGCGGCCGGACCGCGCTCGGCGAACCACACGATCCAGCTTCCCATGTAACTGGTCACATTGGGCATCTGGATGGCCAGCACGTAGACGGCGCGCCCTTCGAGCAGCGGATCGGGCGCGCTCTCGGCGCGCGTGGCGCGGGTCTCCGAGGGCGGATCGGCCGGGCGCGGCACAATGTACGCGGAGGCCGCCAGTCGCTCGCGCGTGGAGGGCGGGATGGCGGCCACCAGCGTGGGCCGGCTATCCGCATCGCCGCCACGAGCCAGCAGCCCGGGGACTACGATCATGGCCTTGGACGCGCCGGCATCGCCTCCGGAAGGGCGCGGCTCGGGACCGCCCGAGAATCCCGCCTGCCGCGATCCGGGAGGCGCCGGGACCGCCAGGGTGTTGGCGGGATCGAGACCCACGATGGCCAGGGACGCCTGCGCGGGCGCCGCGCCGGCCGCGAGATCGGGAGCCTCGGGAACAACCGCGGTGGCGGGGCGCCGCTGCGCGTCCGGCGGCGGAATGAACGGGCGCGGTTGCGGTTTGGGCAGTGCAACCGTGAAGGGCGCCGCTGCGGACCGCACGTCTGCCGCGATGCTGGGAGCCTGCGGTGCAATGACAGGGGCCGCGGTCAGCCGGCGCGGATCCGCGGGCGGAACAAATGTGCGCGGTTGCGGTTTGGGCAGCGCACCCGTGAAGGGCGCCGCTGACGACCGCATGTCTGCCGGAATCTTAGGAGCTTCGGGCGCAACCACCGCTGTGAGATCCCGGCGCTTCTCCGCCGGCGGAACGAATGCGCGCGGCTGCAACTTCGGCAGCGCAAGAGCGAACGGCAGCCTCTCCGCTTCCGGCGCACTGGTGCGCGGCGCGTCGGGCAGGAGCACTCGCACATCCGGCAGTCGCGGCGCGGGCGGCTCGACGAACCGGCGCACGGGCCGCGCGCCGGCCGTTAACTCCAGCACGTTGGGAAGCGGGACGGGCCTCCCAGGCTCGACATCTGGCGCCGGCATCCAGATCAATTGCGGCCGCTGTCGATCCTCCCGCGCGCCCGCCACGATGGTCTGCTCCAGCTTGACGAGGGCCCGCGCGGGCCGCGGCGCCTGCTGTGCCGCGGCGGGCGCTACCTCCGGCAGGCGCTGGCGGAAGTCATACCACACCAGGCGCTTCTCGTTGGGCCGGATTTCACTGTCGTAGAGCGAGAGGGCAGGCGCGGGCAGGCGGGCCGCGGAGCCCAGCGCCACCCAGGCCAACACGCCCGCGTGCAGCGTGCCGGAGATGGCGAACGCTCTGCCGCGAAGCGCCCTCCGCATGGATCACAACCCCGCGAGTTTTCCGCCGAAGCCGTTGGTGGGAGCCAGGCCGCGCACCCGTTCGATGTCGCGTTGGCGCGGCAGATACTCCGCCAGGTAGCGGTTCAATTGCCGCAGCCGCTCGGATTCGGAGCGGTGCTGCAGGAGCGCGTTCAGAAAATTCAGGTCCGGCAAACTTTGCGCGAGCTGAAAGCTGAGTTGCGGATCGTTCAGATCCGGCTCGCCGCCGCCCGCGCGCAGGCCTTCCAGCGCGCGGTAGTGGGCCAGAGCCGCTTCCCGCAACTCCGCAGGCACGGCGGCGATATCGTCGTCATCGAAGAACCTCACCTCGGCTTGCAGGAAGGCCTTCTCCTGGTTCAATTCCAGGATTTCGAAACGCCGCTGGCCGCGCGTCACCACGTCCATGCGCCCATCCGGATACATTTCCAGAACCTTCTCCACCAGCACCGTGCAGCCGGTGTTCACGAGGCCGTTCTCCTGCGCCAGCACGACGCCGAATTCCGAACCATCGCGTATGGCGTCGCTCACCAATTCCTTGTAGCGCTCCTCGAAAATGTGCAGAGGTAAGCGCGTCCTCGGGAACACTACGACGTGCAGCGGGAACAGCGGAATAAGACCCGCAGGCATGGTACCATTATGCAGCAATCCCGAACGAAAACATGCGCATCGAAGGCAAAGTGGCGATCGTCACCGGCGCCTCGGAGGGCATCGGCGCGGCCTGCGCCGCCGAGTTCGCACGCGCCGGCGCGCGCTTGAGTGTGACCGCCCGTTCCGAGGAGGGCCTGCGCAAAGCCGCTCCCGGCGCTCTGATCGTTCCGGGGGATCTCACCGAAGACGCGACCCGCCGCCGCGTGGTGGAAGAGACCGTGGCGCGATATGGGGCCCTCGATATCCTGGTGAACAACGCCGGCGCCGGGCTGTATCTGCCGTCCTGGTCCGCACCCATGGAAGAAGCGCGCCGCGTCTTCGAGCTGAATCTTTTCGCATTGCTGGGGATGGTGCAACTGGCGGTGCCGCACATGCGCGCGCGCGGCGGTGGCGTGATCGTCAACGTGGGCTCGATCGGCGGCAAGGTCACGCTCCCTTGGCTGACTCTCTATTGCGCGGCCAAGAGCGCGGTGGGGACGCTCACCGAAGGGCTGCGCATGGAGCTGCGGCGCGACGGCATTCGCGCCATGCTGGTCTGCCCCGGTTACGTCCAGACTAACTTCCAGCGCAACGTGCGCCTGGGCCAGCCGCCCGAAGCCATGCTGCGGCGCCGCAAGATGGCCATCACGGCCGCGCGCTGCGCCCACGACATACGGCGCGGAGTGGAGCGCGATGCGCGCACAGTGATGTCCCCCGCATCGGGGTGGCTGCTGGCGGCGCTGGCCGGCCTGTTCCCCTCGCTGGTGGAGGCGCGCCTGGCGGCGTGGAACGGCACCGCATGAACCTGCGCCTGAAGCGCTCGCCGGGAATTTATCTGGTGGGCTTCATGGGTTCCGGCAAATCCACCATAGGCCGGCTGCTGGCCGAGCGGCTGGGATGGACGTTCGTGGATATCGATGGCGAAATCGAAGCCGCCGAAAAGACCAGCATCGCCAATATTTTCGAAACCTGCGGCGAGCCCGGGTTCCGCCGCCTGGAGCGCGCAGCGATCCGCGCGCAAGTGGGCCGCATCGAGAGCGGAGTTCCCGCGGTGGTGGCTCTGGGAGGCGGCGCCTTCATGGACTCCAACACCCGCGAGCTGCTGGCCGCGAGCGGCATCACCGTGTGGCTGGATAGCCCGCTCTCGGTTCTGCGCCAGCGCGTGGCTCAATCGACCGACCGTCCGCTGGCCCGCGATCCGCAACAGTTCGCCGCGCTCTATGCGGCGCGGCGGGAATCGTACCGGCTGGCCGACGTGCGCGTGGCGGTGGAGACCGACGCGGCCGCCGACGTGGTCGAGCTGATCCTCGCGCATCCCTATTTTCGGTGAACCAGTTTTCATGAGCACTCAACGTCTTCGTAAACAGGCATCCTCGATTTTCCAAGCCGCGCTGAAAGCGGCCGACCCGGCTGGCGCCGTCGCGCGCCACCTGGAGAAGCGCGACACCTCGCGCTATCGCGACATCTACGTGATCGGCGCGGGCAAAGCCGGCGCCTCCATGGCCCACGCCGCCGAGCGCGTGCTGGGGCGCCGCATAACCGGCGGATTGATCAACGTGAAGGACGGCCACCTGGCCAAGCTGCGGCGCATCGAACTGAACGAATGCGGCCATCCCGTGCCCGACCAGCGCGGCGTGGATGGCGCGGCGCGCATCGCCGCCATCGCCGAAAAGGCCGGCAAGGACGACCTGGTGTTGTGCCTGGTCTCGGGCGGCGCTTCGGCCCTCCTTCCGCTGCCCGCCGAACCGATCACCCTGGAGGAGAAGCAGGCTACCACCAAGCTGCTGCTGGCCTGCGGAGCCAACATCCACGAGATCAATGCCATCCGCAAGCACATCTCGCGCATCAAGGGCGGCCAACTGGCGCGGCTGGCTTCGCCGGCCACCGTGGAAGCGCTGCTGCTCTCGGACGTGATCGGCGACGATCTGGATGTGATCGGCTCCGGTCCTACGGCGCCGGACGCCTCCACCTTCGCCGGGGCCGCTGCCATTTTGGAGCGCTATGGCATTTTCGATCGCGTCCCGGCGGCCGTGCGCGAGCGGCTGGAGCGCGGCATGCGGGGCGAGATTCCCGAGACGCCCAAGCCGGCCGACCCGGTTTTCAAGCGCGTCCGCAACACCGTGGTGGGAAGCTGCAAACTGGCGCTGGATGCTGCCGCGAAGCGCGCCCGCAAGATGGGCTTCCGCACGCTGGTGCTTTCGAGCGAGATCCAGGGCGAGACGCGCGAAATCGCGCGCATGCACGCGGCCATCGCGCATGAGATCCGCAAATCGGGGCAGCCGGTCAAACCGCCCGCCTGCATTATCACCGGCGGCGAGACCACCGTAACGCTCAAAGGGCAAGGCTTGGGAGGCCGCAACCAGGAGTTTGTGCTGGCCGCCGCCGTGGATATCGCCGGCCTACCCGGCGTGGTGGTCTTCAGCGCCGGCACGGACGGCTCCGACGGCCCCACCGACGCGGCCGGCGCGATTGCCGATGGCGACACGCTGCGCCGCAAGCCGGACGCCATGCGCTACCTCTGCGATAACGACTCATACCACTACTTCGAACCGCTGGACGACCTGGTGATCACGGGACCGACCAACACCAACGTGATGGACGTGCGCCTGGTGCTGGTCGCGTAGGGCGGCCGGTGCGGGAAGACGCGCCCAGCAAAACCGCGCAGGGAGTGGCCCTGCGCCGCGCCGCGCACCAGCTTCTGGATCGTCCCCGGGTTTTCGAAGACCCGCTGGCCGTGGCTATGGCGGGGCCGCGGGCGGCCGAGGAGATTCTCTCCGCGCCGGAGCGCTGGGCGACGGACGAATCGCGGCGGCTGCGCGCGTTCCTGGCGGCACGCAGCCGCTATGCCGAAGAGCGGCTGGCCGAGGCGATCGGCCGCGGAGTGCGCCAGTACGCGATCCTGGGCGCGGGCCTGGATACCTATGCGTACCGCGATCCGCACGCCTGCGCGGACCTGCGCGTATTTGAGGTGGACCATCCGGCCACGCAAGAGTGGAAGCGGGCGCGCCTGCGGCAGGCGGGCATTCCCGTGCCGGATTGGCTCACCTTCGTCCCCGTGGATTTCGAGCGCCAGGCGCTCGCCGGGGAACTGGCCGCGGCGGGGTTTCGCGCGGATCGGCCTGCGTTTTTCGCGTGGCTCGGCGTGTTGATTTACCTGACCCTGGAATCGGCCGGTGCCACCCTGCAATTCATCGGCGGGTGTCCGCCACTGAGCGGCGTGGCTTTCGATTACGCCATCCCGGCCAGCGAACCGAATCCCGCCCAAGCCAGCGGGCGCGACCGGCTCGCCGCACGGGTGGCCCGCGCCGGAGAGCCGTTTCGACTGTTCTTCGAGGCGCCCCGGCTGGCCGTCATGCTTCACCAACTCGGCTTTCGCGACCTCGAAGACCTGGGAGCGGCGGAGATCGACGCGCTGTATTTCAAAGACCGGGTTGACGGCCTGCGACTCGGGCTCGGGCGCGGCCGCCTGGCGAGTGCCTGGGTCTGAGCGCCCGCGTCCGATCCGGCGGCACGGCTTATCGTCCGGCCGGGGCGGGGCTCGCGGGTGGCGGCGCGGCCGCCGGGGTTGGCAGGGCCGCTGGCGGCTCGGTCCTTTGTCCCTCCGCCGATAGCACGACCACGTCCACGCGCCGGTTATGCGCGCGACCCTCCTCGGTATCGTTGGTGTCGGTGGGCGCGTTCTCGGCGTAACCCGCCACGGCCAAGCGCTCCGAGGGCACCTGGAAGCGCTGCCGCAGCAGTTCCATCACGGCGATGCTGCGGGCCGCCGAGAGCTCCCAGTTGCTGCGAAAACGCGAGGTGTGGATGGGTTTCGAATCCGTGTAACCCTCGAGGCGTACCGGGTTGGGCAGTTCGGCGATAACCGCCGCGACCTTGGCCAGGATCGGGTAACTGGCCGGCTGCACGGCATCGTCCCCGGAAGCGAAAAAGGTGGCTTCGCGGAGGCTGATCACCAGCCCCCGGCTCTCCAGCTTGAGCTGGACCTTGCCGCTGCCCAGTTCCGTGCCGAGCCCCATCTCCAGCTTGGTTTTCGATTTGTGCAGGTCCGCCAAAGGCAGCGCCAGAGGTGCTGCGTACAGCGGAATGTTCTCCTTGCCCGCTACGTTCGGTCTGTCGCGCAGCGGGTCGGAGGCCTCGTGCCGCCCGCGCCCCAGCATGGTTGAAACCGCCGAGGTGAACTGCCCGTGCTCCAAAGCCTCGCGCACCGACTCGGAGACCGCCTTGGCCTTCGACTTATCGGACTGCGTGGAGGCGAACATCACCACGAAGAAGGCGAACAGCAGGGTGATGAAATCGGCATACGAAACCAGCCAGCGCTCGTGATTCTCGTGGCCTCCGGAACGGCCTCGCGTCAATGCCATAGCTTGCTCTCAGACACGATTGGCATTCTCAACTTCCCGCCGCCGCGATCGGTTTGACGGCCGGCGCCGCTGGCTTGGGACTCGCCGCCAGCTTGGCGCCATCCGCGCTCTTGCGCTTGCGGGGATTGGGATTGAAAGCCTCCAGCTTCATGCGGATCAAGGTCGGGTTCAGGCCCTCGACGATGCCCACAACCCCCTCCAGCACCATTTCCTTGACGATGGTGCTTTGGCGGATGCGGGCGCGCATCTTGTTGGCCGCCGGCAGAAACAGAATATTGGCCGATCCCACGCCGTATACCGTGGCCACGAAGGCCACCGCGATGCCGTGCCCGACCTCTTTGATATCCTCCAGATGTTTCATCACCTGGATCAATCCCAAGACCGCGCCGATGATCCCGATGGTGGGGGCGTACCCTCCGGCCGCTTCCCACATCCTGGCGTCCGCCTCGGCGGCCTGCTCGCTGAGGCTGATATCCGTGTCCATCATCTTGCGCAACTCCTGCAGATCCGTGCCGTCCACCGCCAGGTTCAGAGCCTTGCGCATGAAGGGATCCGCGATCGCCGCCGCCTCCTTTTCCAGGCTCACGATCCCGTTTTTGCGGGACTTGGCGGCGTACCCGATGAGCGCGTCGATGATGGAATCGGCCGAATTGCCGCGTTCGAAGAAGACGCTTCCCAGACCCTTGATGCCGCGCACCACCACCGGCAGCGGCGTGGTCACCAAAACCGCCCCCAGGGTTCCCCCCAGCACAATCAGCGCGGCCGTCATTTGGACGACGTCCTGGATCTTGCCCTTTTCCAGTATCAAGCCGCCCAGAATCCCACCGAGCGCCAAGGCAATCCCCGCCAGGGTGGAAAAATCGGGCCTCCCGCCGGGGGGCCGGTTAGCTGGCTTAGCATTGGTTTTGATCGCCTGCGAAGTGTCGGCCATCGTGTCTCAGTCTCGCCTGGCCGCGGGGTTCAAATCTCCAGCTTCGAGGCCCGCTTCGAGTTCGCCGGGAGTGCCGCGCCCATGCGCCGGATCGCCTTCCAGACTGGAAATCCGCCGCCGGAAACCGACGATCCGGCGGACCACTTCATCGGCTGTTTCGCGCACCCGCAGGATCTGTCCCGTGGTCAGAGTAATCACCGTGTCCGGCGTAACATCGATATGCTCGATCAGATCGGAATTCAGCACCATGGGTAGCTGATTGAGGCGCGTCAGCCGGATCATTCTGTTGGCTCCTCCTCTCTATCGGCAGACGGCGGGAAAACTTTATGGCGGTGTCGCATAGTACTGTGCCGCCCGCAGACCTATGTGCGCGGGCCGATAAGCTTTTTGGGAAGCCGTACCGGTGGTTGCCAAGAGACCCACATATCCCGGCATTCTGGCCGGTCTGGACGAGGAACGGCGCGAGGTGCTGGATGCCGTGCTGGAGAACCTGCGAGGGGACCCGCCGGCCGCCTCGCTCGCGGTGTGCCTCGGCCTGTTGAGTCACGTGGCCCGCTCCGCGCGGGGGATCTCCCTCACCTCGTGTATGCTTGATCCAGAGAGAGATATGGGACCCGCTACCCCTTCGTCGCGCGTGGCACTTTCCGCCATTGGCCAGATCGCCATCACCGTCACCGGAATCGACCGAGCCATCGGCTTCTACCGGGATGTCCTGGGGTTGCCGTTCCTGTTCCAGGCCCCTAACTTGGGATTTTTCGATTGCTCGGGCGTGCGCCTTATGCTCAGTGGAGGTGCCGAGTCCGCCGGGCATTCGAGCACGGTAATCTATTTCCGGATGCCGGATATCCAGCAGGCTTTCCAGGAACTCACGGCCCGCGACGTGACTTTCGAACGCGACCCGCACCTGGTGGCCCGCCTGCCCGATCACGATCTGTGGATGGCTTTTTTCCGCGATCCGGACGGCAACCTGCTGGCCCTCATGAGCGAAGTGCCGCGCCTTTAAAGAGTTACGTAGACGCGCTTAGCCGCGCTCGCTCTGCTCGATGGCATCCAGCAGAGTCGTCAGCCGCATGGCCGCATCGCCGCGACCGCCGAAGCGCAGGGCGTTATAGGCGGTCGTAAATTCGCGCACCGTATCGCCGGCCGCGCCGCGTGGCAGCGCGGAGGCAAATTCCAGGGGCGTGAACCAGGCCGGCTTATCGAAACCGCGCCGCTTGAGGGCCTCCAGCATGCGCTCGTAGAGCAGGGTGGCATCGGCCACCTCGGCCTCGCCGCGCCTCACCCGCTCCACCCGCCGCCGGATGCGCAGCCGCCTGGCCAGCCGGGGTGTCACCAGCCAGAGAGCCGCCGCCAGCAAGGCCGCCAAGCCCCATTCCTCCAGCCCACGCACGGGAATGGCCCGGTGGTAGGCCCGCCAATCCACCTGGATGGACTCCAGCGCATCGTACCAGCGGATGCCCGCGCGCCGGGCCCCCTGCTCCAGACGGTCGGCGAGCGTACCCTGCCGCCCGATGTCGTAGCTCACCACCCAGTCCTGCCAGAAGGTCTGCGCGGCGTCGAGGTAGAGACCGATCTTCGCCGCCAGCCCCAGGCCGGGCGGGGCGGTGTCGGGCGGCGTGGGGTCGAACGTGGTCCATCCATGCCCCGCGATCCAGGCCTCCACCCAGGTATGCGCATCGGAGGCGCGCACCAGCCATAACTCGGTCATGGGATTGTAGATACCGCTCTGGAATCCGGTGGCTAAACGGGCCGGCACTCCCAGGCTGCGCAGCATCACCGCCATGGCCGAAGCGAAGTACTCGCAATAGCCCCTGCGGCTGGTGAACAGGAAATAGGCCAGCGGATCGGCCGGCTCGCGGCGGGGAGTCTCCAGGCTATAGGTGTAGGCGGCCCGCAGGCGCCGCTCCAAGGCGCGGGAACGCTCGAGGTCCGTGACCGCGCCGGCGGTCATGGCGCGGGCCAGTTCCGGGATGCGCCGGTCGAGCGGCGGCGATTGCAGGTTGCGCTCGCGCTCGGCCAGAGGGAGCACCGGCGGCGGGTACACCGTGGATACTTCGGGGGCCTCTTCGAGCAGGCTGTACGCGGCATATTGGAACGTGCGCGCGGGCAGGCTCATGAGACGGTACGCGCCGCCGTCGGTGCGGAGAATAGAACGGGCGTTAAGGTCGAGCTTTTCGGGCGTGCCGGCGAAGAACAGGGCGGTATCGTCGAGCGGCTCCAACCGCACGTCGTAGTTGACGTGGATTCCCGTAAGTTCCTGGGGCGCCAGGTCTACGTGGCCACTTTCGGTGGGGATCCTCTCCAGATGCGGATTGCCGTCGTACCAGCGCTTGCCATCGAACTCTTCGAGTGCCGCGCCGCGCCATTTCAGCCCCGCCACCGGATCGCGGCTGAAGATGCGCACGTGCATGACCGGCCGCGAGCTGGTGCGGATGTCTCCGGTTTCGCCCAGCACCACCTCGCCGGCAAAACCGGGTGTGAGCAGATGGCGCCAAGGCAGCCGGGCGAACGCCGCATCGGCCGTGCGCGGCAGAATGAAGAACAATGCCGCCGTAAGCACCAGGATTCCCACCGCAATGGACCCCGAAAGCAGCTCCAGACGGGGGTGGAAGCGCCGCAGCCCGGTGCGCGCCGTGGCCGGAGACTTACCGATGGAGCGCCGGATTTCGCCGCTGGTCAGCGCCGCCATGGCGAAGACCAGGTAGACCGCCAGGCAGGCGAAGAAGCTCAGGCCGATGGAGAGAATGGCGGCCGCCACCAGCTCCAGAAAGGCCACCGCCGCGATGGTCAGATCGTCGCGGTGCGTGCGGGCGGTAAGGATGCGGACTACCGCGATGAAGAAGACCAGGTGCACGGTGGCCGGCAGAATGGCCTTCGAGATCAGGAAGCAATCGGCCACGAAGAAGGCCGAATAGAGCAGCGTGGCGGCCGCGGAAACACGCTCGGGAATGGCGATGCGCAACAGGCCGCAAAGCACGAGCGCGCGAAACAGCAGCCCGGCCGCCGCCAGCACCAGGGTGGGTGCGTCCAGGTAGCCCGAGCTGGCCACCGCCAGGTAGCCGCTCGAAACCAGTCCCAGCACCGAGAACTGGAAGAAGCGCTCCACGAAAATCGCGGCGGCGGCTTCGGGACGCGCCATATCTTTCAGTTTATCAACCGGGCCACGTTACACTGGAGTCCTGAAATGGGACAGACCATTGGGCTCATGGTGAAGGCCACTGGCGGAACCGGCGTGCTCCACCGCCTGACCGGGGTGATCGCGCAACACGGGGGGAACATCGCGTCCGTCGAGATTCTCGAGAACCAGCCGGAAGTGGCCCGCACGTATTTCGAGATCGCCCTCCCGGACGGATTCGAAGCGCTGCTCGAAGATCTGCGCCAGTGTGAGATTGTGCGTCAAGTCGAGGTGGTCGAGACGTTCGAGAAGGTCTACGGCAAGCGTATCATCATCATGGGCGGCGGCGCACAGGTGGGGCAGGTAGCCATTGGAGCGGTTTCGGAGGCCGATCGCCATAACATTCGCGGCGAACACATCTCGGTGGACACCATCCCGCTGGTGGGTGAGCGCGAGCTGGCGGATGCTGTGCGCGCGGTGGCGCGGCTGCCGCGCGCGAAGGCCCTGGTTCTGGCTGGTTCGCTGATGGGCGGCGAGATCGAAGCGGCGGTGCGCGAAGTGCGTCAGGCGGGGCTTCTGGTCGTCAGCCTCAACATGGCCGGCAGCGTACCGGAGGCCGCCGACCTGGTGGTCACGGACCCCGTGCAAGCCGGCGTGATGGCCGTGATGGCGGTGGCCGATACCGCCAAATTCACCGTGGAACGCCTCAAGCGCCGGGTCTTCTGACGCTTGTATCGCTCAATCCAACCTGGATTGGCTCTTTGGAGCTTTCGCGCTTCGGAATGTAGTTTCAATTTCCATTAAGAATCTATAATGGTGTACAGGCGGGGGCGTACGCCGTTATCACACGCCCCACTTCTTGGCCTCGGCTTCCCGGGTCAGCGCTTAGAACCCCCGCACTGGATTTGGGAATGTCCGGCCTACCCTCACCATCGCTGCCCGCTTTGCCGACCACCATCCTGGCGGTGGACGACGATCGGGACGTGCTGCACCTGCTCGAGACCGCGCTTCGATCGGCGGGCTACGATGTCCTGGCGGCGGATGGCGGCCGGAATGCCATCCAGGCCTATGAAAACAGCGACCGGCGCATTCACCTGCTGCTGACGGACGTGATCATGCCGGATCTGACCGGGCCGGTGGTGGCCGAGCGCTTGCGGTCCCTGCAGCCGGATCTCCGGGTCCTGTTCATTTCCGGATTCCACGACGCCGACCTGGTGCAGCGCTTCGTCACGCGCAAGGGGTTCACGCTTTTGCCCAAGCCCTTCACCGTGGCGAGCCTGCTACGGGTGGTGGAAGAGGCGCTCGAGAGCGCGCGGATTTAGCGCAAGCGAAGACGGACGCGCCGGCCTAGGCCACCTTCACCAGTTGCTTTCCGATGTTGCGACCCTCGAGCAGCGAGATGAAAGCCCGCGGAGCATTCTCCAGGCCCTCGACCACGTCCTCGTGGTACTTGATGCGCTTTTCGCGAATCCAGGTGCCCAACTGGCGGTACCCTTCTTCGTAGCGCTCCGCGAACTGGTGCACGAGGAAGCCCTCGGCTTTGGCCTGCTTGATGATGAGCTGGCCCAGCCAGCGCGGGCCCATCTCCGGCTTGACCTGGTTGTATTGCGAAATCTGGCCGCAGACCGCGATGCGCGCACGGGTGTTGATGAGCTGGATGGCCGCGTCGGTGATGGCGCCGCCCACGTTGTCGAAGTAGATGTCGATGCCGTTGGGACAGAGTTCTTTCAGCCGGGCCGCGTAGTCGGGGGTTTCTTTGTAGTTGAATCCGGCGTCGAATCCCAGCTCGCGGGTGATGTAATGCACCTTCTCGTTGCTGCCCGCGATGCCCACCGCGCGGCAGCGCTTGATTTTGGCGATCTGGCCCACCAGAGAACCCACCGCGCCCGCCGCCGCGGAAACCAGCACCGTCTCGCCGGGCTGCGGGCGGCAGATATCCAGCAATCCGAAATAGGCGGTCAGCCCGGGCATCCCCAGCACATAGAGGGAACTCGAGATCGGCGCCACAGAGGGGTCCAGCTTGCGCAGAGTCTTGGCCTGCGCCACGGCGTAATCCTGCCAGCCGAGATTGCCTTCGATGGGGTCGCCCACGCCCAGGCGCGGGTCGTTGGATTCGACCACTTCGCCGGCCACCGCTCCGACCATGACCTCGCCCACCTGCACCGGGCGCGCGTAGCCCGTGCGCCCGTTGAGGCGCGTGCGCATGTAAGGGTCTACCGAGAGGTACTGCGCGCGAACCAACACTTCGCCCGAGGCCGGCTTGGGGAGCGGCGAAACAACCAGGCGGAAATCGGACTCTTTAGGCATTCCGACTGGTCGGGAGGCCAGAATAATCTGGCGATTCACCTCGGGCATCGCTATCAGACTATCACCTGCGGCGGAGCCTGCAAGGGCTCTCGCGTGCGCCGCCTCACGCTTGGGCGGCGCCGGCGGTATCTCAGACGGCTTCGAGCGTGCACGCGCTGCGGTACCACTCGAGCGTGCGGCGCATCCCATCGTCAAAGGAAAAGACGGGGGAATGGCCGAGGTCCCGTACGGCCGCGGCGACATCGGCCTGCGAGTGGCGCACGTCGCCCGCGCGCGGCGGGCCATAGACTGCCGGAATATCGACGCCCTCGATCTTCTGCAACAGTGCCCAGGCCCGATTGAGCGTGATGCGACCGCCGTTGCCGCCGTTGTAAACCCGTCCGGAGACGTGGGGAGCGCGGGCGGCCCTGAGATTCAGCTCGGCCACGTCTTCCACGTAAGTGAAATCGCGGGACTGCTCGCCGTCGCCGAAAATCGCCGGCGGCCTTCTTGCCAGCACGGCTTTCATGAAGAGCGAGAGCACGCCGGAGTACGGGCTGGAGGGGTCCTGCCGCGGGCCGTAGACGTTGAAATAGCGCAGGGAGACCGTTTCCAAACCGTAGACGTCGGAAAATACGGTGCAGTAATGCTCGCCCATCAGCTTTTGCAGGGCGTAGGGCGATTTCGGGCACGGGATCATGGATTCGACCTTGGGCAGCACCTCCGTATCGCCGTACGCCGAGGAAGAGGCCGCATACACCACCCGGCCGGCGCCGCCTTCGCGTGCCGCACGCAGCACG
>Ga0181520_10009318_pt1 | contig 13596 bp, 7 predicted proteins | sample PEATcosm2014_Bin_29_FD_132451 | JGI IMG/M metagenome (GOLD analysis project Ga0181520, IMG submission 132451) | Peatland microbial communities from MTU Mesocosm Facility, Houghton, MI, USA - PEATcosm2014_Bin02_30_metaG | ecosystem: Environmental > Terrestrial > Soil > Wetlands > Peat | place...
CCTCGCCTACATCCCCGGCACCGGCGACGACGTCGCCGCCAACCTTGAAGACCTCGGCGTGCACCCGCATGTCATCGCGCTCGCCGGCCTCACCCCCGAAACCCTCAAGCCCTACGACGCCGTCATCCTCGGCGTCCGCGCCTACGAGGCCCACCGCGAACTCGCCGCCGCCAATCCCGCCTTGAACACTTACGCCGCCAACGGCGGCGTGGTGATAGCGCAATACAACACCGGTCGTCTGCCCGAAGGCACCGGCCCCTACCCGCTCGATCTCGGCGGCAGCGAAAAGGTCGTCGCGGAAGACGCGCCCGTCCGCATCCTCGCGCCCGACAACCCGCTCCTCACCTGGCCCAACAAAATCACTCCCGCCGACTTCGACCATTGGGTCGAAGAACGCGGTCACGGCTTCATGGCCACCTGGGACCCCCACTACACCCCGCTGCTCGAAACCCACGACCCCGGCCAGCAGCCCCAGCTCGGCGGTCTGCTCGTCGCCCGCACCGGCCGCGGCGCCTGGATTTACCTCGGCCTCGCCCTCTACCGCCAACTCCCAGAAGGCGTCCCCGGCGCCTACCGCCTCCTCGCCAATCTCATCAGCGCCGGGCGTTCACACGCCTTTTAGGGGCAGTACTCCCGTCGGTCCGCACAAAGTTCTTTGCGACCATCGGGAGCACCAACGCGAAGCCCAATACGCGTCACGAAGTGACCGCCCCACGCGCAGTGGGCCCGTCCGGCAGGACAGTACCTAGTCCCGCCCGCGCTTCTTGATCTCCACATTCAGCCGCTTGATCTTCTGATTCAGCGTACTCAGCGGAATCTTGAAGTACTCAGCCGCCTCCGTCTGGTTCCAGTGGCAGCGTTCCAGCCGGTCGGCAATAATCCGCCGCTCAATCTCTTCCATCAGGTCGAACAGGCTCGCATCCGGCCGGTGGTCCAGCAGGCTCGCCGAATAGGTATTGCCCGTCAGCGACGCCGGCAGCAGGTCGGCCGTGATCGTCCGCGTTGTCGCCAGCACCACGCCGCGCTCCATCGCGTTTTCCAACTCGCGCACGTTGCCTGGCCACTCGTAGTCCATCAGAATGCGCATCGCCTCCGGCGCCAGCGTCGGCACCGGCACATCGTTCTCATCCGCATACAGCTTCAGAAAGTGCGCCGCCAGCAGCGGAATGTCCTGCCTGCGCGCGCGCAGTGGCGGCAGCTCCAGGCAGATCACATTCAGCCTGTAGAAGAGGTCTTCGCGAAAGCGGCCTTCGCGCACCGCCTGATGCAGATCGACATTGGTCGCGGCAATGATCCGCACATCCACCTGGATCTCCTGCGTCCCGCCCAGGTGCATAAAGCGCCGGTCCTGCAGCACGCGCAGAATCTTCGCCTGCATGTCCTGTCCCATGGTCCCGATCTCATCCAGGAACAGCGTGCCCCCGTTCGCAACTTCAAACAGCCCCTTCTTCGCCGCCACCGCCGAGGTGAACGCGCCCTTCACGTGGCCGAACAGCGTCGATTCCAGCAGGTCCGGCGGCACCGCGCCCGTGTTAACCGGCACAAACGGCTTGTCCCGACGCGGCGAGTTCGCGTGCAGCGCCTTGGCGATCAATTCCTTGCCGGTGCCGCTCTCGCCCTGCACCAGCACCGTCGACCGGCTCGGCGCCACCTGCGCCACCAGGTCGAACAGCCGCAGCATCGGATCGCTCTTCCCCACAATATTCTCGAAGTTGTAGCGCAGCTTCAGCGTGCGCTTCAGCTGCACCACTTCTTCTTCCGCGCGGCGGCGGCCAATCGCCGTACGAATGTCCGCCAGCAGCTTCTCGTTGTCCCAGGGCTTCTGCACGAAGTTCTCAGCGCCCGCGCGAATCGCGTCGACCACGTTCGACACCGTGCCGTACGCCGTAATCATGATCACCGGCAGCGACGGTTGCATCTCCAGAATCCGCGGCAGTAGCTCAATGCCGCTCTCGCCCGGAAGCGCCAGATCCAGCAGCAGCAGATCAAACTCGTTCGCTGCCAGCTGTTCCAGTCCCGCGGGACCGTCGGCCGCCAAAGTGACCTGGAAACCCTCCATGCCCAGCAGCGCATCCAGCGATTCGCGGATCGCGGATTCGTCGTCAATGATCAAAATGTGCGCGGGGCCGACCACGCGCGCGTCAGATCCTGCTGCGGCCTGTGCCAACGTCTCCGGATTGAGTGGAACAGTAGCTTCAGACATGGGCCTTCTTCAATCGCAGCGTCCCGCCGATACCAGCACCGGCGTGACTTCCAACTCTACACATGGACAGCGCTCCCGGCATCCTCGACCACCGCATCGTTCGCGACTGCCGGCCTTGCCACCCCGGGAAACTCCAACCGGAAGGTCGTGCCCACGCCCACTTCGCTCTGCACATGCATCTTGCCGCCATGCTCCTGCATGATGCCGTAGCTCACCGCGAGACCAAGCCCGGTGCCCTTGTGCTGCCCCTTGCGCGGCTTCGTCTTGGTGGTAAAGAACGGGTCGAAGATCCGATGCAGATGCTCCTGCTCGATGCCTCCGCCAAAGTCCTGAACCACCACCCAGATCCGCCCGCCAGCCTGCTCCGTGGCAATCCGAATCCGCGCGGCCAGCGAGCCATGCATCGCATCCCGCGCATTCAACAGCAGGTTCAGCACCACCTGCTGCAGCTTGCCTTCGTTCCCCTGGATGCGCGGCAGATCCTCGTCCAGCTCCGTCTCTACGCAAATCTGCGCGGTCTTGAACTGGTGCTCCAGCAGCGTCAGCGTGTCATGCAGCAGCCGGTTCAGGTCCACCGACGCAAACTCCGTGCCGCCCGTTCGCGAGAAGTTCAGCAGTCCGTTCACAATCTCCGACGCCCGGAATGTCTGCTGCGTAATCTTCTCCAACACCGGCCCAATCCGCTTGTCCTGCTCCATCATCGGACGCATCTGCTTCGCCAGCATCTGCGTATAGCTGGAGATCACAGCCAGCGGCGTATTCACCTCGTGCGCTACCCCAGCCGCCAGCAACCCGATCGACGACAGCTTCTCCGCCTGCGTCAACTGCGTTTCCAGTTCAATCCGGTCGGTGATGTCATCCACCAGGATGATCCGTCCAACCACCGCGAAATCGCGCGTCTGCAGCGGCGCAATCGCAATGTTCGCAACCCTCGTCTCGCCCGTCGGCAGCGCCAGCTTGATCTTGTAGAACGTATGCGTGCCCTGCTCCTCGCGCACGCTGTCAAAGCGCTCCATAAACTCCGCAGGGAAGATCGAGCCCAGCGGTTGTCGCAGCGCCTCGGCCCGCGACTTCGCATACATCACTTCCATCTGCGCATTCCAGCTCTCGATCCGGTCTTCCAGATCGACCGCAAATATACCAATGTGGATCGACTCCACAATGTTTTCGTGGAACTCCTTCAGCCGCTCGAACTCCGTAATCTTCTGCTCCAGCCGCCGGTAGAGCTGCGCATTCTGGATGGCAATGCCGATGTATCCCGCCAGCGATCCCAACACCTCCATGTCCTCGCTGGAGAGAAAATCGCCGTCGTCCGTGCGCCCCAACCCGATGATCGCCACCGTGCGCGTGCCCCCGCCCCCGCGGTTGGCCACGCGGCAGGGCAGGTAGTAGTTCAGGTCCAGCAACCCGGCGCTGCGCTGCTGCTCATTCGGCAATCGCAGCACCTGCTGCGGATTCTCCAGGAAGATGTGATCATTGGCGTCTTCGCTGTCAAAGTCCAGGAAGCGCACGTCCAGCGCATTCAGGTCCGATGCCTCCAGATTGGTCAGCCCATGCGAAGCCGCCAATTCGAACCGCCGCTCCGCATTCGTCTGCCCGCTGCCTTCGCCGGGATTGGGGTCCTCCGTCGACAGGAACACCGCCACCCGCGTCACCAGCAGCGGTTGCGGCAGCCGCTCCACAATCGAGTCCACCAGCGCGCGCAGATCCGTCTGCGAGTTCAGGCTGCGGCCAAAGTCGATCAGCGTCTCGCGATAGTCGAAGCTCTTCTGGTCGAAGACCCGGTCCACCTTCGCCTGGATCATCCGCTTCAGCGGATCGAACACCAGCCCCGTCGCCATAATCGCGACCAGCAGCCCACCCGAGCCGAGAATCGGCAGCCGCGTGTGGACAATCTCGCCGCCCAGCGCCACCAGGCCAAAGTACCCTCCGACAATCGCTGCCGTTGCCAGCGTATACGTCACGCCGCGCTTGAAGATCAGGTCCACGTCCATCAGCCGGTAGCGCACAATCGCCCAGCTGAACGTCAGCGGCAGCAGCGCCAGGAACAGCAGCACCACCTTCGCCAGCAGTGTCGGCACCATCAGTCCGCTCAGGTACGGAATCGCATACAGCACGGTGAACGGTCCCACCGCCAGCAGCGTTCCCCGCGTCAGCCACTTCAACTGTTGCCGCTCCAGCGGCGAAGCCGCGCGCACATAGCGCGAGTGGAACACCACCGCCGCAATCACGTAGTAGAGAGCCATGTAGCCGACGCTAATCTGGTCCAATCGGTGGCTCAGGATCCCGGTCGCCGACCAGAAGTGAATCGCCCACGCTTGTAGCCCGATCAGGAAGGCTCCCGGCGCATACAGCAGCGCTGCACCCACCTGTCGTCGCAGCCTGCGTGGCCGTATTGCCTCCAGCTCCACCCCGCTCCCCGGCTGCGCGGCGAAACTCACCGCAAAGTGCAGGAACAGGGCCGGCTGCAGCATATTCGCAATCAGGTTGCCCCAGTAAATCACCTGGTCGAACCACCCCGGTTCGCCCGTCGATCGAAACGCATACAGTACAAACGACACCAGGCAAAAAACGTAAAAGTGCGTCGACTTCGGTGCCGTCCAGCGCCGGAACAGGACATACAGCCCGATCAGCAGGTACACCAGCGCAATCAGCCGCGATCCCTGGTCCGTGCTCCGGTCGGCCGGTTCCAGATAAACCTGGACCGGGAAGGGCGCAGTCGCTTCAGATCCCTGCTTCTCCGAAACCGGCCGGACAATCGAATACGTCGCCGCGTGGTCGTAAATCCCGTTCTCCGACATCGCCCGCACTTGCGATGCCAGCCGCGGAGTCGGCTCGCCATTGATCGCCTGCAGAATGTCCCCGTCGCGAATGCCCGCCCGGCCCGCAGGAGAATCCGCAGGAACCCGGTCCGCGCGCAAACCACCCTGCGCCTCCATCCAGACCACACCGTCCGCCGGAAACTCTGTGTTCAACTCCTGCGACAGGTTGAAGCCCGCAAGGACACATACCCCCAGAGTCGCAAGAGCAAGGGCGACCGCGAGAATTCGCGTCTGAAAGGCATTTCTCATGGTGCGATCAGCGAGCTACAGGCCCGGACCTTCATTCCCTGCCCACCTGGACAACAGCGCGTGCATTAGTAATGCAAGTTAGTCTCCAAACGACAACGCCCGATTCTCAAGGGATGCAGGTCTACAGGTTTCAAGGACCTACGGATAATCATAAACGCCTCCACGAATCGGGGATCGGTCCACCCCCCGCAAGTCTCCCCACTCCTGCAACCCCTGTACAATCTCTTCGATCCATCCTACCCCGGCGCCCGAAGCCGTATCATCCCCTTAGGATCCCCGTGACCGCCCCCTCCACACTCCCCGCCGACTTCAACGAATTCATCGGCAATACCTCCGCCGTCGAGTCCCTCCGCACCGCCATCGCGGCCGGCCATCTGCCCCACTCGCTCATCCTCTCCGGACCCGCCGGCGCCGGCAAGTACACCCTCGCCCTCATGCTCACCATGGCCGTCGAGTGCGAGCGCCAGCCCCGCGATCTCTGGTCCAACGGTCAGACCCTCGCCGGCTTCTGCGGCCACTGCTCCAACTGCACCCGAATCGCCTCTGCCGCCAACCTCGAAGACCAGGTCGCCGCCGCCGTCGCCGCCCGCGAGGAACTCCGCGAAACCGACAAGAAAGACACCCGCGTCCTCATCCAACCCCACCCCGACGTCCTCATCCTCCCACCCGACCCGCCCCAGCTCCTCATCAAGCTCGGCCAGGTCCGCACCCTCATCCAGCACGCCCACTATCTACCCGCCGAAGCCCCGCGCCGCATCTTCATCCTCACCGCTGCCAACATGATGAAGGAGGCCGCCAACTCCCTGCTCAAAATCCTCGAGGAACCGCCCGCCTCGGTGCACATCGTCATCCTCGCCGAAAACCCCGGCGAGTTGCTCCCCACCATCCGCTCCCGCTGCGCCTCCGTCCGCCTCGGCGCGCTCCCGGTCGAAGAGATCGAGATGCTCCTTGCCCATCGCCGTCCCGAGGTTCCGCCCGCGCAGCGCGCCCTCATCGCCCGCCTCGCGCAGGGCGCCGTCGGCCGCGCCCTCGCCTTCGACCTCGAAACCTATACCGCCGCCCGCGCCGACGCCCTCATCTTCCTGCGCAACGCCGCTGCCGCCGTCCAACCTTCTTCAAACTCCGACCTCGACCACACCGCCCTCTTCAAAATGACCGAGACCTACCGCGCCGGAGCCGACGGCCAAACCAAAACCCTCGCCCTGCTCCGCGCCCTGTCGCTGCTGCTCGAAGACCTGCTCCTGCTCGACGCCGGAACCCCCGAACTGGTCCGCAACACCGACCTCCGCCCCGAGCTCGAACGCCTCGCCGCCGCCCTCCCCTTCGCCTGGATCGAACGCGCCAGCCACGCCCTCGATCAGGTCCACTCCGGCCTCCGCCGCAACCTCCTCCGCTCCCTCTCCCTCGACGCCTTCGCCGCCCAGCTCGCGACGACTGCCTGATTGCGCCAAGAACGCCGTCATCCCGACCAGAGCATCGGACGGCTTCATCGTCCGATGCGGAGTGGAGGGACCCCCGCATTTTCTTTTTGTCGCTCCTACCCGGCCCGCGCCGCCTTCTCCAACCTATCCCTCAGCGCCTCGCCCAACCCACCCATCTGCGGCACCGGGCACACGATCACCTTCGCCCCGCGCTCATCCAGATTCCGCAATCCGAAATACAGCAGCCGCGCCAGTATCTCCGCTTCGTCCCACGGCCCCCAGCGAAACTGCACCGCGGCCGAGCCGAACTCCCACCCATCCGGCAGCATCACCCCAACCTCCGCGGCGGGATGCTTCGCGATCTCCTCCAGCATCTCCTGCTGCCCATCCACCAGCACCAGCCGCGCCCGCGGAGCGTAGTGCCGTATCCCCATCCCCGGCGAAGGCAGACCCTCCGGAGCGCCTGCTGCACCACCCGCCAAATCCACCGCCCCAACCACCCGCACCTCGTCCCGGATCACCCGCGAGATCATCGCCGCCGTCACCGCTCCCGGCCGGTAGATCGCCTTCGCCCCCAAATCGAATACCGTCGACTCAACCCCCACGTTCGCCGGCCCTCCGTCCAGCACCGCCTCAATCCGCCCATCCAGATCGGCCAGCACATGCGCTGCGGTCGTCGGACTCGGCCCGCCAAACTTGTTCGCGCTCGGCGCCGCCAGCGGCACGCCCGCCATCCGAATCAGCTCCCGCGCCACCGGATGCGCCGGTGCCCGCACTCCCACCAGCGGCCGTCCCGCCGTTACTGCATCGGGAACCTCCGCCGTGCGCGGCAGCAGCAGCGTCAACGGCCCCGGCCAGAACGCGTCCATCAGCGCCTCCGCCTGCTCCCGCAGCCCAGCCGGGAGTTCCGCCACCCGCCCCAGCATCTCGCGGCCCTCCACGTGCACAATCAGCGGGTCCCACGCCGGCCGTTCCTTCGCTGCAAATATCTTCGCGATCGCCGCTCCATCCAGCGCATTTGCGCCCAGCCCATACACCGTCTCCGTCGGAAACGCGACCGTCCCACCTTGCCGCAGCAGCTCTGCCGCTCGCGCCACTCCCTCAATTGCCGCAGCCTGCAATCGTTCCGTCTTCAATTCCATCGCACCACCGCCCACTCAGCGCTCCCCGCGCCCTGCTGCTTCACGCCCGGAAGGCATCCTCTCGCTTCCCCCATCCTACCTTCACCGCCTATACTCTCCCCATGCAGAGCGCCGAGATCGAACTCAAATTCCCCATCCACGATCTCGCCCGCCTCCAGTCGCGTCTTCCCAGCCTCGGCTTCGTGCTCGATACCCCCCGAACCTTCGAGCAGAACACCCTCTACGACACCCCCGCCCGCAACCTCCGCGAATCCAGGCAGATTCTTCGCATTCGCCGCTATGGCTCCCTCTGGACCGTCACCCACAAACGCCAGCCCCTCACCCACCCCGACAGCGATCCCGCTCGCTACAAGGTCCGCATCGAAACCGAGACCCAGGTCGACGACGGACCCGCGCTGGCCGCGATCTTCGCTCAGCTTGGTTACGCGCCGGTCTTCCGCTACGAAAAGTTTCGCACCGAGTGGTCGCAGTTCACCCCGTCCATCAGCGGCCCGCTCTTTACCGAGGAGGCCCTTCCCCCCGACGCCGCCGCTCCCGGCTCGCGCTGCCACCTCGTCCTCGACGAGACCCCCATCGGCGATTACGCGGAGCTCGAAGGCCCGCCTGCGTGGATCGATGAAACCCTGACCAGACTCGGTGTCGATCCCGACGCCTGCCTCACCGACAGTTATGGCCGCCTCTTCCTCGCGTGGAAAGAGCGCACCGGCAGCCCCGCCGGCAACCTTACCTTCGACGAAATCCCTGCCCCCGAACTACTCCAGCCCTCGGCCCTCTAACGCGCGCTGGGCCTCGCGCCGATACACCCTCTGATAGCCGTAATTCGACTGCGGGAATCCGGGGAGTTCATGAAGCTCGAAGCCAAGCTCGGCGTCAGCAGCGGCGTCCTCATCTCGGCCATGTTGGTCAGCGCATTCGTCGCCCATCTGCGCATCCGGGAATCCAACCAGCTCTCCACTGCGGTCGCCGGCCGGCGCATTCCGGTCATCTGCCGCGCCCGCGAAGTGCGTGCAGCCATGATGCACAGCATCGACTCGCTCCAGTCTTACCTGCTGCTCGGCAACGACCCCTCGTCCTCCAGCTATCTTCGCAGCCTGCGCAGCGCCGATCTGGTCTCCGCCGAGCGCCCGCTCGCCCAGCTCGTCGACCTCTCCAACCAAATCGACCTCGGCCAGGATGCCCCGGTAATCCGCCAGATGCGCACCGGCCTCGATCAACTCCGCTCCTCCGAGGAAGAGGTCGAGCGGATGAACGAACTGCATACCCCCGAAGGGTCGCGTCGCGCCCGCGATCTCCTCCGCAATCAGATTCTGCCCCTCAATTCGACCCTGTTCGCTTCCATGGGAGCACTCATCCAGTCCCAGGAGCGGCAATGCGACGCCGATCTGGAACTGGTTCGGCGGGCCAATGCCGCCATTGTCGTCACCCTCTGGAGCGCCACGCTGTTGAGCGCGATTCTGGGTGGCCTCGTCTCGTTCCTGCTTGGCCGCCGCATCACCCGAGGAATCCGCCTCATCGCCGATCGCGCCGGCTCCATCGCCTCTGGCGACCTGACCGGCGCCGCACTTGCCATAAACTCCTCCGATCAGCTTGGCTTGCTGGCCCGCGTCATGCAGCAAATGCAAAACAGTCTCGCCAGCATCATCGGGGCCGTCGCCCAGACCGCCAGCTCCCTCACCGCCAGCGCCATCTCCATGAACTCCGCCACCGACCACATCCACCGCCGCATCGATCAGCAAAGCCAGCAGACGCAGCAGGCCGCCACCGCCATGCAGCAGATGTCCGCCTCCGTCGCCGAGGTCTCGCGCCACACCCGCACCGCCGCCGAGACCGCTCGCTCGGCCGCCCAAATCGCCCACGAAGGCGACGCCATCGTCAAGCAGATGCTCAACTCCATGCACTCCATCGCCACCGCCGTCAGCGACACCTCCTCAGCCCTCGGCCTGCTGGGCGAGGACTCCCGCCGCATCTCTCAAATCGTCACCGTCATCGATGAGATCGCCACCAAAACCAACCTCCTCGCCCTCAACGCCGCCATCGAAGCCGCGCGCGCGGGAGACCAGGGCCGCGGCTTCGCCGTGGTCGCAGGGGAAGTCCGGCGCCTCGCCGAAAGCACCGCCCAAGCCACCGGCGAAATCACTTCCATGATTCAGGGCATCCAGAACCGCACTTCCGCCGCCGTCGCCAGCATGGCCTCGGGCACCGTCACCGTCGAGCAGGGTGTCGCCACCACCCATCGCGCCGGCGAAGCCCTCGAACGCATCATCGTCACCGCCGAACGCGTCGACCGTATGATCGCCCAGATCGCCATCGCAGCGTCCCAGCAGGCCGCGGCAGCCGATCAGTCCAGTTCCTCCCTCGATTCCATTCACACCCTGAGCCACGACAACCTGTCCGAGATGGCCACCACCACCGCCGGCATCGAGAGCCTTCGCGCGACCGCCGCCGCCCTCAAAGACCAGGTCGAACGCTTCCGCCTCGACGTCCCCTGTCCAAAACCCACCCTCCCCTCGCGCCTCGCCAACCCCAGGGATGCGCTTCCCGCCTCGTCGAAGTCCAGGTTAGCCAGTCCGCACAAAAACAACGCCCAAGCCGTGGCTTGAGCGTTCGCTGACTCTCTGACCTGCCGCCTCTAGAAGATCTGGAAGTTCACCTCGACGTTCAGTTCCACCGCGACCGGCTTCCCGTTCTCCCGGGCCGGCTTGAATTTATACTGCTTCACCGCTTCCACCGCCTTCTCGTCCAGTCCCATGCCCACCCCGCGCAGGATATGCACGTTCTGCGGATTCCCGTTCTGGTCGACAACCAGGTTCACCAGCACAATGCCCATGAACTTCGCCTTGCGCGCTTCCTCGCTGAACTCAGGATCGACCTTGTAGATCAGCTCCGGCGACGAAACTCCGCCACCAATCTTCCTCAGTCCGCCGCCGTAGTTTCCCCCCGAGCCCGGCCCAAGTCCCGATCCGTTGCCCGACCCCAGCCCCGATCCGCTCCCGTTGCCCATCGAGTTCCCGATCAGCGGCGAATTCGGCAGACCAATATTTGCCATGGTGTTGTTCGCCATCTTCAGGTCTTTTTGCACTTCGATCGTCGGATCCGGCATTTGGATCTTTGGCTGCTCCATCGGAGGCGCCTTCGGCGGCGTAATCTGCGTATCGGCAAACTTCGGCAGATGCCCCTGCGTCACCGGGGTCGGCCCCCTCTGGCCGCCGCCCCCGCCCATCGTCGTCTTCGCCACTGGCATCGGCGGAGGCGTCAGAAGATTTGCCACCTCCATCTGCTTGGCCACCATGTTGTTATGAATCGCCTTGGCGCCCCAAAAGAAAAACAGCAGGCCCAGAATCACATAAATCGCCACCGCGGACGCCGTCGCCTTCGGGTCCTGGTGCGTCGCCATCCGGTCCACCACTGCGATCGGCTTTGACTCCAGCACCAGCGGCGGCAGCTTGACCGGGAAGAACACATCGCGGAGGTTGCTCCACAAAGAGGCCCATACGCCCTCTTCGGCCTGCATAATGTCGCCGTCGCCCAGCGAGGACTCCACCCCGGCCCGCAGCAGCGGCGCCGGCTTCCCCGGATCGTCTTTCGGTAAAAACCCAAATTCAGACAAGTTGGTTCGCCTCTACCGCAGAGTCCGGCCACAGCTTCACAGGCTCTCTGCCTTCCCTCTCGGATCTCGCACGTCTTCCGCCATCTCTCGATACGTGTCCGGCCTTCTGCCGGTTCACTGCGCGTCGCGCCGCGTCTGGCCCCACACGACATTCTACAAAAGATTTGCCCAATCCAGTTCCCTTCTATGGATGTTTGACGCACTTCACCCCCCGGAAGTCTCCTTCCCAGGCAACAGCTTGGCCAGTCCGCGCATCATTCTCCCCCCAAGCCCGGATACAATAGACATTTGGCCCCGTGTCGGCACCGCCTGACGCCGGGATGTGCCCGGATCCGCAGCATCTTCCGCGTACCGGCCAAACCCAGCATCCACACGCACCACGAGGAACGAATGCCCGAAGCACCCGATACCAGGCTCGCCGGCGAGAACCAGCCCAAGCCGCTCAAATCCACCCTCAACCTTCCGCAGACCGCCTTCCCCATGAAGGCCGGCCTGCCCGTCAACGAGCCCCTCCGCCTGAAGGCCTGGGAAGACAGCGATCTCTACGCGCAAATTCGTGCCGCCTCCGCCGGCCGTCCCCGCTACATCCTCCACGACGGCCCGCCCTACGCCAATGGAGCCATTCACCTCGGCCACGCCCTCAACAAGACCCTCAAAGACTTCGTCGTCAAAACCAAAACCATGGCCGGCTACGACGCCCCTTACGTCCCCGGCTGGGACTGCCACGGCCTTCCCATCGAAATCAAAGTCGACGAGCAGCTCGGCCGCAAGAAGCTCGAAATGGACCCCGTCCAGGTCCGCCGCGCCTGCCGCGAGTACGCCCAGAAGTACCTCGACCTCCAGCGCGAGCAGTTCATCCGCCTCGGCATCTTCGGTCGCTGGGACACCCCCTACTCCACCATGGACGCCGAGTACGAAGCCCGCATCGCCGAAACCTTCTTCCACTTCTTCGAGAACGGCTTCGTCTATAAAGGCCTCAAGCCCGTCTCCTGGTGCATCCACGACCGCACCGCCCTCGCCGAGGCCGAAGTCGAGTACGAGCAGCACACCTCGCCCTCCGTCTACGTCCGCTACAAGCTCACCAGCGATCCTTCCACAATCCTGGGTGCCCCATTCGTGACGGCCTCATCGTCAAGAGTGGGGGATGAAGCTCCCAAGCCCGTTTACACCATCATCTGGACCACCACCCCCTGGACCCTCCCCGCATCCCTTGCCGTCGCCTTCCATCCCGAGATGGAGTACGTCGCCCTCGACACGCCCGGCGCCATCTACATCGTCGCGCAGGCCCTGCTCTCCGAGGTCATCGTTCACGCTCACCTTATGAGCGCCGCCAACCCCTCCGAGCCCGCCTCCCAGGCCGACATCCTCGCCCTCTTCAAGGGCACCGCGCTCGACGGCGCCACCTTCCAGCACCCCTTCCTCGACCGCACCGTCCTCGGCACCAACGCAACCTACGTCACGGCCGACCAGGGCACCGGCGCCGTCCACACCGCCCCCGCCCACGGCGTCGACGACTTCGCCACCGGCAAGCGTTACGACCTGCCCGAAGTCCAATATGTAGACAACGCCGGTCGCCAGATCGGCACCGAGCGCTTCGGCGGCGGCGTGCCGCAGCCCTACGAGGGCCTCACCGTCTTCAAGTCCAACCCTGTCATCATCGAGCTGCTGAAAGAAAAGGGCGCGCTCCTCGCCGTCTCCAACATGGAGCACTCCTACCCCCACTGCTGGCGCTGCCACAACCCCGTCATCACCCGCGCCACCGAGCAGTGGTTCATCAACATGGAAACCCCCATGCCGGCTCAAGGCGCCGTCATCTCGACCGAAGCGCAGCGCAGTGGAGAGACCCCCGCATTTGCCTCTGTGACGCCGCCAACCACCTTCCGCCAGCGCGCCCTCGACGAAATCAAGCGCGTCACCTGGGACCCCGCCTGGGGCGAAGAACGAATCACCAACATGGTGCTCACCCGACCCGACTGGTGCATCTCCCGCCAGCGCATCTGGGGCGTCCCCATCGCCGTCTTCCTCTGCCGCAAGTGCGGCGAGCCGCTCAACGATCCCGCCATCAACCAGCTCGTCGTTTCGCTCTTCATGCGCGAATCCGCCGACTCCTGGTACATCCACGCGCCCGAAGACATCCTCCCTGCCGGCACCG
>Ga0181520_10009321_pt1 | contig 13594 bp, 18 predicted proteins | sample PEATcosm2014_Bin_29_FD_132451 | JGI IMG/M metagenome (GOLD analysis project Ga0181520, IMG submission 132451) | Peatland microbial communities from MTU Mesocosm Facility, Houghton, MI, USA - PEATcosm2014_Bin02_30_metaG | ecosystem: Environmental > Terrestrial > Soil > Wetlands > Peat | place...
CGTCCATCTTTCTTATTGCCGATGGAGTCAATCCTTCGAACACCGACCGAGGTTATTTCGTCAGACGGTTGATACGCAGGACAGTACGGCATGCCGATATTCTTGGAATACGAAATAGTTTGACCGATCTCATCGAGCCTTTGCTTGTGCCGTACGGAGAGACGTATCCGGAAACCAAAGAAAAAATTCTTCTCATTAAGAAAGAAATCGAACAAGAAGAATCAAAGTTCAGGCGAACCATGCATGAGGGAATAAAGGAATTTAACAAGATTGCCGCTGATATCAAAAATAGCAATGCTGAAATATCAGGCAGTCAAGCATTTGACTTGTTTTCTTCGCATGGTTTACCGATTGACATTATTGTTGATTTAGCCAAAGAGCGAGGATTAAAAGTGGACATTACAACATTTAATGAAAAGTTTGCACAGCACAAGAAAATTTCCAGCGCTGGAGCTGAAAAGAAATTTAAAGGAGGCTTGGCTGATACCAGTGAGACTACTATTAAATACCACACCGCCACCCACCTCCTCCATCAGGCGCTTCATGATGTGCTCGACGGAGCAAACGGCGGAAGTGAAGCAAATCAGAACAGTCCAAGCACCATCGAACAAAAAGGCTCGAACATTACCGCTGAGCGCCTGCGTTTCGACTTTTCTTTTCCGCGTAAGATGACCGACGAGGAAAAAAAGCGGGTCGAGGATATTGTCAATGAGAACATCGCCGCCCATCTGCCGGTCGGTCACGTGATCATGCCGCGAGTAGAGGCCGAAAAAACCGGCGCCCGCCATTTCTTCAACGAAAAATACGGCGAGGAAATTTCCATCTATTATATCGGTGCCGACGTCGCCCATGCTTATTCGAAAGAATTCTGCGGCGGCCCGCATGTTAAAAATACCTTCGAGTTGGCTGGCGAGGACGGTCTTGCTCGCTTCAAGATCATCAAAGAAGAAGCGGTGGCGCAAGGGGTGAGGAGGATAAAGGCGGTTCTGGGATAAAAAAGAAAACGCCGTACTCGAGGTCGTGCGTTTTTTTATTTTCATACCGTTCCGCTGTCACTTTTCTGGTGGCTTTTGGGAATAATTTTCTTGTTGTATCTCCACGCAAAATGCACCAATAAGTGTGATCGCTCCGAGCAGGCAGAAAAATATGTGCCAGATTAGGATCTCGAATCGGTTGGGTTTTTCACCCGTACTCTCTGTCGTTTGTGTCCGTCTGATTATCATAATTCCCAGATAACCATAGAGTATCCAAACCAATGATGCTCCCAAGATACCCAATTGATCACTCTTCGTCAAATAGCTGACCACAATTCCAGATGTTGATGCGATCAAACCTAAGACCGCAAAAGCGAGCACAATAAAATAGAGAACTGTGCCAGGGTCAATACCCTCGCTATCTGAAGTATCTAATTTTTCTTCCATACGTAATTCCTTTTGTTCAATTGTTATGTTGGTAATTTCCAACGTTCTATCTATCTCTATCCTAGCATATACATGTAAATATGTCAATACATTGCCAGTAGCAGTGAAAAGTGCTATCAAAACAGGTCATTTATTGTAGTTATATGTTTGATACACCTTAGCTATGCATGCTATAATTTCCCCATGGATCCTTCGACGTCGCTTATACTTGAAATTCAAAGCGGGCTTGTCAATGCCGCCATCGTCAGTGCCACTTCCACCAGCTCTGTGGTGACTTCAGGTGTTTCTGATCCCGCCCGCATCCTCCATTTCGTTTCCGTGCCGATAACTGGTGCGCCGCATGAGAGCACGATCCGGCTTCTTGTCTCCATGACAGCGGCGCTTTCCCAAGCCCTGCAATCATTGCTAAATGTTCATGCTGTTTCGCGAGTGGATTGTATTCTTTCGAGCCCGTGGATTGTTTCCCGAACGAAAAGCTTGACGGTCACATTTCCCAAAGATACTCTTATCACCAAAAAGCTCATCGGCGCGAGCATCGTTCCCGAACGTGAAGCGATGTTACGATCGGCGGCGGGGAATAGCAACGGTGGTTCGGCTCATAGTTCGGCCGGCGATTCAGCCGTGACTGAATTGACCCCCATCGAGCAGAAGATTTTTGAAATAAAAATCAACGGTTATCCGACCACGGATATTGCCGGCAAAAAGGGCAGGGAACTCGGCATTTATTTCGCTGTGAGCATGAGCGCCGAAACCATCATCGAGGCTATACGTGACACCGTTAGCAGGCATGTCAGCCCGACCGTCGCTCATCGTATGGCCTATCATTCCTCCATTCTGCTCGGTTATGTCGCTTCCCGCGAAACGACCAGCGCCGAGACGAGCTACATTCTCAGTCACATTCATGGCGAGCTTTCCGATATTGCTCTCGTCGAAAAAGGCATCACCACCCTCATCGCTTCGTTCCCCTTCGGCTATTCGTCTCTCATTCGCGAAACGTCAAAAGCTCTCGGCGAGCCTTTAGCCGCCACTCGTTCGAAGATCGCTCTTCACGGATCGAAGAGTTTCCATCGTGAAGAGTCGGAGCGGATATCGCAGACTATTGAAACGATCGTGCGTGAGCGATGGGCCGATGAATTTCTCAAAGCAGTTACCATTGCAGAGGCAGATGACGGTGTACATCTCGGCGCGATGGAGACATCTCGACCACTGCCGTACGCCATTTTTCTAGCTGTACCGGGAGAATATTATCCTCATTTTAAAAAGGCTCTGGAGGATAGAAAAGAAAAACCAGAATATCAAAAGAAAGATGACGGCATCATGCACAAAGCCCACATGTTCATAGTCAACCATATTAATACCGGTCTTATTCATACTATTTTGAAATTGTAAAATATAAAAATCGCCATGCCCGACAAAAAACTTTTACAAGATATCATCCCTGTCAAGATAAACAAAATCCATTCATCCACCTCTACACCTGCGTCGCTGGCGGCGTCAAAGTTTTTCTCACATGAACATGAACACAGGCAGGAACATCAGCAGGATCGCGCCGCTTTTCATCATTTTCAAAAGCCGAAAAAGCGCCGAAAAGAAAAATGGCAGAAAAATGTACGGGATCTGCGCCGTCGAAAAATCTGGTTGATTATCCTTTTGGCTATCGCTTGTATCGTCATCATTTTTATAGCTATGACATATGTCTATGCCAAAGCTGTGGTCATCATTACGCCAAAAACAGAACAAGTAGCCGTCAGCGGCACCTATATCGCAGTGGAAAATGGCTTCGTTGTATCAGAATCGGCCGCCACAGGCACACTGCCATACGAAGTCATAGAGACGAGTGAAACAGCCAGTACGACCGTAACAGCTAGTCAAGGACCGCTCATCCAGAATAAAGCATGGGGATTGATCATTCTCTACAATGCGTACAGTACCACAGCTCAGAAACTGGTCGTCGGCACACGTTTGACGAATGATAAAGGTTTGATATATACGACGGCGGAGCCTGTCACCATTCCTGGCGTTCATAAAACGTCCACGATAGGGAATGCAAATGCTATCGCGAATCAAAATGCCACTTCAACGGGAAGCGTTTCTGTATATGTTGTAGCCGATCAGGCGGGTTCGCAGTACAACATAGCACCGACGGATCTGACGGGTGATTTCAAAATTGTGGCTTTTCAAGGTGAGCCGAAATATACCAGCATATACGGACGGCTGAAACCGAAGGGTGCTATCATCGGAGGATATTCCGGTTATCAGACATCGGTGGCTACGAGCACTCTCGAGCAAGCTCAAGCGAATCTTTCCCAGTCGATCACTTCGGCTTTGACATCAGATCTCAAAGCTCTGGTGCCGGAAGGATACGTTTTGTACCACGGAGCATACGACATACAATTAGCTTCCACCACCATTTCCACAACCACCTCTGCCACCACGGTTGTTTCTCTCAAAGGATCGCTCTACGGCATTATGTTCAAACAAAGCGATTTGGTTAAAGCCGTCGCGCCCGCTCAAGTAGCTGAATTTCCGCCGGGCGATTTTGTTATCAATAATCTCGAATCGCTCACATTTACCCCGACTAATCCGGTGGTATTTCAAAATATTCTTAATAACGGAAGCCAAAGTAATGCTCAAAATAGCGGCCTTATTTCCTTCACGTTGAGTGGTTCATTCGGTATAGTGGGTACCTTCCCATCAACTACGATTGCACAAGCTCTTACCGGCCTATCTGTGGCTCAAAGTAAGGATGTTTTTGCCAAATATAGCACTATTATGACCGCTCATGCTATAATAAGCCCGTTCTGGAAACATTCGTTTCCCGATTCAGCGAATAAAATCATCATAGACGTTCAACAATAATAGAATAGAATCGACCTGACCAAGCGTATATCAAATCGCCGCCATTTTTTTAGTGTGCACAGCATGTCGGTGTGAGCGCTTGACTTATTTGGGTCGTTTCTGCTATGATGAGGAACGCGTTTTTATAAGAATGGATTCATCAACAAAGCCAAAAAATACTGTAGTGTATGGCATCGTTACCGAAGCTTTGCCGAACACTTTGTTTCGTGTCCGAATCGACAATTCGGCAGAGATCGTTATGGCCTATTTGGCAGGCAAAATGCGAATGCATCATATCCGCATCTTGATTGGTGATAAGGTTGAGCTTGAGCTCGATTCGTATGGTGGAAGGGCACGCATCAGTCGGAGACTTTAGGAAAAATGAGGAAGAAAGGAAAAGAGGATAAAAATTTACACACATGAAAGTCAAAGCATCAGTCAAAAAGATTTGCCCGAAATGTAGCGTCGTCAGACGCAAGGGCTATGTCTATGTCGTATGTACAGCCAATCCGCGACATAAGCAACGCCAAGGGTAACGGACAGTAAAGATAAAGCAGAAATAAAAAATATAAATAAAATAAATAAAATCAATGCGTATCGTTGGCATCACAATTCCCGATAATAAAAGACTCGAAATCGCCCTGACCGCGCTCTATGGCGTCGGCCGTTCGCGGGCATTGTATATCCTCGAGCGATCGAAAGTTGATCCGGCATTGAAAGCCAAAGACTTGACCGTCGATCAAGAAAATGAAATCCGCAAAATAGTCGAGTCATACAAGATTGAGGGTGAGTTGAAGCGAGAAATCGGTGCCAATGTCAAGCGTCTCAAAGACATCAAGTCCTATCGCGGCAGTCGCCATGCTCGCCGCTTGCCGACTCGCGGTCAGCGGACGAAGACCAACTCGCGCACCCTTCGCGGTAACGTCAGAAAGACTATGGGTTCCGGTCGGAGGAAGGAAGAGAAGACATAGGCGCAAATATAATCACAGATATAGTCAAAATTTTTAATCAAAAAAATGGGAAAACGAACAATCGTCACAACTGAAAAAGAAGGAACGGAGCAAAAGGCTCAAAAAGAGCAAGCTATTCCAAAGACAAACAAAACACCAAAGGAAACAAAGGCGGAGAAAGTTCCTGCGCCAGCTTCCAATACCGGTGCGAACATCAAAAAGCGCGTCGAAATTGGCATTCTCCATGTCCAGTCAACGTACAATAACACTAAACTTCTCTTGACAGATATAAAAGGCAATGCCATCGCCGCCGCTTCCGCTGGCAGTCTTGGTTTCAAGGGTGCAAAAAAGGGCACGCCTTTCGCCGCGGCCAAGGTCGGTGAAACTCTTGCCGCCAAAGGCCAGCCCATGGGATTGATAGAGGTATATATTATTGTCAAAGGTACAGGCTCCGGCCGCGAATCGTCCATTCGCGGCTTTACGTCGAAAGGTATCAACATTTCTTCCATCCAAGATGCTACGCCGGTGCCGTTCAATGGGCCCAAAGCGCCCCGTGCCCGCAGGGTCTGATTTCAATTTAATTTTACACTCATCTTTTCATTTAATTTTTGTAACCATTTAAAAAACCATGATAATCGGACCAAAATATAAAATAGCTCGCCGACTCGGCCCCATCTTTGAGAAAACTCAAACGCAAAAATACGCTATCCGTTCCGGCGAAGGTGGTGCAAGTGGCAGAGGCGGACGCACCGGTGGTGCCGGTCGTCCTCGGGCAAAAAGCGATTATGGTCTCGGTATGCTTGAGAAACAAAAGGCTCGCATGAGCTACGGCATCCCAGGACGTCAGTTTACGAACTATGTCAAAAGCGCTTTGGCCGAAAAAGGAAACTCGGCTGAACTTTTGGTCAAGAGTCTCGAAGGCCGCCTTGACAACGTCGCTCTTCGCGCCGGTTTTGCCCCGACCCGTCAAGCCGCCCGCCAGATGGTCTCGCATGGTCACTTGACAGTTAATGGGAAAATTGTCACTATTCCTTCCTATCAGGTTAAGGTTGGCGAGCTTATTGCTATCCGCGAGGGCAGTAAGAAAAAGGGTATTTTTGCTACCCTTGACGATCGGTTCAAGACGGTCAAGGTGCCGGCATGGTTGAAATTGAACGCCGAGAAAAGGGAGGTGACGATTGACGGGGTGCCGACCGCCGTCCAGTCGGAATTGCTATTCAATGTCGGGTCGGTTTTGGAATTTTATAGTCGGTAGCAATAATAACAAAAAGCAAAAGCCGAATTTTATTTTTAATAAATTAACAAAAAATATATGTCAAATCACACCATATTGCTTCCATCAAAGCCAAAGATAATCCGCGAAGAGGGTAACAGCGGCGTTTATGAAATTGACGGACTTTATCCAGGCTACGGACATACGCTTGGCAACTCGCTCCGCCGCATTATTCTTTCTTCCATTCCCGGAGCGGCAGTGACCAAGGTTAAGATCAAAGGTGCCGATCATGAATTCTCGGCCATTCCCGGCATCAGAGAAGATGTCATCACGATTCTCCTCAATTTGAAGAAATTGCGCGTCAAAATGATTACCGAGGAACCGCAAGTCTTGACTCTGAAAGCAAAAGGTGTAAAGAAAGTTTTAGCCAAGGATATTGATGTGCCCGGCCAGGTGGAAATTTTGAACGGTGACCTCCATATCGCCGAGCTCACCGACAAAGCCGCCGATTTGGAAATCGAAGCGACCGTCGAAAGCGGTCTCGGCTATGTAGCTAAGGAAATTCTCCAGAAAGACCGCGTTGACATCGGCTCGATTAGTCTCGACGCTACGTTTAGTCCTATCCGTCGTGCAAACTACGAGGTCGAGAACATGCGCGTCGGCGATCGCACTGATTTCAACCGTCTCCGTATTTCTATCGAGACAGACGGCACACTCACACCAACGAAAGCTCTCGAAGATTCCATTACACTCATGATCCATCAGCTCAAGGCTATCGTCGGTTTCAAAGAAGAAGAGCCGGTTGTTGAAACCAAGAAAGAAAAAGCTTCGAAGAAATCAGCAGGTGCTGGTGCCGGATCTGATGCAGATAAAGATGGTGAAAGTGATAGCGATAAGGACGCTAAAAAAGGCGACGATTCAGCTGAATCAAACGGCAAGCCGAAAAAAGAGCTCGATGTTGAGTTCATGAAAACTCGCATTGACGATCTCGGTCTATCGCCTCGCACAACGAAAGCCTTGAACAGCGCCAATGTTCGCACTGTCGGTGGCCTCGCTCGCAAGAAGGAAGTGGATATCTTGGATATTGACGGATTGGGCTCGAAGGGCATACAAGAAATAAAGAAAGTCTTGTCAGGCTGGGGTATTACGCTCAAATAGCAAAAGCACAAGCATAACAAATGACACAATAAATTCGATTATATAATTTACCAAAATGAACCACCACAGCAAAAAAAGAAAATTCGGCCGAACGATGAACCAGCGCGACGCTTTGGTGCGTTCTTTAGCGCGCTCGCTTGTTATCCACAATCGGATTACCACCACGACCGCCAAGGCCAAGTCGCTCCGACCGTTCATCGAGCGTCTCGTCACGAATGCCAAAGCTGGCACACTCGCGGCACGTCGTTTGGTCGAAAAGAAAATCGGTGGTGTCCGCGAAGCGAAGATTTTGGTTGACAAGCTTGCGCCAAAATACGCCACCCGTCCCGGCGGTTACACCCGCATCGTCAAATTGCCTGATCGCAAGGCAGATGCCGCGCCGATGGCGGTCATTGAGTTTGTTTAATAAATGATAAACATGCTTAAAAATCATTCCAATAAAGCAATAGAGCAGGCATTTGCGGAGCACGGATATTTTCTTGGTAGAAAATTCCTCGTGCTCGCGCCGTCGCGCTCACAAGTCTCCGCAAATGCCTGCTCTATTGCTTTATTGCAGTAAATATTTTAAGGTATGTTTATCATTATATTTATATAAACCATGAAATACACCATAGACGCACAAAACAAGAAAATCGGCAGAGTCGCAAGCGAAGCGGCAGGATATCTTATGGGCAAAAATTTGGCGACATACCAGCGTAATAAAGCGCCGCAGGTCAGCGTCAGCATCGTCAACTGTGGCAAAGCGGCTATTGATTCAAAGAAAAAAGAGGATAAAAAATATGTCACCTTCACCGGCTTCCGCGGCGGCATCAACACCGAAACGCTCGGCGCTTTGATCGAACGCAAAGGCACCGCTGAAGCTTTTGAGCGGGCAGTCTACCGGATGTTGCCAGCCAACACCCTTCGTCGCACCATGATGAAAAATTTGACTATTACTGAATAATGCCCATCGTCGCAATTTATTTTAAAAATTATTACAACATTTCCATGCAAAACATCCACACCGCACGATATATCGAAACCGTTGGCCGTCGCAAGACCTCCATCGCCCGTGTGCGCATCAGTCCTGCCGCCAAGACTTCATATACTCTAAACGACAAGACTCTCGAAGACTATTTTAAGACGCTTGATCTTCAGCGCGTCGCTATGTCTGCGCTCGTGACGTCAAAGCTCGCGGCTACTTTCACCATCACTGCTATGATCAAAGGCGGCGGCATTCATTCACAAGCGGAAGCTTTCCGCCATGGCGTCGCCCGCGCTCTCGACAAGTATGACAAAGAGCTCCACACCACTCTCAAGAAAGCTGGTTTCCTCAAACGCGATCCTCGTGCCAAAGAGCGCCGCAAGTTCGGACTCAAGAAAGCCCGCAAAGCTCCGCAGTGGTCGAAGCGCTAGTCATACAAGACGATCGGTCTTATAATTTGTGAGTAAAACATTTCATAAATGAAAAACCGAGACTTTTTCTTTCAACAGTACGACAAGATCAATTGGACAAATCAAGAGAAGACGCATTTAAATGTGTCTGTGAATAAATTCATTATTGATGAGATAATTTCAAAAAAGAGCATACCTTTTAAGATATTTGATATAGGGTCTGGAATAGGATTTTTTATTAGAATGTTGAAAGAAAAATATGCTGATTCGATTTATATTGAAGGTTGTGAACCCTCAAAAAAAAGCTACGATTATTTTGTCAAAAATAATATAAATAAGAACAACATTACAATATATCCGAGCACTTTTCAAGATTTTATGACGGATGAAAAATTTGATTTCATTACCGCAATATATGTTTTTCCCCATTTCATAGAAGCTGATTTACGTCAAGTAGTTCAAAAGATATTCGGAATGCTCAATAAAAATGGAAAGCTGGTTATAGTCGTTTCTAACGAAGAATATTTGAGGAATAAGTTGAAGACTAAAAGAGACCTCTTTATAGAAAAGAATGTTATTGAATTTAAAGGTAAGGAATATAAAGAATACCTCCATTATGTGGAGATTCCTGAAATGGGGACTGTTATAGATTATGATCGTGAGGAGGATTATTACAAAGACCTGCTTGAGGATAATGGCTTAATACTAGTGAAAAAAGATACGATACATAGTGATGAATATATCTGCACCATATTCACTTTTGAAAAAATTTGATTTCTTCTTTAAATATGCATATACTTACATCATCAAAAAACCCATGGATAAAACAAGCGCAAATTTTAATAAACTCTTGCAATCATTCAAGGATAAGTGGGTGGCCGTCTCTGACGACTACAGTCAGGTTTTTGCCAGTGGTGATACATTGGAAAGTATTATCAACAAAGTAAAGGATACGACGGGTGTCAAAATGTTCCGGGTAATGCCGTTCGATATGATCTACTCGCCTCTGACGAGATGAGGTACCGATACTTAACGCAGATGAACAGGGATCCACATAAGCCTCATTTCCGAAGGGCTGTTGTGGACGTGGAATTGATTGGTCCCGCAAAAAGCATCAGTACTATCGCACTTGTTGATTCGGGAGCTGATTATTGTCTTTTTAACATCGCGTATGCAAAGGCCATCGGCATTGATCTTGAGAAATGCCAGAAAGGTCGCACGATAGGTATCGAAGGACAAGGCAAGGAGATATGCATGACTGATCTTGAAATACAGGTTAAAAATCTCAGCAAAGTTACCATACCAGTCGGTTTTATTGATAGCAATTCAGTCATTGGGCTTATTGGACAGACCGGGTTCTTCGATCTGCATAAAATTAAATTTGAAAGGGATCATAATACGTTTGAGATTAACCCAGTCAGGAAATAGAGAAATATTTTTGCAAAAAATATCCGTAACCCGTATACTATATCCACTATGGATGAAGATGTAAAAAATAATAAGAAAAATCTCGCCGACGACATCTCCTACGACACCGGCTCTGATACCACCGCTAGCGACCCCACCCTCGACTCCACCGGTGCGGACGACAGCGTCGTGGCCGAAGAGTCCGCCGCCGAGACAGTCAAGAAACTGCGCGGCCAGCTCAAAGCCGCCCTCGAAGAGAAACAGACGTATCTGACCGGCTGGCAGAGGGACAAGGCCGACTTTGTCAATGCCCGCAAGCGCGACGCCGAAGCCCAGAAGGAAATGATTAAGTTCTCGAACGAAGCCCTCATCGCCGAGCTCATTCCTGTTCTCGACAGCTTCAACATGGCTTTTGCCAACAAGGATGCCTGGGAAAAAGTGGATAAGAATTGGCGTACCGGCGTCGAATACATCGCCAGTCAGCTCAAGCGCGCTCTCGAAGACAACGGCCTCAAGGAGATTGACCCGACCGGCCAGAAATTCGATCCTCTTCGCGACGAAGCCACCGACTTCGAGCCGGTGAGCGACGCCAAGCTTGACGGCATGGTCACGACCGTCATCGCCAAAGGCTATTCATATAACGGTCGTGTGCTCAAAGCGCCGAAAGTGAAGGTAGGGGAGGTGAAGAAGTAGCTATTCCCCCAGCTTCTCCTTCGCGCTCACTCCAGCCGCTTCAATGTCTTTCTTAATATCCTTCCAGTGTGACTTCAAGCTCTTGATCAGATCGGTGAGCTCGTCCTTGTTGATGTCTTTCATGACAGCGTATTTGTCGGCGATTTCGGTCACGGCGGCGTAATAGGTGTCTTCGCTGACGTCTTTCATGGTCTCGATTTTATCCATGAGTTCGGCCTTGAGGCGGAGGGTCCAGCTTTTGATTTTCTTGCGGGTCTTCGTGGCGTCATCTGAGCCGTAGAGGAAATAAAATCCCGCGGCCGCGGCGGCCAAAGCGGCAAGTCCGGCAATGGCGTGACCGGCATGGTTAGTATGACTCGTATGATCTGCGTGCCCGCTTTTATTTTTTTGTTCTTTGTGTTCCATATTTTTTATTTTAGTTATCTATTAAATTACTTACTGAATATTTTATTATTAAATGTGTTTTATTTCACTTTTTCCCCTATCCTTTGCCCTCATCACGAGTCCATTTTTGAGAGCTTTTTCTAAATGAGAATAGAGAGCATTTTTCTGACGAAAGTAAGCCATATTTTTGATACATTTTCGTTTTCATTCTCATTTAGAAAAAGCTCTCATTTTTCTCATCCCCCCTCGCCTCATCCATGCGGTTGGTTCGCAAATATGCCTCGCTACGCCTCATTATGTCCTATAAACATGCACCGCAATCCACATGGCGAGCATGCCGAGCAAAAACGCCGCAAAGAAGTTTACAAACCTCGTGAAAAGCTCGCTCTCACCACTAAACCACGTCACGCACAATATTATCGCCATTACGACGATAACTCCTATGACGTATACTTTGATGCTATATTTCTTCACCATTTTTATTCGGCATCTTTCGCATTACGCCGCTTTGTCCGCCTTCGCTTGTCGGCGTACCAGCGGAAAAAGCTGAAAAGCGAACGCAAAGGCCCGGCGCCGCTTCGCATATTGGCGCGGATTTCGCTGTGGATGTCCTTCAAATCTTCGGCAATCTCGCCGGTCTCCTTGCGCACGATGCGCGAAATCTCGCGAATATCAGCCATGATGATGGCGATATAAATAAGGATGACGATGAGCACGATGGCAACGAGCACAACAACGATGGTTGTGACGAAGAAGAAAATGTCGGCGTGGATGAGGGTTTGCATACCTTATAGTATACAGTAGACGCATTATGAATACAAAGATTTCATCAGAATAAAAGTTATCCCCATGAAATAAAATTTTGATAAAGTTTTTGTCGTTTTTGAGCTTGCGAATGTTTAAAATATAGTTCACCATCTTACGACTATGTTCAAACCGCAAACTCCAAGAATTGAAAAGCTTGCTGCCCTGTTTCCAGAACGGATTGCCGAACTGGAAAGGATATTTTTTGCGTCGACAGTTGTCTATATTGATTGGGCGAATGTCATCCATTGGCAGGAAGATCTTGACTGGCATCTACATTTGCGACGCATCAGGCAGAGACATGTTTTTTGATTTTAATAGCGGAGAATATCAAAACTTTGTTCTCTGGAGTAGCGATAGTGATTTCAAAGATCCGATACGGCAACTCATTGTTGACGGTAAAAATGTCACCATTGTTTCAATGTCTGGTCTAGTGACTCCGGAAATTTCCGCACTCAACGCTCATATTTTTGAATTGAGGAAGATACAAAAATTTATTTGTTGGCCAAAAGAACTCTTGGCATCTTTCAAATAATACTATCCTGATATGCGAAAGGGACCCCTTTTGCAAGAGGCCCCTAAGCTAGTTATAACGGTCCGTATGGACTCACATAAAATTTTAGCATAAGTAGTTTTTAACATGCAACATTGACATAATATAAATATCATACTATAGTATAGTATGAAATAAAATCTTGTTTTTTGCTGTAATTAGTATTATAATGTTGGTCAATAATCAACATGAAAGCCCTCAATAAACTCAATTACAACGAAAAATATAGCGCATCGAGCCCATTCGGCGGTATTTACGAAAAAATCCTCCGAGCCAAAGACGGCCGGCTTGTGCGGGTGCATTTTGTCGTTTCGGAAATGGACGGGCGATTCAAGGGTCATATTATTGCCGCGGAGCCGGTTGAGCCAATTCAGTTCTTCCTCCCCGCCCAGCCCAGCTCGCAAGCCCGCGCCAAAAACCCTGTTCGCGCCATACCTTCGACTGCGCATTTTTCGCCGTACTTTTCTTTTGAATTTTTCATGAGCCAACCGACCCGCGCGCCTTCTCGTGCGGCGTCCTTCGCCTAATTTCCGCGCAGAGTATTCACTGCCCACCATGCACATCAAGATCCGAGTCAAAGCCGGTGCTCGCGCGGAAAAGGTTGTTAGAGTCACAGCGACCGGCGACCGTTTCATCGTGTCCGTCAGAGAAAAAGCGGAGCGCGGCATGGCCAACGACAGAGTGCTTGAGATATTCAGGGCTCTCTATCCGAAAAAATCAGTCAAGCTCGTCAAAGGCAGTCGCAGTCCGTCGAAGATAGTGGAGGTGAGGTAGTTCATTGAAAGGGAAGAAAAGGAAG
>Ga0181520_10009322_pt1 | contig 13593 bp, 12 predicted proteins | sample PEATcosm2014_Bin_29_FD_132451 | JGI IMG/M metagenome (GOLD analysis project Ga0181520, IMG submission 132451) | Peatland microbial communities from MTU Mesocosm Facility, Houghton, MI, USA - PEATcosm2014_Bin02_30_metaG | ecosystem: Environmental > Terrestrial > Soil > Wetlands > Peat | place...
GCCGGCCAGCCGCCGATCGTCGTCGCTGTCCCATTTGAATTGGGATTGCAGCGCCTCGGCCATGCGCCAGCCGTGGACGTAGCCGAAGCGAGTGAGGATGCCGCGCGCCACGGCGACGCCGAAGTGATCGATCAGATCCTTGCGCAGGCTGCCCATGGCCGTGGCGTCGATGATCAGCGCCCGCTGACCGGCGAAGCGGATCAAACCGCATTCGGCGTCAAACTCCTCCAACTCCTGACTATTCAGGTCGCGCACTTGCATATCAATTCCCTCATTTTGATCGAAGTTTAATCATATTGATGGAGTAAGCAAGCAAGCTTTTGGACTGCGTTTGCCCGAAGGCCGGGAATTCCGGCGCTTGCGGGCGCGGGCAAAAATGGCGCGATGCTTGCCGCAGGAGGAATTGGCGAAGGACGAGCAAAAACAAAACGCGGGGAAGTGAAGGGCCGCCAGCATGCTAACGAACGGTGTGAGTAATCTCGGCTTGCCGCCTTTGCATCTCCGAGAAATTCTCGATTTGACGTTGCGGCGGTGTGTGCGGCGACCGGCACACGCCGGCCCCGGAGGCGGATCAATCCACTCATATTGATCGATCATTAATCATCTTAATGGGGCCGGCAAGAATCACGCTTGGTCTGCATTCGTCGGAATGCCGCGATTTCATTCACTTTCGTGCGGCGGAGGAACTGGCACGAGGCTTGCGACAGAATCAGAAGGGAAAAAGGAAAACCGAATCCCTCGGGATTCCTAGAAAAGGAGGCCAGCATGTGGCTTTTGATTCTCTTGATCTTCCACGGGATGTAATCGCCGCGCGGCACGCGCGGCCCGACGAGGCGGCGCCGGCGGGGATGAGCGGGACGGGAGACGAGTAGTGAAGGGGAAGACGATGCTGCAAGGCGTCAAATGGCTGGCATTGCGATCGCCAGTCGGAGAGCAGGCCGTGACATATAGCAAGAAAACACCGGCGCCAGCAGTCGATCTGCGCCGCCGGGCCGAAGACAAACTGCGAGAGCGAGATGTAAGTGCGGCGCCGCCTTCCAGCGAGGCGGATACGGCGAAACTTCTCCATGAATTGACGGTGCACCAGATCGAACTGGAGATGCAGAACGAGGAGTTGCTGCAATCGCGGGCCGAAATCGAGGCCGGGCTCGCGGCCTACTCCGACCTGTACGACTTCGCCCCCATCGGCTATTTCACGCTCGCCGCGGACGGGACGATCCGCCAGGCGAACCTTGCCGGGGCGAGATTGTTTGGATTGGAGAGAGCCCGGCTGGTTGGCCGGCGCTTCGCGGAATTTGTTTCCGAGTCCGACCGCTCCGAATTCATCGCCTTCCTGACGAGAACCTTCGCGGGCCGGGCGAAAGAGACCTGCGAGGCGGCCCTGTTCAAACGCGTCGACGGCGGGCCGTCGTCCGGAGTCTCGGACAACCGGCAATTTTACACGACCAGCCGCCGCGTACTGCGCATCGAGGCCACCGCCGGCGAAGACGGGCACACTTGCCGCGCGGTCGTTTTCGACGTCACCGAGCGAAGGTTGATCGAGAAAACCCAGATGTTTCTGTTGCGTCGCGGCTTTTCGCGGTCGGGTGAGGACTTCTTTCAATCGCTGGCGCGTTACCTGGCAGATACGCTCGAAATGGATTTCGTCCGCATCGATCGCCTGGAGGGAAGCGGCTTGGTCGCGCGGCCGGTGGCTGTTTTCAGCGACGTCCCGTTCGAGAAGCACGTGGATTACGCGCTCAACGACACCCCCTGCGGAAAAGCGGGAGAGAAGCCGGTCTGCAGCGTCGCCAAAGGAGCGAGCCGGTTATTCCCCAATGACGTGCTGCTCCGGGAATTGACGGCCGAAAGTTATGTCGGAATCACGCTCTGGGATTCCAAGGGAGACCCGAGCGGTTTGCTCGCCGTGATCGGCCGCCAGCCCCGCGAGAACCTGCAAATCGCCGAAACGATTGTGCAACTGGCGGCCGGGCGCGCGGCGGGCGAATTGGAGCGGCGGCAGGCCGACGAGGCATTGAGGAAGGCCAATGATGAATTGGAAGACCGCGTCCTGCAGCGCACTTTGGAGTTGGAAAAACGCGCAACGCAATTGAGCGAGTTGGCATTCAACTTGACGCAGGTGGAAATCCGCGAGCGCAAACGCCTCGCGCAGTTTCTCCACGACGACCTGCAGCAACTGCTCGTCTGCGCGAAACTTTCCGTCTCCACCGCCATGGCGAGCACCGCGGAAGCAACGCCGCGCGAGGCGCTGGAAGACGCCACGGCGCTGCTGGATCAATCCATCGAGGCATCGCGAACCCTGACCTCCGAAATTTCGCCGCCGATTCTCAACGAAGGCGATTTGGCGGGCGTGCTGGACTGGGCGGCGCGCTGGATGCGGGAAAAACACGGCCTGACCGTCGCGTTGCACGTCGAGGCAAACGTCGAAACCCGTTTGGAAGTCCGCGTGCTGGTGTTCCAAGTCGTGCGCGAGTTGCTGTTCAACGTCGTGAAGCACGCCGGAGTCGATCGCGCGGAGCTGCTGCTGCGGCGCCACGAACCCGGCGAACTGACGATCGTCGTGAGCGACAAGGGGAAAGGCTTCGAACCGGGTCTCGCCCATCACCCCGAAAAAACCACCGGCGGGTTCGGCCTGTTCAGCATCTGCGAGCGCCTCCAATGGATCGGCGGCCGTTGCGAAATCGTGAGCGCGCCAGGTCGCGGGACCGAAGTCAGCGTGTTCGCGCCGACCGCTTGAGGGCGCAGGGCGAAACCGGCGACGCTCGCGCATCCTACCCCTCGATTTGATCGATGACGGATCATATTGATGGAGGTCGGCCGCGGCGCAGGGGGACCGTTCTTTTTTGAAAGGTCACGAATTCACGCACTTACGCGAACGCACGGAAGCGGCACGGCGCGTGCAGAAACGACGATCCGAAGGACGCAGACGGAACAACTGCGTGTAACGATCGCTATGGGGAGCCCGACAACGGGGGCAATCATCAGCCAAGCCGGGCCTGAACCCGCGAGATCATTTACGAAAGAGAGAGGAACACATGGTTGCGAGCCAAGAACAGAAAAAGAATCACACCGGTCAAAAAAGACCGAAGATGATGAGTTGCCCCGTCTGCAAAGGCGCGGGCGTCATTCGGCTGTCGCCAGTGGAGGCGTCGCCGTGGAACAAACTCCCGGTCGGCCGGCTCAGGCACGTTGTCGGCTTTGTGGAGCAGCGGTGCTGGGCCTGCGCCGGCGAGACGCGCCTGCCGGTCGTCGACCACGACGCGCGCCCGCACGTTTCTTCGTGATGCGGATTCGTCCGCGGGCGAAAAACGAAAAGCAAACAACAGAAGGACGGCAATTATGCTGAACAAGGCCAAAACGTTGATCGGCTACAAATTAGCCAGTCTCGACGGGGAAATCGGGAAGGTCAAAGAATTCTACTTCGACGACCAGCACTGGACAATTCGCTATCTGGTCGCCGACACCGGAAACTGGCTCACGGGCCGACACGTGTTGATCTCCCCGCGGGCGCTGGTCGCCGTGATGAAAGACAAACAAGACCTCGCCGTCAATTTGACGAAAAAACAGATTGAAGACAGTCCGGCCCTGAGCAGCGACAAGCCCGTCTCGCGGCAATTCGAGGAGGCCTACTACGGGTATTACGGGTGGCCGATGAATGTCGGGGACGACCCGGGCTCTTATCCCGATGCGCGCGACCTCGACAAGTGGCGAGAAGCCAACAGCAAGGCGGAGAAAGCGTGGAATCCCCATTTGCGCAGCACGCACGATGTGAGCGGCCACCACATTGAGGCGGCGGACGGCCCCCTCGGCCACCTCGACGATTTTATCATCGATGACGCGACGTGGGCGATTCGTTATCTGGTCATCGACACGCGAAACTGGTGGCCGGGGAAAAAGGTGCTGATTTCGCCGCAATGGATCGAACGGGTTAGCTGGGGCGAGTCGAAAGTATTCGTCAATCTTCCCCGCGAGGCCATCGAGCATTCGCCGGAATACACGGAAGCGTCTCTGCCGACGCGGGATTACGAGGCCGCGCTGCACCGGCATTACAATCGCCAGGGATACTGGGTCGATGAAACGGGCGTCCAATTCAAATAGCGCTTGGGCCCGATTGACAAAAAACCATGTGAATGTCCGGCGACGCAACCGGGCGGTTCGTGCCGCGTGACGGACGATTGTTTGAACTCCAGTTGCAGGGACGATTCTTCGTGCGGCGGTTGCGCCCATCTGGGCGGACCTGGGCCGGGCGGCGAATACTGGCCGGCTGAAATCGCCGGCGCCGGCCCCTGGTATTGGTCGTCCTCGCCGATCATGGACAACGAACTGGACCGGTGGGGCGTCAACTTCGACGATGGCAGTATCGCCGGCGGCCGCACCGACGACGGCGGGCCGGTACGGTGCGTGCGTCGGACCGCCAGTCGCAAAAATCCCTGATTCGGCCGCTTCACAAATTCTCGCGTCGCCGCTTGGCGCCGCGCTTCCTCATTTTGATCGAAACCTCATCATATTGATGGCGATGGTCCATGTCGCACGCGGCCCGGTTTTTTCGGAACGCCGCGAATTCAGGCACTTACGCGAGCGCAGAGATATGGCACGACGTTTGCGTTAGGAATCGGAAATGAAATCCGAAACACCATAAAAGGAGGATTCAATGAGACACGTATCGAAGTTCGGGATTCTGTTGTTTGCCGCGGTCATCGCGACCGCCGCCATCGCCGCGGGATGCGCCAGCGCACCGCTGCACACCGAGGGGTCGACGTCGGGGATTCGATCCGCCGAAGTGGCCGGCTCGGCCACCGTGCCGCAGGCGACGCTGCACGTGCAACTGGCCAAAGAGGAAGTGGACGCCGCCAAAGCGCTGGACGTGAAAGGTCAGAAGGCGCAAGCCGCGTCGATGTTGTCGCGGGCCGAAGCCGACGCCGAGCTGGCCGTGGCGCTCGCCAAGGGCGACACCGAGAAAATGGAAGCCGACAAGGCGATGCAGCGCGTGCGCCAACTCCGGCAAGACAACCCGTGAACGAACGAAAGGAACACTTCATGAAACCGATGCAATTGTCGATCCTCGTCGCGATTGTCGCGATCGCCGCGCTCTTCGCCGGCTGCGCCACCGTGACGCCCAATGAACTCATCAACGCTCGCGCGGCCTACGAGCAGGCGAGCAATAGTCCGGGAGCGCCGCTGGTGCCCGCGGAAATCCACAAGGCGCATGACGCGCTCGATTCGGCGGAGCAGTCCTTCGCCAAGGACTCCGATTCGTACAAGACGAAAGACCTCGCTTATGTCGCCGAACGCAAGGCTGAATTGGCCCAGGCGCTAGGCGTTTCGGCCGTCGACAACGCCGCCAAAGCCAAAGCGGACGCCGATTTTGCGGCGAAACAAGCCCAGATCGTGACGAAAACGAAGTCGGACCTGGCGGCGACGCAGTCGGAATTGTCGGCGGCGCTTGTGGCGCTGGCGGCGAAGGAAGAAGCCCGCGGGATCGTCATTACGCTCTCGGGCGGCGTCCTCTTCGAAACCGCGAAGTGGGACTTGCTGCCCTCGGCGCAGACGAAGCTGGACCAGGTGGTCGCGGCGCTGCTCGCGGGCCCCAAGCGCAACATCATTGTCGAAGGCAACACCGATTCGCAGGGTTCCGAATCCTACAATCAGGGTCTCTCGGAGCGTCGGGCCGCCTCGGTCCGCGATTACCTTGTGGCGCACGGCCTGCCCGCCGATCGTATCCAGTCGATGGGCAAGGGCAAAGACAACCCGATCGCCGACAACGCGTCGCCTGAGGGGCGAGCCAATAACCGCCGCGTCGAGATCATCATTCAACCCGGCGCTCACGCATCGAATTAGCAGGAGAAACGCATGAACCAAGATCAAGCCAAGGGCAAATGGGACCAATTCATCGGCCGGGCGAAGAAGGCCTGGGGCGAACTCACGGACGACGACTTCAAAAGGGCCGAAGGATCGCAGGACAAACTGTACGGCATCATCCAGGAGAAGTTCGGCGACACCAAAGAAGCGATCAAGGCGAAGCTCGACAAGCTTCACCTGAACTAGCCCCAGACCGCCGGGCGGCCCAGGGGCGAAGCGCAAGGCGCCGCGCTCTTGGGCCCTCGGTGACGCCGGCAAGGGAAAGGCAAGAAGATGAGACACACGATACTGGTCCTCGCGTTCGTCCTAGCTGTGGGGTTCGTGGCGGGCTACGTGGCGACCGATCGGGCCGCCGCGGCCGCGCCGAACCGCGGCGAAACCGCCGGGGCGCCAGGCGACGCGGCCACGCCGGACGCGAAAGATACCGAGCAAAAGATCAAGGACTGCACCTTCGCGCAAAAGGCGGAATTCGTCGCCGAGGCGAAAAAAGACCTGGCCGCGACCAAGACAGAGATGGATCGCCTGTCCGCCAAAGTCGATAAAGCCAACGGCGCGGCAAAGGCCGACGCCAAGGTCAAACTCGCGGCCGCGCGCGCGAAATGGGTGGAGGCGAAAAAGCAACTGGACCGGGCCGAGAGCGCCACCGAAGCCGACTGGAACGACGTGAAAAACAGTTTCACGAAGTCCTACGACGAGACCAAGGACGCCTTCGGCAAGGCGCGTCAATGGATCAGCGACAAGATCGCGCCGTGACAACGACCGGAGAAAATTATGACACCGAAGGGCCGCAAAGACACAGCCCGGGGACCGCTGGAACCGAATGTGGACAAAATGGAAGCGCAACTCACGGTGTGGGCCGCGAAAATCGACGGCCTCTCGGCCAAGGCCGGGCACGCCGGCGTGCGGGCCGGGATCGAATATCGCTTGAGCATCGACGATTTGAAGGCCAAACGCGTTCTCGCGCAGGCGAAAGTCGACGAGTACAAGGCGGCCGGGCGTGATAAGTGGGAGGGGCACCAGGCCGGCATCGAGCTGGCCTGGAGCGATCTCGAAGACGCTTTTGCGGAATTGAAGCTCTAATTGTTCGAGCGGTTCAAGCTGCTGCGACCGGCGCCGCAGCTTGGGCGTGCGCATTCACCCGCGTGCCGCAAGTCACGCAGAAAGGTTCGATTGTGAAACGACGGACAGCAATCGTCTTATTGGCAATGGCGTCGACGCTGGTCGCTGCCGTTACGGCGGCGGCGCAGGATTCGCCGTCGACGTTGCCATGGTTCATGATCACCGTCCGCCCCGAATTCGGCGCCGGCGGCGGCAATGTCGATTTGGATTGGAATTCCGGCGGCCGCTTCGGACACCACGACGAAAAGCCGGCGATTCAGGGCGCCGGTTGGGGCGGTCTGGCGATCGAGCCGTTCTTCCTGCCGACGAGCGGTCGCGGTTTTATCATCTCGCCGCTGTTGTCGTTCGGCCGCGGTTCGGGGACTTTCAACAACGTCGGCACGAACGTCGACGGCCAGAACGTGATGTATTCGCAGTGGCTGATGGCAGTCGGCCTCGGTTACCAATGGTATTTCGGCGCCACAAAAGCCACGAGTTTGTACCTCATGGGCCACCTCGGCGGCGGCCAGGTCACGCTCGCCGTTGACGATCGCGGCGGGTGGCAAACATCCAATCCGATGGCGATGGGGTATCTCGACGTCACGATCGGCGCCCTCCACCGCTGGCGAAACGGCTTCGTGCTCGGCGGCGCGATGATTTTGAGCGGCGAGAACTTCGACAGCTATGATGTCCCGACCAACAGCGGAAATTTTTGGAACGTGGGCGCGACCGGCAACATTGCGATGTGGCGGCTGGGCGTGATGCTGGGTTACGCGCTCCACTGAATGACGCGCGGCGGCGCCGATCGGCGATATCTGGGTCCGACACGCGTCGGCATCAAACGAAAACGGCAAGGAGAAAGGAAATTCGTATGAAACTGATGAGTATGAAACCGGGAGGGATGACCGGGCCATTCGCGCCGCGGGCGACGACAACCGCCGCCATCGACGCCACGCGAGCCTTATTGGGTTTGGGGACGATGATCGGGGGCTTGCTCGGCCCCGGAGCCCTGATTCGCGGCTTGCTGGGCGACGGAAACCGGCTCGGCGCCCCGTTTCCTCTCATGTGCGTTGAAACCGTCACTCGGCAGGAATGACCACGAAGGTAGTCAACGACGCCCTGAAAATCGCGATAAACCGATGGCCGTTTCCCCGCGGTGACGGCGGCGGAGCGCAAAGGCGGCTAAGCCACGCCGCAGCTGTCCTTCATTTTGATCGGTATTGAATCAAAATGATGTGATTTTCCAACGTCCTATTCGGCCGATCTTCTCCAGGAAGTAAGAAATTTCAGCAACTTACGCGAACGCATCGATCTGGCACGACGCTTGCGAAGGACCGGGCGGAGCCGACCCGGGCACCTATGGCAAACCAAGCCTTGGCAAACCGAAAAACAGGGGCAACCGCATGGAAATGATCGGTGAAGCGCACGAAACGGCAACGTTTGGCACGTCGATCGCCTGGGGCGAAATGGGCAAGGGCGAACCGCTCGTGCTGCTGCACGGGCTGGCCGATTCGCACCGCACCTGGCGCCGTGCCGCGCCTTTTCTGGCCCGGCGCTTCCGCGTGCTGATGCCCGACCTCGTGGGCTACGGCTACTCGGGGCGGCCCGACGCGCCCTACACGCTGGCGTGGCATGCGCAGGCGCTGGCGTCGTGGATGGAGGCGATCGGCGTCGAGAAGGCGCACATCTGCGGCCACTCGTTCGGCGGCGGCATCGCCCAGTGGATGGTGATGGACCAGCGGAGCAAGATCGACCGGCTGGCGCTCGTTTCGGCGGGCGGGCTCGGGCGCGAAGTCGGCATGGGGCTGCGATTTGTGTCGTTTCCCATGGTCGGGCGGCGGATCACGCCGTTGGTGATGCGCTTTGTCGCGCCGGCCGTTCTGAGGTTTTCGCCGGAGGTTTTCGGCCACATGGAACCCGAAGAGCGGCGGCGTTTTGTCCGCATCGGCCGCATCCCGGGCACCGACCGGGCGTTTCAGCGAAGCGTCGAGGGCGTCATCAACTTCTTCGGCCAGTATATGCAGACGGTCCAACGGGCGCACGAGATCGCCGACTTGCCGCCGGTCGCGCTGTTCTGGGGATCGAAAGATCCAATCATTCCGGTCCGTCACGGCCAGGCGGCAGTGGCGCGGTCGGATGGCATCACCCTCACGACTTACGAGGGTTGCGGCCATTTCCCCCATCTCGATCTCCCCGAGCGGTTCGCCGCGGACGTGATCGAGTTCCTGACCGATCCGAACCGTCCCGCCGCTCGCTACCGGCCGCTGACGTGCGGGCCCCAGTCGAATGCCGGCTGAATCTCGACCTCGCGAAGCAGACCAGGGCTGACGTTTGGATCGCCGCCGGCGGTCTGGATCGCATCATTTTGATCGACGCCGGATCATATTGATGGATGTCAGCCGGCGCTCTTCCGGGCCGGCCATCGGCGGAAGGCCGAAAATTCACGCACTTACGCGGACCCGGCGTAATGGCACACCCTTTGCGAAAAGGGACACGGTGTGGAGGAGAAGACATGAGAAACGACGCTGAATTTCCCGCACGCGGTCACGCGGGCGAGACGGAACTGGTTCCCGGCCGGCCGCGCAAACTGATCTTAATCGAGCCCAAGCCGCCGGGCTACCACATTTTCTCGAAGTCGAAATTGCCGCGCTTGGGAACGGTGCTGCTGGGCGCGATTGCCCGCGATCTCGGATGGGAAGTGCGGATTTACGTCGAGGACATTGCGCCCATCGACTATCGCGACGCCATCAACGCCGATGTCGTGGGCGTCTCGACCATCACCACTACGGCGACGCGCGCCTACGCCGTCGCCGACGGCCTGCGCAAATTTGGCGTGCCGGTGGTCATCGGCGGCCCGCACGTCACGTTCCTGCCCGAGGAAGCGCTCGCGCATTCCGACTACGTTGTGCGCGGCGAAGGCGAAGCGGCCTTTCCGGCCCTGCTCCGGGCCATCCGCTGGGGCGGGCGCGTCGACGACGTGCCAAATCTATCGTGGCGCGACGAAGGCGGCGTGGTGCGCCACAACCCGCTGGCGCCGGCGATCGAGGATCTCGATTCTCTCCCCTATCCGGATTTCAACCTGATCGTCGGCTGGCGGCAAGCGAAGAGCTTCGGACGCCTGCCGATCATACCGGTGCAGACGTCGCGCGGCTGCCCCTACGGCTGCTCTTTCTGTTCGGTCATCCCGATGTTCGGTCGCAAGTATCGTTTCCGTTCGGTCGAAAACATTCTTGGCGAACTGGAACGGTACGCCGATCAGCCGCATTACGTCTTTTTCTACGACGACAACTTCACCGCCAACCGCGACCGCACCAAAGAACTGTTGACGCGGGCCGCGCAGAAGCCGGGCGTGCTCACCAAATGGTCGGCCCAGGTGCGCGTGGAAACGGCGAACGACGAAGAACTGCTCGCGTTGATGCACAAAACCGGCTGCTCGACGGTCTACATCGGCTTCGAATCGGCGAACCCGCAGGCGTTGCAGGAAATGCACAAACACCAAACGGTCGACCAAATGCGGCAGAGCGTGCGGCGCTTCGCCGACCATGCGATCGACATTCACGGCATGTTCGTGCTCGGTCTGGACTGCGATACGCGCGAGGCGATCGCCGGCACGATTCGCTTTGCGAAGAAAAACGACATCCTTTCTTCGCAATTTATCATCCTGACGCCGTTTCCGGGCACGCCGGTCTATGAAGACATGAAGGCGCAGGGGCGACTGACGAACTCGGATTGGTCCTTGTACGACGGCCATCACGTCGTCTTCCAGCCGAAGAATCTGACGCTCTGGGATTTGCAAAAGGCGCAAATGAAAGGCCACAGCCAGTTCTACTCGGTTTTGCGAACGCTCAAGCAATTCCTGTCCGGTTACTTCATCGGCGCCGCTCTCTATGTGTACGCCCGCCATGTCATCCGGAAATGGATGCGTGGCAACCGCGGCTATCTCAAGGCCCTGAAGCAGATCGGGCGCAAGCGGAACATCCAACCGGACTCGGGCTTCGCGCGCGTCGCCGACGACGTCGGCCGCAAAATAGCCGCCGCGGCAACCGCCGCGGGCATGTTGTCCTCCTCATAAACAGGGCGCCGGTCCGGAAACTCAGAAACAAGGCGGTACGCGTTGAAAGACCGAATTCGGGAGTTGCTCTTCGAGCCCAGAAAGACGCCGGGGCCGCGGCGGGCGGCCGAACTCGCGCGCTGGGCGGACGGCCTGTACCGCGAAAGCATCGCCGATCCGCCGTTGCGCCGGGCGGTCTTCGCGATCGAACAACTGGAACTGCACGCCAAGGCGCTCGCTGCCGGCCATCGGCTGGGTCGCCTTCACGGCGACGATCGGCTGCTCAAGCGGCTGGCCGATTCGGAACGCGTGATCGCCCGCTGCCACGATTTGATGTCCGGCGCGTACGCCGCCGACCGGCATCTGACGCCCGCCGCCGAGTGGCTGCTCGACAATCATTATCTCATCGAAGAGCAGATCGATATCGTCCGCAAACATTTCCCGCGGGGTTACAGCCGCCAATTGCCGCGCTTGGCCGGCGGCGATCCGGCCGGCGTGCCGCGCGTCTACGATCTCATTCTGGAATTCGTGGCGCACGTCGATGGTCGGGTGGATGACGAAGCCCTGGCGCGCTACACCGCGGCCTATCAGTCGGTTGCGCATTTGACGTTGGGCGAGCTGTGGTCGGTCGCAATCATGCTGCGGCTGGCCCTGATCGAGAATCTGCGCCGCGTCGCCATGAGCATGAGCTGGCAGCGCGCGCATCGGGACAACGCCCTGGCGTGGGCGCAGCGGATCGACGCCGCCTCGGACAAGCACGAAAACGCCTTGCTCGTGCTGGCGGACATGGTCCGCGAGGACCTGCCGCTGTCGACGGCGTTTGTCGCGCAATTCACCCAGGCCTTGCAGGGCCGCGGGGCGACCACGACGTTCGTCCTAGCGTGGCTGGAGCAGCGCCTGGCCGAGCACGGCCAGACGATCGAAGAAATGGTGCGCGCCGAAAGCCAACGGCAGGCGGCCGACCAGGCGTCGATGGCCAACACGATCGCCAGCCTGCGCCTGGTCAACGCCACCGAGTGGTACGCCTTCGTCGAGGCGCACAGCGCGACCGAGAAGATTCTGCGCGACGACCCGGCCGGCGTGTACGCGCGCATGGATTTCGCGACCCGCGACGAATATCGCCACGTGCTCGAGGGCCTGTCGCGGCGGCGGGGCCTCGGCGAGGAGGACGTGGCGCGGGCCGCCGTGGCGCTGGCCGCGGCGCGCGCGGCGGCCAAAAGCGATGACGTGGCGGCGCACGTCGGTTACTACCTCGTCGACGACGGGAAGCCGCAATTGGAGCGGGCGTTGCGCGGGCGGCAGCCGGCGCGGCCGATCCCGCGGCGACTGCGGCGCGGGTTGAAACTGCTGGCCTATCTCGGCCCCGTCGCGCTGCTCTCGGCCGCCGGCGTGGCCTGGCTGGCCCTGCAATCGCGCGGCGCGCCCCGATTCGCGTGGCTCGTTCTGGCTTTCTGCGCGGCCCTCGCGGCGTCGCAGTGCGCGGTCTCCGTGGTGAACTGGTTCGCTTCCCTCGTGCTCAAGCCGCGCGCGTTGCCGCGGCTCGATTTCGAGCACGGCATCCCCGACGAATGCCGCACGATGGCCGTCGTGCCCACGCTCCTGACCGCGCCCCGGCGCGTCACGGCGATTATCGAAGGCCTCGAACTGCGCTATCTGGCGAACCGCGACGCCAACCTGTGGTTTGGCCTGCTCACCGATTTCACCGACGCCGATCGCGAACAGGTTGAGGGCGACGAGACGCTGCTCGCGCTGGTCGCCGGCGGCATCGAAGAACTGAACCGGAAATACGGCAACGGCGCGCACGGCCGGTTTTTCCTGCTCCATCGGCCGCGGCTCTACAACCCGCAAGAGGGCTGTTGGATGGGCCGCGAGCGCAAGCGCGGCAAGCTCGAAGACTTCAACGCGCTCTTGTGCGGCGAGGATCGGGGCCGCTTCAGCCGGATCGTCGGCGACGTGTCGCAACTCACCTCGATCCGCTACGTCATCACGCTGGACACCGACACCGACCTGCCGTGGGGCGCCGGCTGGCGACTCGTAGGCGCGGCGGCCCACCCGCTGAACCGCCCAACGATCGATCCGGAGGGCCGGCGGCTGGTCTACGGTTACGCGATTCTGCAGCCGCGCGTCAGCATCTCGGCGCGCAGCGCCGTGCAAAGCCGCTACTCGCAACTGCTGGCCGGCGAAGTAGGCATCGACCCCTACACGCGCGTGGTCTCCGACGTATATCAAGATTTGTTCGCCGAGGCCTCGTTTGTCGGCAAAGGCATCTACGACGTCGACGCCTTCCGCAAATTGCTGGACGGGCGCTTCCCCGACAACGCCGTCCTGAGCCACGATCTGCTCGAATCGTGCTACGCGCGGTCGGCCCAGTGCAGCGACGTCGAACTCATCGAGGATTCGCCCTCGGGCTACCTGTCCGACGTCAGCCGCCGCCACCGCTGGATGCGCGGCGATTGGCAGACCGCCCCGTGGTTGGGCCTGCGGGTCAGCGACGCCACCGGCCACCGGATCTATCCGGAGACCGCCGTGCTGGGCCGGTGGAAAATCTTCGACAACCTGCGCCGGTCGCTCGTGGCGCCGGCCTA
>Ga0181520_10009324_pt1 | contig 13592 bp, 12 predicted proteins | sample PEATcosm2014_Bin_29_FD_132451 | JGI IMG/M metagenome (GOLD analysis project Ga0181520, IMG submission 132451) | Peatland microbial communities from MTU Mesocosm Facility, Houghton, MI, USA - PEATcosm2014_Bin02_30_metaG | ecosystem: Environmental > Terrestrial > Soil > Wetlands > Peat | place...
ATATGACCCAATTCGCCCGCGAGCCCATTCTCTCCGCTCATAAGATGCCCATCAACAAAGATTCCGCTTCCAAGCCCCGTTCCCAAAGTAAGAACAATAAAATTTTTCATTTTTTGGGCAACGCCTAAAAAATGTTCGCCTACGGCTGCTGCATCAGCATCATTCAGTATAGTAACAGGAATACCAAAATGTTTTTTCATTATTTCACTTATATTCACATTGCCCCATTTTAAGTTTACTGATGATTCTATCGTACCTTTAAGATAATTTGCACCGGGAGCAGCTAAGCCAATGCCGGTTAATACATACCTGTCTTCAAGTTTATTATATGCTTCTTTTATTACTATAGTTAATCGTTCAAAAAAATCATCGACCCCTCTTCCGGGATAAGTTTTAAATGAATTCTCCCAAAGGATATTATTACTTAAATCCACTATACCGAGTACGGTATTAGTACCTCCGATATCTACGCCGACTACTATCTCTTTTTTAACTATAATATTATCCGTCATATTTATTTTTTTACTATATATATTTTAACTTTGATTTTTTGTACTGTTGGTTGATACAACAAACTAATTACCTTTTTCAAAAAAAACTGCTATTATTCCTTTTTTTTAACCAATTATTTTGTAACCGTCAAAGATTTCTTCAATCGCTAAAGTTGCGGCTCCTATTAAGCGGGGTAGGGTTTTTAAAGAAGTCGGAAGAATTTTGATATCTTTTTCTCTGCCGAAATAAGCGCGCTGCGTTACTACTTTCATAATTTCGGGATAGATAATATCCCAAACTTGAGTAACCTTTCCTCCTATAATGATAGCATAAGGATCAATTGCCTTTATAATATTTGCGATACCAAGGCCTAAATAATACCCTGTCTGTTTTAATATTTCTACAGCAATAGGATCATTTTCCTTTGCCAGGTTTATAATATCCTGCGCAATAAAATCAACGGCATGATCAAGCTTCCCCGGTCTTTTTGCTATGTACCTATTCACAATTGCTCTGTCGGAAGCATAGGCTTCCCAGCATCCATTATTACCGCATTTGCATAATTCCCCACCTTCGAAAATTACCATATGTCCAAATTCACCGGAAGCCTTAAATTCACCGTTCATAAGTTTGTTTCCGATAACTATTCCTGAACCAACACCTTGCCCTACAGAAAGGAAAACAAAATTAGATAAATCAATTGTGTGATCTCCAAACCATAACTCCGCAAGAGCGGAAGCTTTTGCATCATTCCCTATCGAGATATTCTTTATATTAGGAAGTTTTTTCCTCAGCACTTCTCCTATATCAAAATTTTCCCAGCCTAAATTGGGCGCGAAATTTACCGTAAGTTTCTCGGAATCCACTATTCCCGCAATACTGACACCCAATCCTTCTAGGCTTTCAATTCCAATTTGCTTGCATAATTTTAATAATTCATTAACGCATTTTTCAACAAATTGTTCCGGGACTTCCGAATCTGTTTCAATCTCGATAATGCTTTTAATACTTCCATCAATATCAGATACTGCAATACGAGTAATAGATGAATCAATATTAATAGCGCCGACATAGTACTTACCCAGCTTCAGAAATAAGTTTAAAGGATTCCTTCCAATATTCTGGTCCTTATTAACCTCTTCATAAATTAATTCTTCCTTCAGCAATTCTGAAATAATACTGGAAACCGTGCTTTTATTTAGTCCTGTAATTCTTGCAATATTAACTCTTGAAATAGGTTGTTTTTCCCTGATGATATTTAATATCATTCCCCTATTTATTCCTCGAAGAATCTTTGCATTTCCGGTTATTAAATTTGAATCTTTATCGCTCATGTTGAAATATTTTTAAGAATATTAGTTGGTTGCCTAAACAAACTAATTAAACCTAATAAAAAATTTTTCGATTGTCAAGCTTTGAATAAAAAAATAATCACAAATCTGCCATTAGCGTATAATTTCTGATGATAACCGTTAAAAGAATAGTACTGCTAATTTATTTACTAATAATTAGTTATGGTTTATTTTTCATTATTGGTTTTTCTATTTATTAATAAAATAAATATTACCATCTCATAAGCTTTTCCATTAGCGATATATTAGTCGTAAAGACAAATAAAAGAGATTATGAAGTATTGAAAAAATCGAGATGGCATAGTATTGTCCATATTCATCATTAATAATATTAAACAACGTAACCCGTTATATCTAAATATATTACACACATAGCGAATAATCTTAAGTTGACTATTGTGCAACTTGTCGCGGAGGGGGGATTTTCCCACAAAGTAGCACTGTCAAAGGGATGCATATGGTAACGCGTGTAAATTTATTGATTATAATCACCCTTTCCCTTAATTCAGTATAGAAAATATTTTTTATAAATTAATAGTTCAATTATATTTAAATATGCTGTTTATAAAAGTATTTTAATTAAACATTCATCGGTTATCATTATTAATTAAAATTGATAATTATGATTAAGAACCGGAATTCTATTCCGGATAACTAATATTTAATAATTGAAGAATATTAAAGGATCATAAATGAAATTCTTAGACACTCTTTTTAATTTGGAAAATAAAGTAGCGGTACTGACAGGCGGCGGCGGGGTGCTTGCAGGCGAAATGGCTAAAGGATTCTTAAATGCCGGGGTAAAAGTAGTTTTATTGGATATAAACGATGAGAATTTAAAGAAGAAAACTGAAGCATTAAAACAAATTAATAAAAATGTGATCGGAATTAACTGCAATGTTTTAGATGAGGCAAGCATTCAAAAAGCCCAAGCCGCTATTCTGAATGAGTTTTGCCGCATAGATATTTTGGTAAATGCAGCCGGCGGAAATATGGCAGGTGCAACAATAGGCGTTGATCAAACTATTTTTGACTTGCAGATTGATCAATTTAGAAAAGTAACGGAGCTGAACCTTAACGGAACTGTTTTACCAACTTTAATATTTGGAAAAACAATGGCTGAACAAAAAAGCGGATCAATAATAAATATCTCTTCGATGGCTGTCTCAAGAGCAATTACGCGCGTTGTCGGGTACTCTTCTGCGAAAGCCGCTATTGAGAATTTTACACGATGGATGGCTGTAGAAATGGCATCAAAATTCGGAGGAGGCATCCGGGTAAATGCGATAGCGCCGGGCTGGCTTATAACCAAACAAAACAGAGCGTTATTAACTAATGAAGACGGTTCCTTGACAGAAAGAGGGAAAACAGTTATAAACTTAACTCCATTTAAAAGATTCGGCGAGCCCGACGAACTTATAGGAGCTATTTTATTTCTTGCAAGCGATGCAGCTAAATTCGTCACAGGAGTAATTATTCCTATCGATGGCGGTTTCAGTTCCTTTAGTGGAGTGTAATTTTTAATAATTAGAAGCATAAATGACATCAAATAGATTTAATGGATTTGAACAAACATGTGGATGCCGTTCAGCACGGATCATTGGCATCTTATGCTGTCCGATCAAAATAGAAAAGATTTTTATCCAGGCTATTCATTAATAGGAAAAATGAAAGGACTTGTTGAATTAAGAGGGCTTGAATTAGGAATAAGATGGTCCCTGGGAATTTAATTTCGCTTCTTCCATATCTGATATAAGCAAATGGAATATTAATAATGCAGGCAGGTAAATTATGCCGGCCAAAATAAATAATGATAAATAACTTCCCGTAAATTGCAAAACAAATCTGACTGCCGCCGCAATAAGCATACCTCCGACTGCTCCAGTTATTCCTCCCAATCCCACAACGGAACCGACGGCTTTTGGGGGGAACATATCTGATACAGAGGTAAATAAATTAGCAGACCAGCCTTGATGAGCGGCGGTGGCTAATCAAATTAAAAAGACAGTCCACCATTCAGGAACTAAAGATGCTAACACAATTGGAACAATCACAATTGTACAAATCAGTATTACAACTTTTCTACCTTTATTAATACTCCAGCCTCTTTTAATAAACGCGCCGGAAAGCAATTTCCTCTTTGGTTACTTTTTTCTGCTTCTCAGGAATTTCATACAGCCATTCCCAAAGCACAATCCAAATAAATCCTAGCAACCCTGTAAATATAAAGGCTACACGCCACCCCCAAGTTATTGCAATTCATGGAACTACAAGTGGAGCAATAATCGCACCGACATTTGCACCCGAATTAAATATTCCAAGCGCAAGGGCTTTTTCTTTTTTTGGAAACCATTCAGCCGTTGCTTTAATTGCAGCCGGAAAGTTCCCCGATTCGCCTAAGCCCATAAATGATTTTACAATGCCAAAACCAAATACTGTTTTAACAAGAGCATGACACATTGCGGTAATACTCCATATAACAATTGATATTGTGTACCCGATTTTTGTACCAACTTTGTCTATAAACCTTCCAACAAATACGAGGTCTAAAGAATAAGAACCCGAAAAAGCTGCTATGATATAACCGTATTCAATTTCATTCCAGCCAATATCCTTTTGTAGAACTGGGGCTAATATTCCAAATACTTGCCTGTCGACTTAGATTATTGTTGTTACAAAAAAGAGCAAACTGCAGATTGTCCAGCGGTATAATCCTATTTTCCCCGGCGTAAGAATTTTTCGGGCTTGATATTATTTCCCCATTCACCGAAATTGAGTTTATTATTTCCAACAAGTTAAATAAATTACTATCGCCTAAAAGGGCTGTGACTTCGTTTTTGTCTAAAGGACGACTAAAGCTTTATTCTTGTATTTTAAATTCTCCATCATCTTATTCCATTTCTTGATTCTCTATATACTGTATTTTTGCTTCATAGGTTACATTTCCATTGCTCGCTACAAAATACCCTATTGCCTATAAGTGTCTTCCACAAAACTCTTTTTGTATTACCTAAATTCTTGTTGCAGTTTTATTGAACTCTCTCCTTTTATATATTGTACTAATTTGCTCACCGCAATATGCGGCGGGACAGATACGAATATATGTTTATGATCCTTTGATACATGACCTTTGAGTATCTCTACATCTCTTTTTTAATATGCCAAAGCTTTTCCAACTGCTCTAAAGTTTTACCTTTTGTCTCCGGAACCATTTTCCACATAAACAAACCTGCCAATGCTGCCATAACACCATAGCCCCAATATGCAAATCCATGATGGAACATGGCGGTTAGAAAAGTACTTTTATCCAGCATAGGGAATGTCCATGACACTAAGTAATTGGATATCCACTGAACAGCCACTGCAACGGACATCGCCTTTCCCCTGATTTTATTCGGAAAAATCTCAGAAAGGAGAACCCAAACAACCGGGCCCCATGAAAAGGCAAATCCTGCCATAAAAATGATCATAAACAATAATGCGGCAATTCCGAGGCTTCCCGACAAAAATATAAAGCCAAGACCAATCATAGCCACGGACATTATAGCAGCTCCGGTTATTTGCAGCGGCTTACGCCCGAATTTATCTACTGTATTTATTGCAGCTATACAAAAAATTAAATTTACCGCACCAATTACAATCGTTTGTAATAGGGCTGAATTTGTCCCGTTACCAAGATTCTTGAATATTTCCGGACCATAATAAAGTACAACGTTGATGCCGACAAACTGCTGAAAAACGCAAAGTAAAATCCCTGTAGCAATTAATTTCCAACCATACAAAAATAATTTCTCCGGCTTAGACGTTGATGATTCTTGTATCTCAGCAATAATCAGCTTTGCACCTTCTTCACCATTTATTTTACTAAGAATTGAAAAAGCTTTTTCTTCGCACCCCTTCAGCATAAGCCATCTCGGGGATTCAGGGATGAAAAACAGCAGGATAAAAAAGAGTACTGAGGGCACTATTTCGGATGCAAACATCCACCTCCAACCTATGATGTTTATCCAGCTATCATTCCCCCGGCAGGCAATAAAATAATTGACAAAAAAGACAACGAGCATTCCAATAATAATTGCGAGCTGATTGTAAGAAACGAGTTTTCCTCTTTTATGAGCCGGTGCAATCTCTGCGATATACAGAGGAGAAAGAAGAGAAGCCATTCCAACTCCGACTCCGCCTAACATACGGTAAATTATAAATTGTGTAAGAACTAAATATCCTCCCTGTCCTACAGGTTTAAAACCCAATTCGGGTACAGCTGAACCAATCGAAGCAATCAAGAAAAGCACTGCCGAAATCATCAAAGCTTTTTTTCTCCCAAATTTGTTGCTAATAAACCCTGCGATGGCGCCTCCGATCACAGCTCCTATCAAAGCGCTTGAAACCGTAAAGCCCAAAAGAGAGTTTGCTGAAATCTCAGCTAATCCTCTTGGTAAAACGAAATAGTAATTAAGGGCGCTTACAGTACCTGATATAACGGCAGTATCGTAGCCAAAGAGTAATCCACCTAAGGTTGCAATTAAGGTTATTCGAAATGCGTATGATTCGTATTCTTTTGCCGGATAGTTTTCCATTTTGATCCTAAGGTTTTTTTTAATTATTTATTTCCATTAAAGCGTTTGAACTAATTCAGGCAATCAAAAACCGCAGGGCAATTAAACCCAAAATCAGTTTTCCCTATTATCTGTAAATACTGACAATTCATAAAATGCTAATTTAACAACTATATTTTTTAATCAAAATTGTCACAATTGTTTTGATTGCATAAAAAAACAAAAGGTCTACCACATATTATTGGATTCCTGTATATCGTCACGTCGGTGCTTTATTTTTCTTTTCTTTATTCATGTATCTACAAATATTTAGACTCTACGGGACTTATTCTTTTCATGCAGGGGGGATAAATTTTTTTCTTTGAATTTTTCATGATAATAGGTCCTGGTTATTTTACGTAAGGGACCGGTTCACAGAGTGCTTTCAGATTTTCAACCGGAGTTCCCGAAGGTATCTCGCATCCTGCATTCACCATAAACGGGTTGCCGACAGCCTTATAAGTTTTCTTTATATATTCACGAATTGAGTCAGGGGTTCCGTGCAGAACTCCATCGACCGGATTTATATTGCCGCTTATAACAACACTACTGCCTACAATCTCCCGAACGCGAAAAATATCGACCATGTGATCGACATCCAAAATATCAACTCCCAAGTCAGCAATTCCAGACAGGAGATGCGTGATGTTCCCACAGATATGCAACCTTACATAGGCGCCCATCTCCCGGATGGCTTTAACTAACAATTTTTCACGAGGCTGAATTAAAGTATCGTAAGTATCCAAAGATACCTGGCTTGCGATAGCATCTCCTATTCCAATAGTATCGGCACCCACTTCAATCTGTGCTTTTGCAAAATCAATTCCTGCTTTAACGCACAGATCCATTAGCTCGGTAAGGAAATCAATATCTTCGATTGTGTCCATCAGGAAATTTGTTACACCACGTAAGTCCGCCGATTCCGCAGCGGGTCCTTCTACCCATCCCAAGATAGAATATTTTCCGACATATAATTTTTTATACTCTGCGATTGCTTTTATGCGATCCGCCATTCTTTCAGAGGTATACGGATTCGCTTGAAGAAGGAGCGATATATCCTTCATGTTTTCAAGAGGTTGAGTGCAGCGCGGAACGCCATCTTTAAAGTACGTAATTTTGCCACCGAATCCCTGCGTTTCACGATAAGGATCTGAGATAGCGCTCAACTGATCAAAACCAAAGTCCTGAGCGCATCTGCGGTTCGCTTCAACGAGTACAGAATAGTTTGAAGCAAAAGCCTCATAGTCAGATCCTATATATTCCTCTGCAAACTGCATTAATATAGGTATCCTCGGAACAAAGTCAATTTGCCTGCCTTTTATCATACCTGCATATCTTTCAAAGCCGTTCATGTCTGGCACCTTTTTTTTAGTTAAGTCTTTGTCTTTTGGAAATTATATTAAAATAATTAATATCTAAGATTGAATAAAAAATTTGTATAAGTAAATTTAAAACAAATCAAGGATAAAGTTCAAAGGAGAAAGTGCAATAATCAAGTTTTGTTCTCAATTCCCACCGGAATAAAAATTATGTTGCAGCATTGTTGTAAATTATTATATTAACAGCAATATATAACTTAAAAAGTCAGCATATCGCATTGGCGAATAAAAAAATTTAACAAAATATGCTCTACGATTATTGTTCCATAAAATACAGAAAAAACTCAGCAACTTTTTTCATCTTTGCTTTTACAAGCGGTGCAAAAATAATTTCATTGGAGTTATCTCTAATAGTGGATATACCAGTATCGATTAGTAGTGGTGCATTTGGCAAAGAACGCGGTTATAGAAATAAAATTAAAGTTCTGCAATACTTTAGGCAGGCAGGAAGATATGCCTGCCCAGCCGGAATTAAGAAAAGGCAGAGCTGTTCTTGACTAAAACTGTACCTGAAATTTGTTAAATACACATAAAGTGTCGAACAAAACTGTTCGACCTAACGAGAAGTAATTTTTGAATCTACAGAAAAATTAATATTTTAATTTTAGCTGATATTGAGCTATGTTAAGGGTCAACTTTGCAAGCCGACCTACATTTTAGTCAGGTTCATTTCATAGCACTTTCATAGTTATATATACTATGGAATTACGAAAGCTCGGATGTGCAATAAGCACATTTTGTCGCTTTTTTGGAAACTTTGGAAAAACAATACGGACAATCTTTTGTCGTAGATTCCGGTACTATTATTTTATCGAGTTTTTTAACCTTCTGGAATACTTTGACCATTAAGAAAACCGAAAATGCAACTATTAAAAAACTTACAACATTGTTAATGAAGAGTCCGAAATTTAAAGTTACTGCACCGGCTGAAGCAGCATCTTTAATAGTAAGATAAGGCCCGTGTATTTTAGAACCTTCTTTAAGGACAAGGAACAATTGTGAAAAGTCCACATTCCCAATGAGCAACCCGATAGGCGGCATAATAACATCGTCTACAAGCGATTTAACAATAGTACCGAAAGCTGCACCAATGATTATACCGACAGCCATATCCAGTACGTTCCCCTTCAATGCAAAGTCCCTGAATTCTTTAAACATAAGAGATCTCCTATTTATTATTAATATTTAAATAAAGAATGAATTACGGTTAATTTTTAAAATCGGTTTGGATCACAATCAGTATTTCACAACTTAATTTTTAATTAAATATTGATAAAAGTATTCCTACTATTAAAATAGCAATTGTCCATATGGAACCTTTCCACTGTGCATTTGCTTTTGTTTTCTTATATAATACATAATTATTAAGAAATAACCCGACACAATATATTAATGCGATTACTGGGATAGCGTATTTGTAAATATTATTTTGAGTATAAAAATTAATGCCAGTAAAAATAATTAATAAAACGAATATAATCAGGAAACCAAAACCGCTTAATCTCATAAGCGACAGAATTACGATTTTGAGCGGATCTTCAATTATATTCCAGGGGATATTTGAAGACTTTTTATGAAACGGTAAAAATGATTTGGCAAAAATATTTTTAACTGCCATGATTAAACGAATTACACCAACAATGAAATATAACACTACCGGTAATATTTTAAATATTATATTCGACTATTACATCCTTTCAATTCCGGCGCCGAGCCGCAAAAAGAAATGGTCAATTAAAAATAAATTATTATATTATTCAATAATAATATTAAGGGTATTTAATAATTTTTTGAGTCATCAGCGCTTAAACTCAATAGAATTATAAGTAAAAATTAATTTTAGAGTATTAGGAATAAGAAATTTAGAAAACTGAAGGAATACCGATAATGAGATAAAAAAAAGCAAATATTCTTTTTTGATTAATATGTATTAAAAAAACAAAAACTTTTAGTAAATTAAATTAATTAAAATTTTTTATTTAAATAGCTATGATCTTCGGCGCCACTATTCATAAGTAATAGGCTGTGGAATTTTTAGAATTAGAACCGGAGACATTTTCTACGGATGTCATAAATGCTTGCACGGCAAGCAAGGACTTTTGGGGAGGATAGTCAAGCCATATTTAGAAACATTTAGGCTTAATCTCCACCTTTTTGATCTAAAGTCCGAATTTTATCGCGTTAACATAACTAAGTGAGTGGTTTGTTATACGTGACTGATTAAAAGTAATTTTAGAATGCTTTGGTAGAATTAATATTTTACTTTTAATTAAAATTGAACCATATTTAGGGCCAATGTGGCAAATTGACCAAAATTTTAGTCAGACTTGCAATTTTAAGCACTTTTTGAGAAACATGAGTTCTAAAAAATAGTAAATTCTAAAAAGGAGAAAACAGATAATGAGACTAAAATATTTATTATTATTAGTTCTATTTTTTTTGAGTGAAAATTTGACTGCACAAGAAAATATTTCAAAAAAGGATACCACTAAATTTTTGGGATGGTATCCTAAGGCTATGATTGGATTGAATATTAGCCAAATAGCGCTTAAGAACTGGTCGCAGGGTGGTGATAATTCAATGACCTGGATATCAAACTTCAATGGGAGCTTAGATTATTACTCATCCAATGACTGGAAATTTAAAAATAGTCTTATACTCTCATTCGGAAGAACAAAGTTTGGGGAGCAAGATTTCCGTACAAACGAAAATGAACTTTATTTAACAAGTGTTCTTTCCAAACATGTTGGGTGGACTGTAGACCCTTTTATTAGTAATGACATTAGATCTGATCTGACCACGGGATATTCCTATACACAAAATATTCCGGTAGCAGTAGCCGGTTTTTTTGACCCGGCTTATGTTACCCAGAGTTTAGGATTTACATACAACAAAAATACAGTATTTAGTACAAGACTTGGGATTGCTATACAGGAAACCTTTGCCGAGCGATTTAGGCAGTATACAAACGATACTTCAATATCAAGGGATAAGACATTCAAACTTGACACGGGAATGGAATCCGTATCTAATATTAAATTTACGTTAGCCGAAAATATTATAATGCAAAGTAGTTTAAGATTATTTACTCGTTTTGAAAGCCTCGATGTTTGGGATGTAAGATGGGAAACTATACTTACCGGTAAAGTTAATTCATTTTTAAACATGAATTTTTCATATCTTTTGATATATCAGAAAGATCAATCGCTTTATACGCAGATGAAAGAAGGCTTGAATGTCGGATTTGTGTATGCTTTTTTGTGACCGATACAGAAAGAGTGATTATGGCGAAACTTTTAAGCTTGATTTGGACAAGAACTACGGATATTGCTTTTTAAACAGTTGACTTCACATTAAAGAGTCATAATCTTTATTAACTCAATTATTTAATAGATTGTTGAAAATAAATTTGTAAATTACATCGAAAGTTAGAAAAATATACTTAAAAACTTTATCATACACTAACGAAGTGAAACGAAAATATGAATGACGGTATGAACAGGTATTTTAAGATAATAGCATTACTACTGGTTGTGTTTACAGTCAGAGTGAAAGCCCAACTGACACCTCAAGATGCCGTAAAAGGGATTGCAAAAGGGATAAATTTAGGAAATGAAATGGAAGCCCCCAATGAGGGGAAATGGAATCTTCCTATACAGGAACACGCATTTGATGATTTCAAGAATGCCGGGTTTATTTCGGTCCTAATACCTATCACATGGAATGGACATACGGCGCTTATTCCCCCTTGCATCATGGAAAATACCTGGTTAAACCGGGTGGAGAAAGTCGTGAATTGGGGACTTCAGAGAGGGCTGTTTATAATTTTTAATGCACACCATGAGACATGGATCAAGACATGGTATTCGGACTCGATTGTAGCCCGCTTCGACAGTATTTGGAGTAAGACAACCACGCACTTCAAATGCAAGTCTGACAGCCTCATATTTGAAATCATAAATGAACCGTACCCAATGTCAGAACAGCACGTCAACGAGTTGAATGTGAATGTACTGAAAATAATCCGTCAAATCATTCCGACTAGAATCATATCGCTTTCGGGATACGGGTGGTTGAATTCAGATCAGTTAGTTATTGCCGCGATTCCGGATTCTTCCAACAAATACCTTATCGGATATTATCATTCATACGATCCATATCCTTTCGACCTTAAATGCCCAAGGATTTACGGCAGCACTTCCGATATAATTGCGACCAAAGCAAGGTTCGACGAGGTAACTGCCTGGTCAAAAAAGAATAACATCCCTATTATATATGAGAATTAGGATATATGGACAACTGCTATTATAATTCGCGAATGTGTGCATATGCAACTGTTGTGAGCCAAGCGCTGAGACATGGTGCAGCTGCGTTTGCATGGGATGTTGTGAGTGATTTCCCCATTTACGACAGAACGACAGGAGGTTTCAATGATATCAAAGATATTCTAATATATACCTATCTCGAATCACCGAGCGGAATGAAGATAAGCCAGTTAAATGGGACATCCATAAAGGTTCAGTGGCAGAACAGAAATACAGAGAGCGACAGCATAGTTATTAAACGAAAAGTCGACAACGGCAGTTTTGATAATTACTTGGGAGTTGACCCGACTGATTCCGAATTCATAGACAGCACCGTTAATCCGGGGAAATCGTATTATTATCGGTTAAAAATACTTATGAAGGATTCCACAGAAATAGAATCCTATCCCGTTATGCTGAATGCTGCAGCAACTTCGATTCATCAGTTAAACCAGCCGGTTGGTTTTGAACTATTTGATAACTACCCCAATCCTTTCAATCCAACAACTACAATAAACTATTCCGTTCCTAAAACGAGTTTAGTTACAATTAAGGTTTATGATATATTGGAGAAAATAATAGCAACTTTAGTTAATGAAGGGAAATCTGCGGGGAATTATTCCATACAATTTCCTGCCAATATAGGATATGCTTCAGCCGTATATTTTTACAGAATGCAAGCAGATAATTACTCACAGACGAAAAAATTTGTATTGCTTAAATGAGCACCAGGTTAATTATCGATATTAATATTTGGATTAGGCGGGTTTGCTGTGACCTTACGAAGTCTCATTATAAAATTACCGCCGATATCCACGCATATTGTTAATGAACTTAAATATAGATAGGAGAATAAACAATGATGAACTTCTTGATTCCAATTCTTTTAACAAGCCTGACAGTACTATTTCAGCCGCCTATCCCGGATGAATTCCCTACGTTGCCGCTCGGCGCCACAGCGCCCGAATTCAATCTCAAGGGCGTTGATGGACGCAACTGGACGCTTAAGAACTTTGCGCATGCTAAGGTTCTCGTCGTAATCTTTACCTGTAACCATTGTCCCACGGCACAGTATTACGAAGACCGTATTAAGCAAATCGTCACTGACTATAAGAGCAAGGGCGTGGCGCTGGTTGCAATTATGCCCAACGACCCCAAGTCTGTCCGCCTTGATGAGTTAGGGTGGACTGATTTAAGCGATTCTTTTCCGGAAATGAAACTCCGGGCAAAAGAACGTAATTTCAACTTTCCATATCTTTATGACGGCGAATCAGAGAAAGTATCGCGAGCCTATGGTCCGGTATCCACGCCACATGTATTCGTCTTCGATGCAGACCGGAAGCTGCGTTACACAGGGGCGATCGACAATTCGGAACGCATTCAACATGTTACAAAAAATTATTTGCGCGATGCATTAGACGCCCTCCTTGCCGGGCAAGAACCGCCTGCGGCTCAAACCAAAGCTGTAGG
>Ga0181520_10009325_pt1 | contig 13590 bp, 8 predicted proteins | sample PEATcosm2014_Bin_29_FD_132451 | JGI IMG/M metagenome (GOLD analysis project Ga0181520, IMG submission 132451) | Peatland microbial communities from MTU Mesocosm Facility, Houghton, MI, USA - PEATcosm2014_Bin02_30_metaG | ecosystem: Environmental > Terrestrial > Soil > Wetlands > Peat | place...
AAGGATTGTTAAGTGAACAGTATTGGGGCTAAAGCCCTCTGGGCGTTTCCGTTTGCGGCACGGCTGAAGCCGTGCCCTGATACAATGCGCCCAACTTCGGGATTCAGGCTAATTCCAACGGAAGGGCGAAGCCGGCAGACCCGCGCCGTTGAACAGGTTGCAGTGGGGGTTGTCGTCCCACCCGTAACGCACGTGCGCCGGCCATTCGACGGCATCGCTGCGCACCACCACCGTTTCGCCTTCAATGCGCGCCACGGCGGGGAAGAACTGGTTATCGGCGGCGGCGATTTCGAATCCCCGCAGTTCGCCTCCGCGGGCGGTCAGGCCGGCGGCGTGTTCGAACCAGATCCGCAGCGCGCCGGGCTCCGAGGTCGCCTGACGCGGCGCCGGTCCGGAGTATTCCACATCCTCGCCGTAGGCCAGCGCGCGCGCCGCCAGGGACAGGCGCATTCCCACGGTCTTCTTATCGGGCGGGTGGATGTTTTCCGCCTGGCCGATATCGATGGTCACCGCCATGGCCGTGTTACGCAGCGCCAGCGCCTGCCGCTGCCCCTCGCGCAACACCGGCCACGCCTTGTCGGGCGAGTTGTAGTTGGCCAATTGCACGAACAGGAACGGGAAGTCGCCTAGGCCCCAGGCCCGCCGCCAATCCTCGATCATGGTTTGGAAGAGCCGTCCATACAGCGGCGCGCGCGCGGCCGTGCCGTTGGCTTCCCCCTGGTACCAGATGACGCCGCGGATGGCGAACGGCGTAATGGGCGCCACCATGGCGTTGAACAAGCCGCCGGGCCTGCCTGGCCCGGCGGGGCCGAGCGGCTTCTCCGGCGGCGGCGGCAGCGGTTTGTGCCCGGCTTTGAGAATAGCGGCGGCCTTTTCCCAGTCCTTGGCCGCACGGTCATACGCCAGCAGGGCCAGTGCGTGATGCTCCATGCGCGAGTTCCACTGCGCGATGACGGGCATCAGCGCGGGGTCCCGCGAAATGGCGCCGAGACTGGTCCAGGCCTCCAGCGGCGTGCCGCCCCAGGCGGTCTGAATCAAGCCGATGGGCACGCCCAAACGCGCCTGAAGCATCACTCCGAAATGGTAGGCCACGGCCGAGAAATCCGCCGCCGGCGCCGGGGAGCACGCGCGCCACATCTGCCCCACGAGGTCTCCGACCGGGTACTCCGAGATCTTGTGCATGGCGCGCACCAGGCGGATGCGCGGGTGTGCGGCGGCGGCGACCTCGGCCGGCCCGTCCGCCGCCTGGGCCAGCGGCCACTCCATGTTAGACTGGCCCGAAGCCACCCACACCTCGCCCACCAGCACGTCTTCGAGCGTGACGGCGTTCGCGCCGCGGATGGTCATTTGGAACGGTCCACCCGCCTCGCCAGGCGGCAGAAACACGCTCCATCGTCCCAACGAATCGGCCGTCGAGCGGCGTTCGGCTCCGCGAAACGCCACCGCAACCGCCTCGCCTGGTTCGGCCCGGCCCCAAATATGCACCGGCGTCCCGCGTTGCACCACCATGTGATCGGCGATCAGGTAGGGAAGCGTTACCGCCGCGCGGGCCCAACAACCGAGCGCCACGGCAAGCGCGCCGGCGCGCCAAACGGAACCTGGGTTCATAGGAACCCATATAGCAGCGGGCGGCGGGCTTGCGCAACTATGGGAATACCGGCCACCGCAATCGACAGCGCCGCAACATGAATAAGTGAACGGATTCGCATTTGACTTCATCCCCAATCGATTCGGATGCCAGGGCGGCTACTTTGCCCCAGGGGATAAGTTCCTCAACCGTTCCATTATGCTATCTTATTTCGGGTATCATGCTCAGGTCAAAGAGCCGCGGCGGACGACGGCCTGTCCGTACTATGAGTAACTGGAATGGAGGTTAGCGTATGTCTTTGAGTAAAAGGGCTATTGCGGAGTTTGTTGGCACCTTTTGGCTTGTTTTCGGGGGATGCGGCAGCGCCGTTCTGGCGGCTAGATTTCCCGAGGTCGGTATTGGCCTGCTGGGCGTGGCTCTGGCATTCGGGTTGACCGTTCTGACCATGGTCTATGCCTTGGGACACATCTCCGGAGGCCATCTGAACCCCGCGGTCTCGGTGGGCCTGGTGGTGGGGAAACGGTTTCCCGCTTCGGACCTGTTGGCCTATGTGGTGGCGCAAGTCGCCGGTGGAATCGCCGCCGCGGCCGTCCTGTATGTAATCGCGTCGGGCAAGGCGGGATTCGACCTGGCGGGTGGATTCGCTTCCAACGGCTACGGCGCTCACTCGCCGGGCGGGTACGCGCTGCCGGCGTGTCTGGTGGCCGAAGTCGTGCTGACGTTCATGTTCCTCATGATCATTCTCGGCGCGACCGACCGGCGGGCGCCCCAGGGCTTCGCGCCGCTGGCCATCGGGCTGGGACTGACGCTGATTCACTTGATTGGCATTCCGGTAACGAATGTGTCCGTCAATCCCGCGCGAAGCACGGGGCCGGCGCTTTTCGTCGGCGGCTGGGCGGTGCAGCAACTCTGGCTGTTCTGGCTGGCGCCGATTCTGGGCGCTGCGATCGCCGGAATTGTCTACCCCTTGATCTGGGAGGAGCGGCGGCGGACCTGAAGCCCGTTGAGGCGGAGTCCGACCTTACTCTGCGGCCGGCGCGCGCTCGGCGCGGCCTTGCCGGCCGGCGCAATTCATTCGATTATGGAGGAGGGAGAATTATGTCGAGAGACTGCAGATTGGTCCTGATCGCGGGATTGGCGGCGTCCATGAGCCTCTTTTCCATCGCCGCACGGGCGGACCAGGTGGTCATGAAGAACGGCGACCGCGTCACCGGAAGCATTATTAAGCAGGATGGCAAGGCCATAACTATCAAGACCGACAGTTTCGGAGTCGTCACAGCTTCCTGGGATCAGGTGGCTTCCGTCGAGTCGGACAAGCCGGTCAATGTCGTGCTCAAGAACGGAAAGACTCTGCTGGGCACGCTGGGTTCGAGCGATGGCAAGGTGGAGGTGGCCACCAGCGCGGCGAAGGTGGACGTGAACCCCGGCGAGGTGACCGCCATGCGCAACGCCGATGAGCAGAAGGCCTATGAGCGGCTGCTCCATCCGGGCGTATTCCAACTCTGGTCGGGCGCCGGCAGCATCGGTTGGGCCGGCGCCGAAGGTAACTCAAAGACCCTCACCTTCACCACGTCGGCGAATGCCGCGCGAGTCACGACGACGGACAAGACTTCGCTCTATTTCAACTCGATACAGGCTTCGGCCTTGATCGATGGCAAGACCGCCAGCACCGCCCAGGCGGTGCGCGGGGGAATCGGCTACGATCATAACTTCAGCCCGCGCTTGTTTCTGAATACGTTCAACGATTACGAATACGACAGGTTTCAGGGCCTGAATTTCCGGGGCGTCATTGGAGGCGGGTTCGGGTTCCACGTCGTGAAGGGCGCGCGGGCGTCACTGGGTCTGGTGGGAGGCGCCGACTACAGCCACGCCAGTTTCAGCACTCCGTTGACCAGGAATGCGGCCGAAGCGTACTGGGGTGACGACTATTCCCTCAAGTTCACGGGCGCCAGCTCGCTCATTCAAAGCTTCCGGATGTTCAATGATCTCTCCGACACGGGCAGTTACCGCATGAACTTCGATCTGGCTCTCTCTACCAGGCTCAAGAAACGGATCACCTGGACCGTCGGGCTGAACGATCGATACCTGAGCAATCCGGTTCCCGGCCGGAAGTCCAACGACTGGATGTATACCACCGGGTTCGGACTCGCTCTCGGCAAGTAGAGGGGTGCGGCGGGCGTGGCCGCGGGCCGGGCGTGGCCGCACGACGGGGTGCGCGGCTCCGCTTCTCACCTACGGCCTTATTGGCTGGCATTTCCTGGCCAGTTTGCGGCCTTCCGGAGTCACGTAGCGCAGCCGCTCCGCGCCTTTCCTATTCCGGCGGGCTTTCCCCATCCGGCAGCAAGCCGGCGGGCGTCGGCTCCTCCAACTCGGCCTTTAACTCCTTCACCACCTCGTCCGCCTGGTCCGAGTGAACGTCGTGGTTGAGACGCCGCAGCGCCAGGCGGATCACGTCGCGGTGGTGGAGCTTGGGACCAAGCCATTTCTCGCTCAATTCCAGCCAAAGGTTGTGGAGCAGATCCAGGTCCTGCGGCCACAGCCGCGGCGGATGCGGTCCGAGGTTGAAGAACAGCGACTTTCCCGTGACCGGATCGAAGAGCTGCAACGAAAGCTGCGGTCTGGGCTGAGGCAGCGCCTCCCAGGCGTCGCCGAAAGCCTTGGCCTGCTCCGAGGCGCTCATCTTCCCCGACCACCCCATCACCACCAGCGAAGATCCCATGCGCTGCGCGATCTCCACCAGCGTCCGGTTCGGGTCGCGCCCCGTCACCACCATCAACTCGACGTGCTTGCCCGCCTTTTCGGCCAGCGTCACCACCAGGCTGAAGAGATGCGCGATGTCGTTGGAGAACATTTCGTCGGTGGAGAGATCGTGCTCGCCGAAGCCCGGCGCTCCGCTATGCTTCACGGTGGCCACCACGATATCGATCTTGCCGGTGTCGGTCTTCTCGAGCACCCGTTTGAGATGTTCGAGCTGGTTCGGATTCCGCACGGCGACCAGGATGTTCCCGGGCCTCACATTGGTCGCGTCCACGGTCAATTCGGCCGGCGTGTCCAGGCGAAACTTCTCGAGTTCCTGAGTGCCTGCCGCCGCCCGCTTGCGCCGGTTGAGGTGCTCCGAGATCTCGAACATGATGAAGAACGCGGCGGTAAACGAAATGCCGCTGATGGTCGCCACCTTCTTAGTCAGCACGTTGATGATGGCGATGGCGAACAATACAACCGTGATCAGGCCCAGCCCCAGCGGTATCTCCGTGCCCCGCCAGTGAAAGTTGAACGGCACTTTCCACTCGCGGTTCTGCGGCTGTTTGTAACGCAGCACCACCACCGAGAGCGCCTTCATGGCGAAGCTCCAGACCACGCCGAAGGCGTAGGCTTCGCCGAGCACCGCGACATCGCCGCGGCTGAGCAGGATGGTGACGAGTTGCAAGCCGACGATCAGGTTGATGAACCTGTGAGTGGTCCCGAACCGCTTGTGAGGATGGCGGAACCAGTCCGGCAGCACGCCGTCTTCAGCCACGCGATTCAACACGCCGTTCGACCCTACGATCGCCGTGTTCACGGCCCCCGCCAAAATGACGGTGCCCACCACTACCACGAAGCCGTGAAACAGCAATCGCAGCGCCAGCGGACCGACTACGTGCATCGCCAGACCACCGATCAGGTTGTCCAGGAAGTGGCCCCGGTCGGAGTCCGGAATCAGCATCACGGCGAAGAACGACACCAGCGAGGTGAACACCATGCTGTAGACGAAGATCACGAAACCGGTCCGTTCCAGGTTCTTCAGCTTGGGGGAAGCGATCTCGCGGTTCACCTGCGCCAGCGTCTCTTCGCCGCTCATGGCCAGCACCGAGTGTCCCAAGCCCACCAGGATCATGATCGCTGGGATGGCTGAAAGCCAGCTCCCTTTCAGCCAGCCCAGCGCTTCCGGTCCGAAGTGAATGTTCCCAGGCGTGGGCAGAGGCACCGGCTGATACCCGCGGGTGAGAATGGTGGCCACGCACCACACGATCAGAACCACCACCATCACCGTGGTGAGCTGCATGATCCGAATCGCCTTCTGGCTGGATTCGTGCATTCCGATGATGTTCTTCCGCCAGAAGTAGAGCGTCACCGCCACCGCGAAGAAGGCCGCGAAATATTCGGGGTGAACGTGCAGCCCCGGGTGGCCCAGGCTGTCGACGATCTCATTGATCAATCCGGCCAGGTACAGCCCGGCGCTGACCGCGCTGATGGGACCCGTGAGCACGTAATCGAACAGCAGCGCCGAGACCGAAAACTTGGCCAGCGTGGGCCCCATGGCTTCGTGCACCACCCGGTACACGCCGCCGCGCACGAACATGCTGCAGCTCTCGATGTATACCGCGCGCACGGCGTAGGAAAACAGCATGATGGCAAAGATGAACCACGGCGCGGACTTGCCCACGAACGTCTCGGCGATGCCGCCGACGTAAAACGCCGACGAAGCCAGATCGCACAAAACGATGGCGGCTGCCCTCCAAAACGAGATGAAGGACAGCATGACGGTGTTCGCCACCACGACCTTTGTGGGGCGAGAACTGGACGGTAATTCCACTGAGTCTTTTCCTCGACGACCCGACTTCAAGGTCGCTTTCAAATTGGCCTGCGGGGTTAGCTGACGGGCTCGGGCTCGAAAGTACCCTGTCCGGATTCCGGACTACGCCCCAAAACTACATGGTTTCCCCGTCTCCTGGGTGGAGTTCGGCTCGCACATTATGGTAGCAAACGTACAAAGCGGCGACAAAACAAAACGCCGGGACGTGTGCGCGACATTAAAGCGGATGGCGGCGTGATCGGGCGGCAAAACCGCCGGAATCCGAGGGTACGTGTACGCAGGGCGGTCCGCCCTCATAATGAAACTGCGTCGCGCATTACTTCAGACGCCAGGCGAAATCCACCAGGAAGTCGATGTCGGAGTCACAACGCCGATCGCCCCGAGCGACCGATATTATGGGCGCCGCGCCTTTCCGCCGCGACGATCTGGGCTCGATACCGAGAGCGGACTTCGTCCAACGTCATAGCCAGTCTCGTCGAGTATGCCACAAGACTCGCCCTATGGACGCTCGTGCAGTTCCTCGCGGTTGAACTTCCAGCCGCCGGAGTTTCCCTGGGCGGCGCGGGAGAGCCGCTCAAACTCGGTAGGATCGGCCAGGGCCTGGTCCACTATGGCCGCTTGCTCCTGCTGGTGGCGTTTGCCGGAGCCGGTCGCCGGGCTGGCGCTCTCGGCGCGGCCGATGTAGCGCAACTCGCGCGACGATTCCTCGAGCAGCGGCTGGATCTGCTCGCGCATGAAACGCCATGAACCCATGTTGCGCGGCTCCTCCTGCACCCACGCCACTTCGGCCCCGGGGCGGCGCGCCAGCGCCTCGGCCGCTTGTGCGGCGGCGAACGGGTAGAGCTGCTCCACGCGCACCAGGGCTACGTGATCGGCATGGCGCTCCTCGCGCGCCGCCGCGAGGTCATAGTAGATCTTGCCGGAGCAGAACGCCACGCGCGAGGCGTTCGGGTGGTCCGCGTCGTCCATAATCTCCAGAAAGCCTCCGCCGGTGAACTGCGCCAGACGTGAAACCGCGCGCGGATGGCGCAGCAGGCTCTTGGGCGTGAAGACCACCAGGGGCTTGCGCACGCCGCGGCGGTCCGGACCGCCGTACATCTGGCGGCGCAGCAGGTGGAAGTATTGCGCCGGGGTGGTGCAGTTGGCCGCCTGCATGTTGTTCTCGGCGCATAGGGTGAGAAAGCGCTCGATGCGCGCGCTCGAATGCTCCGGACCCTGCCCTTCGAAACCGTGCGGCAGCAGCATCACCAGCCCGCTCGGCTGGCCCCACTTCTGTTCGGCGCTGGAGATGAACTGGTCGATCATGATCTGCGCGCCGTTGGCGAAATCGCCGAACTGGGCTTCCCAGATCACCAGCGACAGCGGGTCCGCCACGCTGTAGCCGAACTCGAAGCCCAGCACGGCGTACTCGCTGAGGGAGCTGTCGAAAACATCGAAGCGGGCCTGGTCCGGCGAAATGCGCTGCAGGGGAATGTAGCGTCCGCCGGTTTCGGAATCGTAGAACGCCAGATGGCGCTGGCTGAACGTTCCGCGGCCGGAATCCTGGCCGCTGAGCCGCACGGGCGTCCCTTCCAAGACCAGGGAGCCGAAGGCCAGTGCCTCGGCGAAGGCCCAGTCGATGGGGGCGTCGGTTTCGATGGCGGCCGCGCGGCGCTCCACGAAGCCGCGCAGCTTGGGGTGCAGGTGGAAACTCTCCGGAAACTGGGTGATGGCGTGCACCACGCGCTCGATCACCGGCCGGTTCACCGAGGTGCGGGGGCAGAACCCGCCGATTTCCTCGCCGGCCACCGCGCTCAGCTCCTGCGGCTCGAAATGCTGGGACCGTTTCTGCGCCTCGTCGTACGCCTCGGAGAGCCGTCCCGCGGCTGCCGCGCGCATGGCCGCGGCCTCTTCGGGCGCGACGGCGCCTTCGAGCGCCAGGCGTTCCGCGTACAGGCGGCCCACCGAGGGGTGGTCCTTGATCTTGCGATACAACACCGGCTGGGTATAGCTCGGGTCGTCGCCTTCGTTATGGCCGTGGCGGCGGTAGCAGATCATGTCGATCACCACGTCCTTCTTAAACTCCTGGCGGTAATCGAAGGCCAGCTCGACCACGCGAACGGCGGCTTCCGGATCGTCGCCGTTGACATGGAAAATGGGCGCCTGCACGCCGCGCGCCACGTCGGTGGAGTAGGGCGACGAGCGCGCTTCTTCGGGCAGCGTGGTAAACCCGATTTGGTTATTGATCACCAGGTGAATCGTGCCGCCCGTGGAATAGCCGTCGAGCTGGGCGAGGTTGAGCGTTTCGGACACCACGCCCTGGCCGGAGAAGGCCGCGTCGCCGTGCACCAGCAGCGGGATGACGCGCTCGCGCTTCGCGTCGCCCAGGCGATCCTGTTTGGGCCGCACGATGCCTTCCACCACCGGGTCCACCGCCTCCAGGTGGCTGGGATTGGGCGACACCGAAACCACGATGTCCCGCCCGTTGGCGCATCGGCGCACGCCGCTCGCGCCCAGGTGATACTTCACGTCGCCGGAGCCCTGCGTGCTAGCCGGATCGATCTCGCCTTCGAACTCCGAGAATATCTGCCGGACGTCTTTGCCCACCACGTTGGCCAGAATGTTCAGCCGGCCGCGGTGAGCCATGCCCACCACCACCTCCCGCACGTTGGCCCGCGCGGCGCGTTCCAGCGTCTCCACCAGGATGGCCAGGGCGGTCTCGCCGCCCTCCAGCGCGAAACGCTTCTGGCCGATGAAGCGGGAATGCAGAAAATGCTCGAACTCCTCGCCGGCGATGAGGCTTTGAAGAATGCGCCGGCGCGTCTCGCGTTCGAGCGGCCAGTTGTTGGCCGGCGGCTCCATGCGGCGTTGCAGCCAGCGCTTCTGTTCCGGCGCCTGGATGTTCATGTACTCGCAGCCGATCTTGCCGCAGTAGGTGCGCCGCAGGGTCTCGAGGATCTCGCGCAGCGTGGCCACCGGTTTCGGGCCGCCCTCGCCGATGGCCTCGCCCAGGCTGCCGGTAAGGAACTCGCGGTCCAGGTCCCAGATGGTGAGGCCGTAAGTCGCGGGGTCGAGCTCGGGGTGGTAGCTCGGCTCGGCGCCCAGCGGGTCCAGGTCCGCGATCAGGTGCCCGCGCACGCGGTAGGCGTTGATCATCTGCAGGATCGCGGCTTGCTTGGCCACCTCGGCGGCAGCCGCGGAGTTCATGCCCGGCAGCAGCGGCTGGCGGTCGCTTTCCCATCGCACCGGCTGGTGCGGCATGCGCAGGTGGCTGAAGATTTCCTCGTAGAAGCCGTCGGCGCCGTCCAGAAGCGCCTGCATCTTGCCTAGAAACAGGCCCGACTCCGCGCCCTGTATGATGCGGTGGTCGTAAGTGCAGGTGAGGGTCATGACTTTGCCGATCCCCAGGATGGCGCGCGTCTCGGGGGCCGCGCCCTGGTATTCGGCCGGATAGCCGATGGCGCCGGTGGCTATGATGGCGCCCTGGCCGGCCATCAGCCGCGGATTGGAAGCCATGGTCCCCACCACGCCTGGATTGGTGAGGGAGATGGTGGTTCCCTGAAAATCGGCCGGCGTCAGCCGGTTCGAGCGCGCGCGGGTGACCACGTCATCGAAGGCCGCGAGATACTCCTCAAAGCCCAGCGCTCCGGCGTTCCGGATGTTCGGAACCATCAGGTTGCGCGCGCCGTCCCTGCCGGCCACATCCACTGCGATTCCCAGGTTGACCCGCGGAGGCGCCACGCGGAAGCGCTGCCCGCTCCGCTCCGCATACGCGCCATTGAGGGCGGGCATTTCTTCTAGCGCCTTGACGATGGCCCAGCCCACAATATGCGTGTAGGAAACCTTGCCGCGGCCGAGCAGCGTCAGGTGCTGGTTGATGATGCGCCGGTTTTCGTCCATCACCTTGACGGCGATTGTGCGCTGGGAAGTGGCCAGTGGAATGGCCACGCTGGCGGCCATGTTCTCGGCGAGCCGCCCGGCCGCCCCGCGCAGAGGCTGAAGCTGTTCGCCGGATTCCACGGGAACGCCAAGCTCTGGAGTGGCGATTTCGCCGCGAACGCTTGCGGCCGCGGCGCCGTTGCCCTGGTCGAACACGGTCTTCCAGCTCGAGTCCACCGCCGAGTGGTCGTGCAGGTACTCTCGGTACAACTCGTCTTCAAACCAGCTATTGACGCCCAGCTCCGGATCGGGTTTTGACGGCATGGGACGGCGCACTTCCTGCACCCATGATAGCGTGCGACGGCACTGGGAACACCAATCTCCAGAGGTGGCTGTCCACCTGACTCAGTTGTGGGACAGACCATCGATTTTTGTGGTCTGTCGGGCGCCAGGAGCGCCCCGGAGTTGGCAGACGACGAAAACCGATCGTCTGCCCCACCAGGCCTACATCTCCCGCCGGCCTTCCATGGCTTTGGAGATGGTCACTTCGTCGGCGAACTCCAGGTCGCTGCCCACCGGGATGCCCATCCCGATGCGCGTTACTTTCACTCCCAGCGGCTTGAGGAGGCGGGCCAGGTAGACAGCCGTGGCTTCGCCTTCCACGGTGGGGTTGGTGGCGATGATGATTTCCTCGACTTCGCCCTGGCCGATGCGCTCCACCAGGCCCTTGATGCGGAGCGCGTCGGGGCCGATGCCGCGCAGCGGCGAGAGAGCCCCGTGAAGAACGTGATAGCGCCCCGCGAACTGGCGCGTGGCCTCAATGCCCACGATGTTGTGCGGTTCCTCCACCACGCACACCACCTTCGGATCGCGGTTGGGGTCGCCGCAGTACTGGCAGATTTCGCCGTCGCTGATGTTATTGCACAGGCGGCACAGCCCGAGTTTGTCCTTCACGTCCAGAATCGCCTGGGTGAGGCGCTCGGCGTCCTCGCGCGAGGAGCGCATCACGTGAAAGGCCATGCGCTGCGCCGATTTCTGCCCGATGCCGGGCAGGCGTTTGAACTCGGCGATGAGGCGGGCCAGGGGCTCGGCGAAATCCGGCATTTTAGAACAGGCCGGGCGGCAGGCCCATGCCTCCCAGCATGCCTCGCGTTTTCTTTCCCACTTCCTCGTCCACCTTCTTGGCGGCTTCGCTGGCCGCGGCGACAATCATGTCCTGCAGCATCTCGATGTCGCCCGCCACTTCCGGTTCTATCTTCACCGCCAGCAGGTTCTTCGCGCCGTCCATCTGCACGGAGACCATGCCGCCGCCGGCGGTGGCCTCGACTCTGATTTGCGCCACCTCCTCTTGCAGTTTCTCCTGCATCTGCTGCGCCTGGCGCATCATGGACTGCATGTTGCCGGGTAGTCCTCTCACACGCTACTCCTTCAGGTTTCGAACCTTGTGAATCCTGCTGCCCTCGAACACTTCCTGGAACCGCTGGACCTCGGGGTTGGCCAGCGCGCGCCCGCGCGCCTCGTCTTCCCGCTCCGCCGGCGAATCGAGCGGCGCCTGCCGGCCCTCCGCATCGCCTACCGTTACCACCGGGCGGAGAGGCCTGCCGAACACTTCGCGCACCGCGTTGGCGAACGCCGGATCGCCGAAATACATCTTGTAGGCCGGCTCCGCCACGATGCGCAGATCGCCGCCGGAGACCTCGACGCGCGCGTTCTCCACCGCATCGGCCAGGTGCGTGAACCCGCCTCGGGACAGATGCGCGTGCAGTTGCGCGCGGGCATCCTGGGATTTTGTGGGGCAGGCGCTTTCGCCCGCCAACCCGCCGGAGCCTGCGGAATCGGGCGCCGGGGCTTTCTTGGCCCGATCCAACTCAAACGGCGAGGGCCCCGCACGCCGCGGAGCAACCGCAACCGAACCCGTCGGATTCGGCGGCGGCGCCGGCCGCGGCCCCGCACCGCCCGTTGCGCCCAAATCGGCCAGCGCCTGCTCGATGGGCAGCAGCCGGCCGGCTTTCACCAGCCGTACCAGCCCGATCTCCAGATGAAATCGCGGCTGCAAGGAAAACTGGAGGTCGCGGAACAGGTCGAGCGAGAGCTGCAGGTAGCGCGTCAGGTCCTCTTCGGAGAACTTTGCGGCCACTTCCGCGAGGCGCGCGCGCTGCTCGGCCGAGGCGGCAATTAGACGGGTCTCCGCGCCGGAAATGCGCGCCACCAGCAGGTTGCGGAAGTAGCGCGAGAGCTCGCGGCTGAAATGCTGGAGGTTGTGGCCGTTGCGCTCGAGCTCGTCCACCACTTCGAGCATGCGGCGCGAATCGCCCGCCGCCAGGGCTTCCGACACGGTTTCGAGCGATTCCAGGGAGAACGCGCCCAGCAGCGCCCGCACTTCCGCCGCGACCAGTTTGGCGCCGCAGCAGGCGATGGCCTGGTCGAGCGCCGAAAGCGAATCGCGCACGCTGCCTTCGCCCGCCTGCGCCAGCACGGCCAGGGCTTCCGCATCGGCCTCGATGCCTTCCTGCCGGCAGATCCAGGCCATGCGCGCGGTCAGATCCTCGAAATCCACCGACCGGAAACTGAAGTGCTGGCAGCGCGAGGCGATGGTGGCCGGAATCTTGTGCGCCTCCGTGGTGCACAGCACGAAGAGCACCCACGGCGGCGGCTCCTCGATGGTCTTCAGCAGCGCGTTGAAAGCCTCCGAGGTGATCTGGTGGGCTTCGTCCACGATGAAGACCTTGTAGCGGTCGCGCGCCGGCTGGTAGCGCACGTTCTCGCGCAGTTCGCGCATTTCGTTGATGCCGCGGTTGGAGGCGGCGTCGATTTCGATCACGTCCACCGTGCCGCCGGCGGTGATTTCGCGGCAGCTTGCGCATACCCCGCAGGGCCGCGCCGTGGGACCCTCGATGCAATTCACGCAGCGCGCCAGAATGCGCGCCACGGTGGTCTTGCCGGTTCCGCGCTGGCCCGAAAAAATGTAGCCGTGGGCGATGCGCTTGAGCGCGATGGCGTTCTCGAGAGTGGTCTTGACGTGCTCCTGGTTGACCACGTCCTCGAACGTTTGCGGCCGGTATTTTCGGGCAATAACCTGGTACATGGGGGCGGGGAATCCGGTCGTTTACGGACAGCTCAGCCAGGCCCCGGGTGATCCGCGGCGCACGAACCGCACCGCTACCGTTGCTTCCTTCCGGACCTGGCGGGGTTTGCGGCCGCCCGTCGCACGGAGCCCGGGACCCGACATTTCATCGTAGCATCGGAGGCGGGTAAGGCGCCCAATTCAAGGCTACTGGCCGTTGTTGGGGCGGACCCCCTGGTCCGCCATAAGCGTTAAAGTAAGGCCCTTTGGCTTCGTATCAGGGCACGGCTTGAGCCGTGCCGTAGAGATACAAGTGAGAGTCGGGCTTTAGCCCCTGATGCGGAACGGGCAGGCGCAGGGGCTAAAGCCCATGATTGTGCGAATCTTTTCGGCACGGCTCAAGCCGTGCCACCCGAGCGAAGCTCGGGCCTGCAGTTTCTACATTTTTCGTGAGATCTCCGCGCCTTGCGGCCACCATCCATTTGGAGTCGCCTACTACCTAGCCCG
>Ga0181520_10009326_pt1 | contig 13590 bp, 18 predicted proteins | sample PEATcosm2014_Bin_29_FD_132451 | JGI IMG/M metagenome (GOLD analysis project Ga0181520, IMG submission 132451) | Peatland microbial communities from MTU Mesocosm Facility, Houghton, MI, USA - PEATcosm2014_Bin02_30_metaG | ecosystem: Environmental > Terrestrial > Soil > Wetlands > Peat | place...
TGAACGAACCCCGAACTACAGCCCGTCATGGAAACCGCCACGCTCGTGGTGTACAAAGTGAAGGAGCCATAGCATATGAAAGAAGAAATCTCCATAATCGGTAGCGGATTTATTGGACAAATATGAGGTCATAGAGGTGGTGGAGGCATACCGGCAAAAACGCCTACTCCCCGGCCGGATAGCACCCGCGCGGTCAGCGGTTAGTTTATTTTCCGATTATAGTTCGATTTTCCCCGGGAAGAGGATAACGAGCTGGGTGATGATCTCGCCCCAGTTCCGCACGGGCTTGCTCCATCCCTTCGCGATGTCGTCCTGCGCGAGCCAGAGGAGCTTCTCCAGCGAGTCGTCGTGCGGGAATACCGTCGTGGTCTTCGTCACCTTCCTAAACGAGTGATTCAATGATTCGATCGCGTTCGTCGTGTACATCGCCTTGCGTATTGCTTCGGGATATGCGAAGAACGGGGCAAGCTCGCTCCACTTGTCCTCCCAGCTTTTGAGGTACGGCTGGTAGCGCGGCCATTTCTCCTTTACCTTCTCCAGGGCATCGCGTCCGGCCTCCTCGGTCGGCGCGGCATAGATCGTCCTCAGATCCTCGCAAAACAGCTCGCGATCCTTATTGGGCATAAACTTTACCGTATGCCGTATCTGGTGCACGATGCACTGCTGGATCTCGGCGTCGGGATAGATCGCCTTGATCGCTTCCGAGAATCCCCGCAGACCGTCGACGCATGCGATGAGAACGTCATCGACGCCGCGGTTCTTCAGCTCGTTCAAGATGCCCATCCAGAACTTCGCGCTCTCGGTCTCAGCGATCCAGATACCGAGAACTTCTTTCTGTCCCTGGCTGCTGATGCCGAGCGCGATGTAGGCGCACTTGTTCACGATCTTGCCGCCATCACGCACCTTGAATCGCAGGCCGTCGAGATAGACGAAGGCGTAGACCGAGGCGAGCGGACGCGCCTGCCATTCCTTGATGAGCGGATACACTTTGTCCGTGATGTTCGAGATCGTCGCCTGCGAGATTTCGGTATGATGATGCTCCTTCACGTAATTCATGATGTCGCGCGTCGTGAGGCCCTTTGCGTAGAGAGCGATGACCTTTTCTTCGAGGTCGTTGCCTGCGAACTCCTTCCAGCTTTCATTGGAGGATGGCGTGGGAAGTTCGATGAACTTTCTGGGACGACCGCGTTTTATCAAGGGGCTTTCGCCCTCGGCGATCGTGTATTCCTTCACAAAAGTTGCGATTTCTTGAGGCGTTTTGAGGTCGGCGATTTTCTGCTGATATTCCTCTTGGGTTAATGTTGTCATGGTGTTTGCCAACCGCGTGGACGCCATCCGGCCGGGGAGACGGCAGCCTTAGCGTACCTATTTTGTCGCCATTATTCCAATTAAAGGAAATAGCTTTCGATAAAGGGAGGGTCGGGTGTTTGAGGGCGAATGTTATCGCTTCGGCTCATAAAAAGAGGCAATTGTCCCTCCCCAGTGGGCGAAGCGCTAAGAGAGCGTTTTAAAACAGGAATTTCAGAGATTAATGGCCAACAATGTTTGGTCATTAATTTTAATAACGCAACATGTTGGAGTATTGGAATTCTATCGTCGAGATTTCTTTGCCCTTAACTCCTTGATAGTTTTTATTATTTCAGGGAATATCTACCGATTTGAAGTCGGGAGCATTCTTTTCAACAATCGGCTCCGCAAACCATCTATCTTTGGCATTTTCCCATTATATCTAAATGCGAATTACTTGCAACTAATTTGACCTTGGCGGTTAGACCGATATGCTTAAAATATGAGAATCGCATTTGTAGGCAAGGGAGGTTCGGGTAAGACGACGCTGTCCGCACTCTTTGCTCAATATATAAATAAGAAATATTCCGTACTCGCCGTTGATGCTGATTTAAACATGCACCTCGGCGGACTGTTGGGTGTTGCCGAGCCGCCGATCGAAAAACACATCTCGCATCCTGAGGCGGCGAAAACCATCAAAACACGCTTGAAGGGGAAAAATGACCGAATCAAAGACCTCGCGCAGTTTCGCAAAACCACCCCGCCCACCGCCGAATCGAACCTTATCTACTTGGACGATTCGGAAGATCCTATCCTCGTCCAATTCGGTTCCGGACATAACGACCTCCGGTTGCTGGTCGTTGGGACGTACGACAGCGAGGAGATCGGCGCGAGCTGCTATCATAATAACCTTGCCATCCTCGAAAACATTCTCTCTCATCTCGTGGATAGTTCTGGCGTCGTCGTGACCGACATGGTCGCTGGCGTGGACGCGTTTGCGAATACGCTCCATGCGCAATTTGATTTATTGATATTGACCGTCGAACCGACGAAGCGAGGTCTCGAAGTATTTGAGCAGTATCGAAAGCTCGCCGAAGAAGCGGGTGTGTACGATTCTTTATTCGTGGTCGGTAACAAGGTGCGGTCGGAAGCCGACGTGGAATTCATTAAGAAGCACGTACCCGCAGAAAAATTGATCGGACTTTTCAAGGAATCCGAGTATATGCGACAGAAGGATCAGGAGGGAGGAGCGCTTAATGTCGATTTTTTGGAAGATGAAAACAAAGCATTGCTCAAAACCATTGAGAGGAAGCTTTTCTCGATTATTCCCGACAATCAAAAGCGCCTGCACAAACTCTACGAACTTCACCGCCGCTATGTCGCGCAGGGTTTTATCGCCGAGCGCCATGGCGACATCACCGACCAAATAGACGAAACATTCAATTTTGATGACCATGCGAAAAGACACGCGAAAAATCCAAAATCGTCTTAACGTCTTCAGCGGCTCCGATGCGGTAAAAGATTTCTTGAATCCCGATTGCAACCCACCGTTGCCGCTTGTGGAGGTCCCCGCGCGCCTCAATCCCTTCGTTGCGGACGGCGTTCGCATTTTCGCGAAGCTGATGAACTTCCTACCACTTGCGAACGTGAAATCCCTTCCCGCATACAACATGCTTCTTGAAAGGGAGAGGGCCGGAGGACTGGACAGCATCACATCGCTTATCGAGAATTCTTCCGGCAACACAGTCTTTTCATTGGCGGTAATCGGAAGGTTGTTTGGCATTCCGAAGACCAAGGCGATCGTTTCGCACGAAGTGACGCGGGGCAAGCTTCAGATGCTTCGTTTCTTCGGTACTGAAATCATGGTGAACGAGGAGCCGATTTGCCCCGACCCCGGTGACAAAGAGAGCGGCATCTATAAGGCAAAGCAGATTGGCAAAAAGAAGGGCTGGTTCAATCCGGGGCAGTATGATAACAAAGCGAATCCGCAAGCGCACGAAAAATGGACAGGACCGCAGATCTGGGAACAAACCGAAGGCAGGGTATCGGTATTCTGCTCCGGTCTTGGCACCACCGGCACTATGGTCGGAACGGGCGGATATCTTAGGGAAAAATTATCCACGATAATGAGAATTGGCGTTGCGCGGTTGCCTAATAATCCAGTGCCTGGCGTGCGGACGCCAAACCTGCTTCGAGAGATAGCTTTTGATTGGCGGCAAGCGACGGATCACGTCGAAGAAGTCGGTACCAAAGAATCGTTTGAAAGGAGCTTGGAATTATGCCGGGCGGGCATTGTTGCGGGGCCGAGTTCCGGCTTCGCGTTTCAGGGATTGCTACAATTTCTTTTCAAGCAAAAAGAAGCGGGCAAGCTTGATGACATAAGGAATGATGACGGTGAGATTGTTGCCGTTTTTGTCTGTCCCGACAGCCCATTCCCATACATCGATGAGTATTTTGAATATCTTGACACATCGCACTTTCCCGGTATCGAACACGAGGAGTTGCTGATCAACAAGCCTGGGGAGATGAAATCCAAAAAGCACGATTTCGAAATGGCGCCTCCGGCATTTGATATTGAACCGAGCGATGCTTATGAAATGGCATATCCGATATCACCGAAAGAGGCATGGGTGCATCTCAAGGAAAGCGGCGATGTTGCGCCGCGAGACGATGTTTCCATCGTAGACATCAGGCCGTATAACGAATTTGTCCATTTTCACTTGCCGGGATCGGAGCGCATGGATTCGCATGACATCACTGACAACCTCTCGAAACTTTCGAAAAAATGGAAGGGCAGAAAAGTGCTGCTTGTCTGCCCCATGGGAATACGGACGAGAGTGGTCGCAGGATTTTTGAGAGAAAAAGGCGTTGAAGCATATAGTATTAAGGGCGGCGCAACCAAATGGTCTGCGCTCAATCTTCCTCGTTGGCGGCCGAACATCTGCAACGTACAAGACGACGCGGGGCAGGGAATATTTGAGTAAAAACAGCGGCTTAAAGTCATTAATGGTTCAGAGCATTCCAGTGGACAGGGATATTATTCGCCCTTAGCTAAGGCGGTTGTGGTGGTATCCAGCAGTAAAGGCACCAGCTCGCCCCACGACTGCACTACAGTCGTTCCATCGATCGCCTCCGGGTATTTTTTGAAGTCCCGCTTTTTGGGATCGAACGCATAGCGATAGGGAACGTTTTTCATATGACGCAGCACCTTGAGCCGATCGTCCACGAAATGGGTGACGCCTAACCGCTCGCAGATAACGGCCTTGTCGCGATGGCGGCGGCAGAAATAGATATGCTTTCGCAATATGCCGGTGCGGCGCTCGAAACCCAAAAAACGCAACCGGAGCGGAAAATAGATGCGCCCAAAAGCGTTCACCTTCGATACGATGTAAACATTCTCAAACTGTCCCGAATCCACGATCTCCCGCAGACTATCCAGAGAACGGGGTACGGATCTGCGATGTGCGTGAAAAATGACCCCCTCACAATCAACGCCAAGCGTTTTCATATTATTACCTTTAAAAATATCCTTTTTTGGCTTTGCGCGCAATCCTCTCTCGATGTATCTTGCCGTGCGTTTTCATAGGTGGAAAGAGAAAGGTAGAATAAACATTATGAGCAAAAAAGGAATCTCAGGCGGTGTCGTTCATACTGTGCCATCGGATCTGCGAAGGGCTCTTATTTCCGATCCTGCCGCACGGGCGAAGTGGGAGGACATCACCCCGCTCGCACGTAATGAATGGATCTGCTGGACCACCTCCGTTAAGAAGGCGGAAACCAGAAAACAGCACGTCGAAAGAGTATGTACGGAACTTAAAGAAGGTATGCGCCGGCCGTGCTGCTGGGCCGGGTGCCCTCATCGTTAAAAGAATTGAATGCGTGGGAAACTATCCGGCCTCGGGCTGTATTTATTAGGAAAAAAGATTTTCGGCGCTGGACTTGACTAATCATCAATATTTTGCTATAAAAAGTTGGGTCTTTGACCTTTTAATCTTGTTTGTTTTCCGCCGTCAACGGCAGAAGGGTAGGACGATATGAAACTGGTTCCCAGCGGGAATCTTGAGTCAGCGGACCCGGTACTCGCGGTTCGTTGGTGCCTGGAACGTTCGGAGGCGGAACAACTGAAAAAGCAATCCGCCGCAAACATCTACGTGCTTTTCGTCATCGCCTACGGGGATACCGATCTGGAAGATCGGCAACTCGTGCCGATCGACCAGATGATGGCCTTCCTCAACTTCCGCCGCCCCGGCAATCACACGGTACTTGCCAAAGTAGTCTGGTGCGCGGTAGGCAATCGGCCAGATGCGGAGATGAAGAATGTTTTCCTTGAGAAGGCCGACCATCGGTCCTACTCGCGGAACTTTCTGAACTCAGACCGCACTGGATTTCGGGCAGGATCTTTCCCGTGCGGCGACTTTAATCTCGTGCAAGCCTTGTCTGGCGATGCCGAACTTGAAGTCGTGGTTCCGCAGGAGCATTTTCCTCCGGAACCGCCTGCATGGCTGAGCCGCCTGGTCAACGCGGGATTCGATTATCCCCCCATCGACCAATGCTCATTCCGCCGGCGTCTATTGGCTGCTCCCCTAAAGCTTTCCGTTTTCGGGATTTGGGCAGTCATTACAACCACCATCCGGCTGATCGTTGTCGCTTTTCTGCTATGCCGTGGGATGCGCGATATCGATTTCAGGCCTTTGATTCACCCCTGGCGCGACGACATTGAGGACGTCTGGTATAGGCTCTCCTGGCACAGTGCATGGTTTGCTTATGCGAAAACTCCAACGGGCGGATATCGGGAGCGGTCACGATGGATATATCTCCTCTACCCGCCGATCTACCTTGCGCTGTTTCTTCTTCTCACGTGGATAAAAATTGAGTTCCACTTGAGCTACCTGGCCATAATCATGGCCGTGGCAACGGCGCTCATCAAAGCCGTGATCGCAATCCTGAAGTTCTTGGTTCACCTCTTCTCGAAGGCGTGGACGTTCGCACTCGGCGCTGCGATTGGGTTTTTCCTACTCTATGTCCTTAAAAAGGCCAACAGAAGGGCAGTAGCGAGAAAGCGTGAACGGGAAAGCTCGCGAGAGTTCCGGGAGGCAAGGCGGCGGGAGCAGGAAGAATCCTATACGGGGCTATACAAGCTGTTGGCTTGCAGGCCCGGCCTTGTCCCGGCCGTCTCCGATCTTCCTCCTGAGCACAGGACATTCTATCTCAGATTTCTTGACCTCAAGGCGAAGGTCTGCCGTCCATACGCGGCACGCTGAGCGGGGGTCTTATCTCAAATGTTTTTCTTTTGGGGTCTTGCTGAATTATGGCAAGACCCCCAATTTATTTTATTAGGGGAACACTGTATCCACTTTAGGAACAGTTCAAAGGGATGGCAGTTCTGCGCGGTAACTAAGGCGACACCTCAGGGTGTTGCTGGCCCCTTTCCCGTCATTTCCAGTCGATTGCGACCGGTCTCTTTGACGTGGTACAAAGCCTTGTCAACCCTCGCCATGGCATCGTCCAATTTTTCATCCACTCCCAAGTCGGTTACGCCGCCGCTAAAACTAATCTCGATCTCCGGCGTTGGCATGTTGGAGTCCGAGCGTTTGAATTTGATATTGATCGCGGCGTTTCCTTGCTGACCCTCCGGCGTGAATTTTCTGAGCACTTCTTCTGCGGTGGTGTTGGGGAAGAATAATATAAATTCCTCTCCTCCCCATCTAACGACCATATCCAATTCGCGGCACATTGCCTGAAGCCGCCTCGCTACGGCCTTCAGGACCAGATCCCCGATAGGATGGCCATAGGTGTCATTCATATCTTTGAACTTATCTATGTCTATCATAAGGAGCGCCCCACTCCTCCCCGTTTTTCTTATTTCAACGAGAACCTTTTCGAACCCCTCTCTATTCAAAAGCCCCGTCAACGCATCATGGTCTGCTTTTTCTTCCGTCTCGGCGATGCGCCGGTTAAGAACTTTGTTTTCGCTGCTGAGCTCCAGATTTTTTCGCCGTTCCTGCTGCTTTTCTTTGAGCAATTGCTCATTCACCCCCTGGTGGAACTCTATTACAAAATCCTTCCTCGGTCCTTCCGCGAACACTTCTTCCATGTTTGGATTTTCGATATTGGACATATAAGTCTTTGAGAGGTGTTATTTACAGTATATTCCTAGTGGGGGGATTTGGTAAGCTTTTGTGCCTAATATTATTGATTGACAATGACAAAATTATTAGTTATAATGCTAATCGGTATTATTCAAGGCAACAAATTCTGAACTCGAGAGGGGACTGTTATGCGCTGGTTATCTGAACTTCCACGGAAAATGAAGGAGGTGCCCGCAAAGTACCTCATTCTCGACGGAACCATTAAGCCCGGAGAACGGGTCATCGGCAGACTGCCCGATGATCTGCTTCGGTTGTGGGGTCTCCATCTGCAAATGGCGGAGGAGATCAGTGATTCGTTGCAACGGCATATGCTGAAACACGTGCAGAACCGTGGGACGGAGAAAGACTGCCTGAGCTTTCACACGAACATCGAGTGGGCCGTGCGACAATATGAGGCCATCGCCAGGCTTTTCTGGGTCGCCGTGCGCTCGGAGTTCGATTTCCTCGACGGCAGTCTCGGTGTTCGCGCTCATGGGGATGTCGTTACGTACGACGAGCCGTCCGATCAGGAGCTCGATGAGGAAATGGTGCGTGCGATGCTTGAGCAGATGCAATGCGGCGGTAAACCAAATTAGCGGTCAGTCTTTCAAACTGGCTGCATGGGCGGGCGTGATGAACTCACGACCCGCCCCCATTTTTATTTGGCAAAAATAAAACAGAAGCGTTATCGCTGTTTCGTGATGGTATCCCAGTGTTTTTGCGTGAGAACGATCACGATGACGATCAGGAAAGGAAGCAGGAGCAGCTTTGTTATGACCAGCTCCCATCCCGACATTGGCATGCCATACCATCCATTGAACGAGAGCCATGCATAGATGAACGCGCCGCTCAACAGGAAACAAAACGCCATCCAGCTATATTTGAATATCGAGCGCATGGTTTCATTATATCATTTCGGCGGCGATTTTATGGTATTATGGAAGCTATAAAAAAGAAAGGTCATTGAGGCATGAGGTCGTCCTCCGCGCCGTCACCGGCCCTTTGGAAAGTTTTATTTCTTTATGAGTCCACAGCACGTTGCCCACCTTATCATTGAATACCGCTACTGGATCCTCGTGCCGCTCGCGATCGTCGAGGGGCCGATCGTGGCGTTCATTTCCGGTACGCTCGCGTCGATCGGTTACTTCAACCTCTACGGGCTGATGGTGTTCTTCTTCGCGCGCGACATGATCATGGATGCGGCCTGGTACTATGCCGGTTATTTCGGTTGGCAGACCGCATTTGCGAAGCGGATGCTTACGAGGATGAATATTCAGGAATCGCACATAAAGGAAGTGCATGACCTGTGGGATAAATATCCGGCGCGGACCATGTTCGTTGGGAAGCTTTCGTACGGCATCGCCGCGGCGTTCGTTGCCGTCGCCGGAGTGGTGGAGATGTCGCTGGTCAAATTCTTTTCTTACGGCGCGCTCGTTGCGATCGTCGAATATGTCGGGCTGTTGCTCCTTGGATATTTCTTCGGCAACGCGTTCGGCGGATCGGTCGCCGGCATCGTCGACAACCTTCAATACGCCATCGCCGGCGCCCTTGCCCTGCTGTCGACTTTCTATATTTTGCGCTGGTATATCCGTAATAAATTTTCAGGGGAGTCGGCGGTCGACATAGAGCGTGGTGGTGAGAAGAAGATGCTATAATGAATCAGGGAAAGGTCGTTCCAACTGACAAAAACACAATCTTTATGTTCAATCAAAGTTACGGGGTAGGCATCGGTGCACCGACATGGATCCACGCATTCGGCCCTATGCTGCTGGTTTTGGTGGTGTGGAGCATCTTCTGGAAGGGGTTGGCGCTATGGCATTCCGCACGGCGCGGCCAGCCATGGTGGTTCGTGATCATCCTTATTGTGAACACCGTTGGCCTTCTCGAAATCATCTATCTTTTCCTTGTTTTGAAATTGAAACTTTCGGGGCTTTTCAGCAAGAAATAACGCAAATCCTTATCATTGCAGCATGGTCAAGAAAACAGAGTTGTATCTTCGCAATATTATCTTTGGCGTCGCGGACAGTTTGGTCTCGACGGTCGGATTGCTCGCGGGCATTGATGTCGCCGGCACCGGGCGTTCCGGCATTCTTCTCACGGGCATTGTCTATGCCTTCGTGGAAGCCTTTTCGATGGCGGTCGGCAGTTTCCTTTCCGAACAATCCGCCGAGGAGTACGAGGTGAAGGGGGAGGTTTCCGATGGCGGACCGATCGTCGCGAGCGTCGTCATGTTCCTTTCGTTCGTGCTTGCGTCGTTCATTCCGATCGTTCCATATCTCATATTCAATTTGCCCATGGCCTTATGGGCATCCATTGGATTTTCTATTATTGCGCTCGGCATCGTCGGGGTCATAAGCGCGAAGATCGTGAAGGTGAAAGTTTTGAGCCATGCCGTGAAGATGATGATACTCGGCGGCGCGGCGATCGTCATCGGCGTCATCGTCGGGAAGTTCATCAAGACGGGATAGCGATATCTGGGATCTATAATGCGAGCACCTTTTCGAGGACGATCGGAAGCTCGAACGTTTTGTCGCGCTGACCACTGAAGTGGCCTTTTTCGTGTTGAATGATGATCTCCGACCCGAGCTTGTCGCGAAAATCGTCCTGGTTGTCGAGTGGGACCCAAGGATCGTCATCGGAAAAAATAGCGACGCTCTTTGGGAGATGTGATTTCACTTTTTTCAGATCAAGCGGCGTGCCGAACCAGTGCTCGTTCACTTTTTGTTCGTCGAGGTTCTTATTGAGGCCTTTGAGATGTTTGAAGAAACCCGCCACAAAGACTGCGCCGCCCACTTTTTGGCCGTCAGGCAATGTTTCAAGATAGCGAGCGATGGTCTGGCACCCCATGCTGTGGCCCACGAAATAGGTTTGCTCGGTCGCCGTACCCACCGCCTGCGCCAAAGCGGGAACCCATTTTTCTATGCGCGGGATCGCTGCGTCGGGGAGTTGCGGCACTATGACCTTGAACCCGCGCTTTTCCAGTTCGGTCCTTAGCCAAGGGAACCACGCATCTTCCGGGTTATTATCCCACCCATGCACGATGACGACGCGTTTTTGCATAGATTTATTATAACGTCTTTATCCACTGATCGATAATTGCTCCGATTTCTTTCAGGTGTTGTTCTTCTTTGAACGTGTGCTTCGCACCCTCGATAATGTGCATCTCCTTTCTGCCCGGGATCTTTTCGTAAAGCATCTTTTGATGTTCCGGCGGGGTTGTGTCATCCTCGCTCCCCACTATGAACAAAACCGGCATCGCGAGCTTATTGGCGTTCGGTAGGAGATCGTATTTCAAGCGATCTTCCATATGCGACCATTTCAGTCGCTTTACCACGCCAGGTCTCGATTTACTATTCTCAATGCGCCAGCCAGTTCGCTTCCACTCTTCCAAAAGTTTGCTGTTCTTTTCCGATTGCATGCTGAGCATGCCCGAGACCACCGTGGATGTCGGCGCAAGCGCTTTCACTCTCTCTGGAAACTTTTCAGCATAGAGGGCGACACAAAGCGCTCCGAGGCTGCTCCCAGCCAGGCAAAATGGTTCCTGATACCATGGCTGTGATTTTGCCCACGCAATGACATCTTCCAGGTCTTCATAATAATTCGTCACCGTCGCATCCTCATAGCCCCCGTCGCTTTCGCCGAAAGTGTTTGTAGTATCAAAGCGCACCGCTGCATAGTCGTTGGCGAGAAACGTCTTCGCGTAGAGTTCGATGTGGGCTTGTTCTTTGAAACCGCTCAGACCGTGCATAACAAAGACCAGTCCCTTTTGACGATGTCCGGGTTTTTCGATCAGCGCCACAACCTTCTGCCCTTTGCGATTTTTAATGGAAAGCTTTTCTTCCATGGATAGCTAGATTGTATCACTCTTACGCGCCGGCGCTCAACATTTAACCTCCGAATGCTATACTGGAAAGAATGTCCTCTGTCCAAAAGATTTCCATCAAAGCTAAGCCCGGCGCGAAGGTCGCAGGCGTCACGGAAAAAGACGGTCGGCTCGTCGTCGCCGTAAAAGAGCGCGCGGCGGATGGCAAAGCAAATCGTGCGGTAGAAAAGGCCGTTGCAAAACATTTCGGCATTGCGCCGTCGCGCGTAAAGATCGTCGCGGGCCACACCGCGCGGGAAAAGATCATCGAGATTATCTGAATATGCCGTGCTTTTGTTTGTGCTGCTTCGCAGCACAAACAAAGTATTGTATACTTAGACGATATTGTTTTGATATGTCTTATAAATCTTTTTTAACGAAAGAACACCTGCGGTCGTTGATCTTCGGCCTCGTCCTACTCGGACTTGCGATGGCGTTGCAGTTCTATGCGGCGTCATATTCGCAGCGCGTTTCCAGTAATTTCGTCCATGACATTTTTCTCGACAATGTTCCGGTCGTCAACCTGAACATCATCATCATTGAGGGCGCCCTCGCCGCAATTGCCGGGAGCATCGTCCTCGTCGCGCGCAAGCCCCGCTACATCCTTTTTGTTTTGAAAGTATCGGCTATTTTCATCGCGACGAGAGCGATCTTCATCGCGGCGACGCATACCGGTATCTACCCGGGCCAGATAAATCCCGACACGGGTTTTTTTGACCGGATCTATACCGACCTTGGTCTCAGTGGGGGATTCTTCTTTTCCGGACACACCGGCTATCCGTTCCTTATGGCGCTCATCTTTTGGCGCGAGCGCATCTGGCGTTATGTTTACCTTGCGATATCGATCATCTTTGGCATCGCCGTGCTTCTCGCCCACGTCCATTATTCCATTGACGTCCTCGCCGCACCGTATATCGCCTACGGCATCTTCAAGATGTCGGCATATTTCTTCCCGGAGGACTACGAACTAATAGAGAATCCGCTGTAACGCGGCAACCATGGAGAACAAACCCGAAAAGAACGTAGCGCCGGAGCCCTATCTTTCCGAGCCGACCGCGGCCGTCAAAGATTCCTATCTTGAGGCGGTCGGGGAATTTGAGGCGGCGCAGGAATGGTCCGCGGAAGAGGCCAAGAACGTAAGGGATGATTTTGACGGGTGGGTGGAGCGGCTCAAGAACAGGGCTTTGGGCAAGGATCTGCCGGAAGGATATGTTCCCGAGAGTATTTTTTGGTTGATCGAAGGCGATAAATATATTGGACGCATCGGGGTGCGGCACGTGCTTACGGAAAAACTCAAAAAGTTCGGCGGCACTATCGGCTATGATGTTCGGCCGAGCGAACGGCGGAAGGGGTATGGCACGAAGATGCTCGCGTTGGGTTTGCAAAAGGCAGCCGAGCTCGGTTTGAACGAAGTGATCCTTACATGCGACGTGAACAATGTTGCCTCGCAGAAGGTGATCGAGGCGAACGGCGGCGAATTGCTCGAGCGCGGCGTCGTGGTCGAAGAACAGCCTGACGCTACGCGGCAAAGGTATAAGATAGCGCTGGGATCGACTTCTCCCCAAACTTCCATAAAGAATCAAGGGAAGAAATAGTTTTTTTAAAAGGCGGTGGAGGTACGGGGAGTCGGACCCCGCGGATCCCGATTATCAGGTCGGGCCCGGCAACCATGCTGCCCCCACCGCGCAGAGCATTGTATCAATACTTTGATTAAATATTCATTAAAAGCAATTTGACTTAAATATTCAGTGGGCTACAATAATTTTATTATCAGGTCGGGCTGGCGCGTGTTCGAATCCCACAAAAAAGACCCAGCGATGGGTCTTTTTTTGTTTTATAACGGGCGGTGTGTTTTAATAGAGATGTTCCATTCGTTCTTAACTGACATGAAAACTCTTAAATTCCGTCCCGAGCTCGCCCAGCTTATTCTTGATGATAAGAAGACCACGACGTGGCGGCTGTTCGACGACAAAGATCTGCAGACGGGGGACGTTGTTGAGTTGGTGAACAAAGCGACGCTCCAGCCGTTCGGTCGCGCGACCATTACGGAGGTTGTCCTGAAGCCTATCAAAGATTTGGACGACGCCGATTGGGAAGGCCACGAGCGGTTCGCCAACGAGGAGGCAATGTATGCGGCGTACCGCGAATATTATCCCGGGCACGAGGTTGGTCCGGATACGCCGGTGAAAATTTTGCACATGACCATTTTGAAATAATCATGACCGAGCGTTTTAAACCATTTGCGGCAGTGTATCTCTTTTTCGTCAGTGACGGGATGATTTTGTTATCTCGCCGTGCGAACACAGGGCATCA